>OJMH01004076.1_pt1 | contig 10221 bp, 9 predicted proteins | sample 1597111 | NCBI WGS metagenome assembly OJMH01 (sample SAMEA2452115, study PRJEB22498) | human gut metagenome
CGATAGACGAAGAGGCGTACGCGTCCGACATAGCGGAGTACGGGCTTTACACATATGAGGAGTTCTCCGAAGTTTTCCCGGTCAGTGAAGAGGTATTCGAAGCCTTTAACGGCAAATATCTTAAAGCAGCGATAGGTAAAGGGCTGATCACCGAAGCGCGCATAGGCGAGCTTATAGAGAGATATTCGGAGTTCTTCGTATAAGACGGAGCATTTTTGCGGATATCATTATCATGATCTTTGCAATACAAACAAGGGGCTTCGCGTTTGGCGAAGCCCCTTGGGGATATCCTGATATGATCGCGCGTCGAGACATGGAGGCGTTTGCTGTTTCGTTTCGCAGCATGCTTTTTGCGCGTCCGTTCGCACTTTTTACGCTGCCTGCAGGTTCCAGTTGAACCACACCGAGCAGAGGATGATGACGGCGCAATAGATGAGTATGGAAAGCGTATCCATGATCGTGGATATGACGGGAGAACTCATGAGAGCCGGATCGACGTGTATCTTTTTTGCGATGATGGGGAGCAGCGAACCGAGTACCTGCGCTATCACTATGATGAGGATGAGCGATATGCCGAGCACGAGACTTACTTTGAGCACAAGGAAATCGACGTTATAATCCGTCCACCAATACATGAGGATGACGCGCACGGCGTTTGCTACCGCGAGGACGGACGAGCATATGATCGCGATGAGGCTCTCTTTCATGCTGACTTTGAAGAAATCCTTTGTGGATATCTGGTCGAGCGCGAGCGCACGTATGACTGTCGTCGAAGCCTGCGAACCGCAGTTTCCCGCCGTACCCATGAGCAGGGGAGTGAACGAATACAGGAACGTGGAGAGCTGAGATTCGAATCCGTTGATGACAAGCCCCGTGAACGTCGCGGATATCATGAGGAAGAGCAGCCACAATACGCGGCCCCTTGCATGTTTAAGTGCGGACGTTTTGAGATACGTGTCCTCGATGGGTGCCATTGCCGCCATCTTGGAGAAGTCCTCTTCCGTTTCTTCTTCGATTATGTCGACTATATCGTCGACGGTAACGATACCTACCAGCCTGTTTTCGCTGTCGCAGACGGGCATGGACGTCAGGTCGTAACGCTTGAACAGTTTCGCGACCTCTTCCTGGTCGGTGTTCGTGCGCACGATGATGGCGTTCTCTTCCATCATGTCGCCGACTTTTTCGTCGGGAGATGCGAGTATGAGCCTGCGCAGCGTTATCGTGCCGAGCAGTTTGCGCTGCGCGTCGAGAACGAAGCAGGTGTTGACCGTTTCCTTATCCAGCCCCGTTCTGCGTATCACTTCTATGGCCTGAGCGGCGGTGTAGTATTCCTTGAGGTCTACGAACTCCACCGTCATGATGCTGCCTGCGCTGTCCTCTTCGTATTGGAGCAGGTGATTGACGGCGGTGCGCGTCTCCGGTTTGGTCTTGGCAAGCAGCTTCTTGACGACCATGGACGGCATCTCTTCGAGAAGGTCCGCCGCATCGTCGGCGTAAAGGTCGTCTATGAGCTGTCCGGCTTCGGTATCCGACAGCGCGGTGAGTATCTTCTGGCTCACGTCGTCGGGGAGATATACGAATACGTCCGACGCGAGATCCTTTGGCAGGATACGGTATATTTTAAGAAGATCTTCGGTGGGGAAGTCGTCGAGTATCTCGGCTATATCGACGGGATTTATCTCGACGAGCACGCTCTTGAGAAGGGCGAGCTGCCTGGTCTCCACAAGGTAGGTTATGGAATCCTCTATTATCTCCTTGGAGCGGCTGTCGCCGTGCGTGAGCATACGCTGTATGACAAACGGCGGCAGATCAACGACCACGGTACGATCGTCCTTTTTAGCGTACAGTTCGTCGAGTATGCGGGATATCTCTTCGCCGCGCAGGTCGTGAAGGAAGCTCGTTTCGGGGTCGTCGTTGGTCTCGCGGATAAGATCGAGCGCGGTGGAGCGGTCGAGAAGAAGGAATGCGTCCACACGGCGGTCGCCTTCCAGCCCCATGAGTACTTCGGTGAGCTTTTCGGACGAAAGCGATGAAAGAAGACCTGCGGCTTTTTCTTCTTCGCCGTCGTCCAGCAGCGCCGTCAGTTCGGATACGATCTTTCCGGCGCCCGTTTCGTCGGGCGGGAGTTTTTCTTCGTCCATGTCGCTCACCTCCTTGCTTCAGGATTCCGCATCGCTGCGATCTTTATTATTATACAACCGACGAGCGCGTTTGGCAACCGTTTTTTCGCTTGTTGGTCCGCGAAAATTTCATCGCGGATCGCAGATTTGCGTATGTATAAACAAATCGATTGATTTTCCTTTGAGAATGTAGTATAATCTCAGTTATGGACACAGCAGAGATCCGCGAGCTGCTCGGATACGCCGTTGCGATGCGGCGCGAGCTGCATGCTTTGCCCGAACTTTCGGGAGAGGAATACGCGACGAGCGCCGTTATCAGACGAGAGCTCGAAGGCATGGGGTATGCCGTGCGCGCCGTTCATACGGGACTGATCGCGGATACCGGCGGCAGCTTTCCTGCGATAGCGCTGCGCGCGGATTTCGACGCATTGCCCATCTCCGAGCGCACGGGTCTGCCGTTTGCCGCGACATGCGGACGCATGCACGCCTGCGGGCACGACGGTCACACCGCCATGCTGCTCGCCGCAGCGAAGCATTTTTCCCGGACAAAACTTTCCCGCAACGTGCGGCTGATATTTCAGTTCGGCGAGGAGGGCGAGGGCGGTGCGGCAAAGATGATAGAAGGCGGCGCGCTGGACGGCGTTTCGGAGATATATGCGTTCCATCTCTGCCCCGAACTTGAAAAGGGCAGATTTGCGACGAATACGGAAACGCTTTTCGCCGGAGTCATGGAGTTCGACGTACACATAACGGGCAGAAGCTCGCATTGCGCTTCCCCCGAAGCGGGCGCGGATGCGATAGCCGTTGCCGCAAGATTTATTACCGAAGGCAAGCGTACCGCTGAACGTAAGGGCGGCGCTCTGATGCACACCGGCAGGGTGACGGGCGGGCATGCCCGCAACATCGTCGCCGACGACGTGCTTCTCGAATGCTCTTTCCGCTATCGCGAAAAGTCCAGACTGCCGGAGGTGCGCGCGGAACTGGCGGAGCTTGCCGCGAAGCTCGACGGAGAGTTCGGGACGCATACGTCCGTGGCGGTGAAGTCGATATACCCGCCGCTCGTCAATGACCGGGCGTGCGCGGAGAAGATGAAACGCGTCACGGGCGCGGGATATATCCCGGGAAGATATACGGCGGAAGATTTTGCTTTCTATGCCGAGCGCGTGCCCGGCTGCATGTGCTGGTTGGGCATAAGAGACGAAAAACACACCTCGCCTCTGCACAGCGATACTTTCGATTTCGACGAGAACGTTCTCGCAAAAGGTATCGAAGCGTTCGTTATGCTGGCGGAGGAATAACTAGACGGCGTGTCGTGCCGTCGGGGAGTATAAAAGAATGTCTGACGAAGGCGTAAAAACCGGACTTTGGAGCAAGATAGGCAGCGGAGCCGCGAGACGGGACGAGTATTCGACCGCTGCGGCGATCGGCGGCTGGGCAGCCTACAAGGCGATGTGGAGCGGACACTTCACGAAGATACTGTTCGTCAGTTTGCTGACGCTCATTTTTGTCGCGCCTGCGATCGCATGGGTGATAGTGTTCGGCGTTATCGGAGTAAACGTGGGTACGAGCGTGCCCTATAATATTTTCGACGGTATCGGTTATCCGTCGCCCGGATTCGTGGGCGGCGAATACGGCATGGGCGTGGCTGTAGGTTTGGGCAATCAACTGTATTTCGACGCCGCCGTGTTCGAATATTCCGTCATGATCGCATGTATAGCCGTTGCCGGAGTCGGCATAGGAGCGATGACCTACGTCGCGCGGCTGTATATGCACGGCGAACAGGTAAAGACCATACCGACGTTTTTCCGCGGAGTCGCCGCCAATTGGGCGGCGGGGCTGACGGGAGGCGCTCTTTCCGGTGCGGCGGTGTTCCTTGTGGTGCTCACGCAGTATTCGTTCACGCTTCACGGATGGAATATGGCAGGCAGGGTGTTCGCGCTCATCGGAGCGATACTGCTCCTTGCCTTCGTGTGCGTGTATTCGTTCTACCTCGTCAATCTGTCGTCCGCATATAAGATGAGCTATCCCAAGCTGTTGCGTGACGCGGCGCTCCTTACTTTCGCAAACCTTCCCAAAAATCTTCTCGGCTGCGTATTCGCCGCGCTGTTCGTGGGTGCGATGTTCCTGCTCAATCTTCTGTTCGGCGGTTCGCAGATGAGCATGCTGCCCTGGGTAGTGATGTTCTTCCTCGGCTTCTTCGGCATAGCCGCGATATTCGTTGCCGTCAGTCAGGCGGCGTTCGCGAAGTATATTTCCGAAGGGCTGGAGGAGCGCGAGACCAAGCTGCGCAACGAGCAGTATTATGCCGCCAAACGCGAGCAGCGGAAAGCGGCGAAGGCAGCGGCGGCGGAAAGCGGCGAAGGCGACAGACAGAACAAAAAGCAGCCTGCACGGTATGTCAACCCCAAGAAGAAAAAGAGCTCCAAACCCTCTCCGGCGGAGAGGCATGCGGCGGGCGAGGCGATACCCGCTCCCGCGCCCGTACGTGAGCAGCCGAAGCCGGTCAAGGGCGGATATACGGAAAAAGAGCTTGTCAAGATGGAAGAAGACAGGCGTAAGGTCGCGGAACTTTCCGCATCAGGGACAAAGGAGGCGAGCGGGCTGGAAGATCTCTCCGTATACGAAGACGACGAGATCTGACGGCTTACGGAGAAACTATGTCTGCCGAAATACTCGAATTCGAGAAGCCGGACGAGTGGTATATCAGACGTTCGGCAGAATGGAGCAGGAGGGGCGAACTTTCCAAGTCGCTCCTTTATGCGTATATGACTAAAAAGGACGATCGTGCGGCGCGCATGTGCAAAGCCGCTATCCTGTACGAGAGCGGCAATCTCACTCCCGCGCTGCGTATGCTCGTGTCCCTCCGGGACGCAGGCGACCGCGGCGGCGATATGTATGCGCTCATCATAAAAGTCCTTCACGATATGACGCGTTATATAAGCGCATCATACTTTATGGGCGAGGCGCTTGCGGCGGGCGCATTCCCGTTCGCATCCGGAACGGGCGCTCCGACCACGAGATCCGCTTACATGCGGCTCCTCGGCGCCGTAAGATCGGAATACCCCGACAACAAATACGACAGCGACGCCCCGGGAGTGCTTTATGTGCTTTGCAGGTCGCGTTACGGTACCGATGAGGGACTTGCTGCGGAAATGCTGTTCGATGAACACGATTTCGCCGGATCGGAGACGATGTTTAAGGCAACGAGCGTGCTCACCGCCGAAAAGCTCGTTCCGCCTCTTGCGTATAAGCTCATAGATACGTGCCGCGGAGCAGTGGAAAATAACGACACGCCCCGTCACGATCTGCTGTCGACGCTCAGCGTCGCTCTCGCCGCCGTCGGTAAAGACGAAGAGGCGAGAGAGACCGCGGGACTGCTTGCGGGGCTCGATCTGCCCGAGGACGATCTCGATCTGATAAAGACCGTAGCCGCGCTTATTTCGCTGGATATGGGAGAGGACGCGAGGTATTTCCTTGACGAGCTGTGCGCGGTGCAGCCCACCGAGCCGGTGCTCCTCATCGCGGCGGAAACGGAGATGAACGCCGGAGACCGCGATGCGGCAAGAGATCGTCTGGCGCGCTGTCTCACGGTCGCACCCGACAACATGACGGCGGGATATCTTCTCGACAGACTGAACAAACTCAAATCGGGCAGGGTGGAATACGATTATGCGCTGCCCGATCGTGAAGCGAAAAAACTGCACTCGCGCGTGGTGAAGTATGCCGTGAGCGACGAACAGGATCCCGATCCCGGTAAAACGGACGCCGCCGTGCGTTATCTGCTCTCGTGCGGCAATACCGCAGCCGCGATGCATGTTGCGGAGATAGCTTCCGATACCGAACACGGCAGACGCGCTTTCTCCGATTATCTGCTCAATATAGAGGGATCGCCCGCGCTTAAAAGGGAAATAATATACGGTAAGCTGATATCCGGCGATCGCGACATACCTCTTTATTCGTTCGGTTACCGGACGGCGTCTCCGTCCGATCGCAACATTGAGCTTGCGGGCGGCGGCAGCATGCTGAGGGCATATTTCCGAGCATACGCCACGTATATAGTATATTGCAGGATGCCGTGCCGCCTGGAGCGGATATTTCCGGAAGTCGTCGCCGTTCTTGCCGGATATTCGGGAAACGTGCGTTTCGACCGCGACGGAGCCGCGGCGCTCATCGCGCTGTGCAATCCCGATCTGCAGTGCGTGGGGCTGGAGCGTTCCGCGCTGTATGCGGGTTCGGATGAGAAAGCTGTGAGCGAGATGGTCGCCGCGGTAAAGAATTCGGTCAGGCTCGATATCGGGGAGGAGGAATGATGAAAACGCCTAAAACGTTGTTTCGGGAATATTTTCGCGCCCGTATCGCAAAGTCGGGCATGCTCAAAGGGGAAGATCTTGAGAATTTTATAGCCGGGTGTTCCGCCGAGTGGGAGGAGACGCCATGCTCCGAATACGGCGGCATGACCCCTCGCGCATACTTCGCGACGCTGACGGACGCCGACGTTCTTACCGAGATGCTGGTCACCGATATCAAGGAAGGGGGAGATCCTCTCGCGCTCATCGCCGAACGTCTGGCGGAACTTCCCGAAGCCGTCCGTCCGCTGTGCGCGCTCGTGACGGGCGACGAAAGGGAGGATATCCGCATAGCGGCGGCGGAATTGCTTTGGCGCATGGATAATGTCCCCGTCGAAACGTTCGTCGATCTTGCATTCGACGGAGACGCGCCGGAGGCGCTGCGCGAGCGTATCATAGAAGTGCTGTCTCAGTGCGGGAGCGCGGTCTATGACGCCGTCATGCCCGGGACGGAGCACCTTTCGGGCGACGCCGCGCTGATAGCGGGGGAGCTGCTCGTTTCTTCCGGCGTGACGAACGACGGAGTGTGCGATTTTCTTCTGCGTCTTACGGATGATCCGCAGACTCTGCCGCGTGCGCTTCAGCTCATAGCGTCTTACGGGGATTTCCGTGCCGTGCCTGCGTTAAAGAAGCTGGCTCGTACCTGCGACTACGCGACTTATACGGATATACGCAGCGCGGTGGAGATGATAGGCGGAGAAATGGACGTCGAACGCGATTGGACGGGAGACGCGACTTACGCTTTGATCAAAGGGGGAAAATGAATGAGCGGATACGCGCGTATAACCATTGACGATATAAAGGCGAGCGACGAAGCCGGGGCGCTCATCGATATGCAGAGCAGATATCTCGAGACGCTCGGATATACCGAGCACGGACTCAGGCACGTCGGGTACGTCTCCAAAACGACGGCGAACATCCTGCGCGAGACGGGCGCGGACGAGCGCACGATCGAGCTGGGCGAGATCGCGGGCTGGCTGCACGACGTGGGCAATTCGCTCTCCCGCGCCTATCACGGGCTGACGGGCGGCGCTCTCGCTTACGGTATGCTCGTGCGCCTCGGTATGGATCCATCCGAAGCCGCGCATATCTCCAACGCGATCTCCAACCACGAGGAGGAGACGGGGGTCGCGGGCGATCCGCTGTCCGCAGCGCTCATACTTGCCGATAAGTCGGACGCGCACCGCTCGCGCATAAACAAAAAGACTTACGACGAGTTCGATATCCACGACCGCGTGAATATGTCGATAAAGAAGAACTATCTCGTCGTGGATCGCGGCAAAAAGGTGATACGCCTCGTCATCATAATGGATTCGACGTCCGCGCCCATGGAATATCTTCAGATATATCTCGCGCGCATGGTGATGTGCGAAAAGGCGGCGGCACGGCTGGGATATGTCTTCGAGCTGGTTATAAACGGCGTGCTCATCAACCATCACAAGCGTCCGAGAGGCAAACTCACGCTGTCATCCGACGAAGACATACTGTCGCAGGAATAGTCTTTGCGCCGCTGCCGTCGGCTGCGACCGCGCTTCTTGCCCGCGCGCGACACGGCGCGCGGTGCGAAAAACGAAACGATAATGAAACGCCCGCGAAAGCCTTTTGCCTTTCGCGGGTCATTGTTTATTTTATCTTGTTTTACGTGCGGCGCCCGATCGGGCTTCACAGGCTCTCCGTGCCTTCCGTCACCGTTCCGGCGCCGTATGCGCCGTCCGGCTCGCTTTCGGCGACGGGCGCCTCGTTCATGCCATTGCCGTATCTTTCCGCGAGCGCGTGTATGCGGCGGACGAATTCTTCGCACATCTCGTTTTCGGTCATGCAGTCGGACAATTCGCCGTAATAAAGCGGTTCGCCTATGTAAGCCTTTTTCCTGCCGGGGCAGTAGTAGACGGGATAGATCGGGATATCCGTGCCGCGCGTCTTTAAGTACAGTCGTGCGGCGAGCAAAAAGCCGCGCCGGAACTCCGCGGGCAGCTCATCGTATCCGTTTTCAGAGTTCTCTGGGAATATGATGACGGACACATCCTCATCCAGCGCCTGCATCGTGTATTCGTAAGTCGTTTTGATCTTCGTCCCGCGATATACGGGTATCAACCCCGCATAGCGGAACACGACGGGGTATATGGGCGCGAACAGCGTGGCGCTTATCCATGCGCGCGGGCGGGAGTAGTGCAGCTTTTTGCGGTAGAAGATGCGGTAAAAATAGTTCCATCTTTCACGGAAGTTGCCGCCCGTTTCCCACGAACTCCATGTCATTATATTGTGGTCGATCTTGCGGAAAGCCGTCGTCAGATTGAACGGACCTTTCGCGCCGCAGTGATTGGAAGCGAATATCGCCTTATGTTCGAGCGGAGCATCTTCCGTGTTCACTATATCGGCGGGACGTTTGAATATCCTCACGGCTTTTGTCAGGAACTTATTGAACCCTCGATCCTCTTTTCGTACTTTGAATCCTCTCATATAATAGTTATATTCTATGCGTTTCCGTTGTCCGAGTACATCTGTACGTAGCCGAGTTCCTTGTATCCCAGCTGCTCGTACAGTTTTTTTGCTCTGACATTGTCCGGTTCGATCTCGAGACGGTAGCGCGCGGCGGGAAAGCGGGAGACAGCTTCTCTCAAAAGCGCCGTGCCGGCTCCGCAGCCTCTTGCGGACGGTCTTACGTATACCTCGTCTATCCACACGACTTTTCCGCCGGCTTCCTGCGACCATGTGAGCGCCAACAGGATATATCCCGCATAAGCCCCGTCCTTTTCGGCGATGAGGGCGCGGGCGCAGCTCTGTCCGTCCATGAGTTCGGCGAACGTTTTCTCCATATGCGCGCGTGGGATGGAGTGAAGTACGGCGGGGGAATCATAAAATTCCTCCGACATTTTCAGATACTCCCCGCGGTCTCTTTCTTCTATTTCTCTTACGGTTATTCCCGTCATCGTTCGCTCTCCTTTACGTCCTTCGCGCGCTTTTCGGGCGGCTCCTTTGAACGTATGCCGATATTGAGGTATTTGTTGAAATAAACAATGAGTATCTGCAGCGGCGCGCCGGCTGCGTATATGAGCGCCGTAAGCGGCTGCATCTGCATGACGGACAGATGTATGGATGCCAGCAGTCCCCACCATATCGTGGACATCACGATGAACGACGACCGGCGGTGGACAGCTATGAGAAATACGTAACACGCTACGGCGTCGAGCGGCAGATTGTAAACGAACAGTACCCAGTAATTATATCCCGTTTCCGAAAAAGCGGCGACGAGCACGTTACCGGCGTCGTCCCTGCCTTTCCCGATGAGGAACGTGAGAAGAAAGAACGCAATGAGCGTCATGCACAGCAGTGCGGAGCACGATACCAGGAGCAGCGCGCGTTTGAATCCGTACTGCGGCACGTCGCGCGAGGGGTCGAACTCCGCTTTACTGCGGGTCGCCGTCACTCCTCTCAGCATCTCGTCCACGGTGACTCCGTAAATGTCCGCGATCTTCATCAGCGTGAAAACGTCCGGACAGCCGTCGCCCCGTTCCCATTTGGATACGGATTTGTTTGAATAACCGAGTTTTTCGGCAAGTTCGGCTTGTGTCAGTCCCGCTTCTTTGCGCAACCGTATGAGATTGCCGGCGAGTCTTTCTTCGTCGTCCATGTCCGCGGCGTTTCAGGCGCGTACGCGCTCTGCGATCAGTCTGCCGGCTTCCGCGCAGCCCGTGCGTCTGCCTTCTCCGAGGTCGGGCGTGCGCCAGCCGTCCGCGAGGAATTTTTCCACCGCG
>OJMH01004078.1_pt1 | contig 10212 bp, 8 predicted proteins | sample 1597111 | NCBI WGS metagenome assembly OJMH01 (sample SAMEA2452115, study PRJEB22498) | human gut metagenome
GGTTTCACTGCAATTCCGTCTGCCAGGACGGCTCATCCGCCGTTATGGAGGCGTTTTCACCCGGGACGGCCGGGACGACCGCATTGCCGGCCAGCAGAATATTCCGGGTCGTTTCCGGGTCGCAAAGGAGACGCGGTTCCACCCACGGTGAAGCTTCCCAGCGGTTGTTCACCACCGTTACGCCATCGGCATAGGCCGCAAAAATCGCCGCCCGGTAGGGCTGATTGCGCCGGCGGGAGGTCGGGTTGCGGAAGCTGTTGCCGCGAAAGGTCACATTGGCGGCACTCGACACGTAGGCGACCAAACCGAAGGAATCGCTGAAACGATTGTTTTCGAACAGGATATCTCGAATGATCGGATAGTTGGTCCGTTCCAGCGTCGGGTCCTGTTTCAGATAGACGCCGATGTAAATATCGCGTTCTTTGCCGCCGTAGGCGGTCCCGGATGGATTGACCGTATCGAACGAGTTGCCGCGCACGACGATATTCCGCGCGCCATATCCTTCGCTCCAGAGATTGAAGGTATAACCGGTTTCGATCTTGATCGCTCCCATCTGGTTGTGGACGAAGCGGCAATTCTCGACAGTGATGTTCCGGCCGAGCAGCAGCAGGCCGCGCGCCCGGTTGTCGTGAAAAAAGCAATCCCGGATCAGGATATTCGCCGTGTCGTATTTCCAGTTGAACGCCACGAAGCCGTCCGTCGGCTGCGCCGGCAGCTCGCGGTCAAACACCAGATAAGCGCCGGTTTCGTCGCGGCGGGTGCCGGCCAGCGGCGCCCGGAATCCGGTCGGCGCATAATCGGCATGGCGCAATTCAATCGGGTCGCCGATTTGAAATTCCTCCAGCATGCCGTCACGCCACAGCTTCACTTCCCGTTCCGAATGCCGGGTGACGAAGGCGGAATTGTCATGCACGTTCAGGCAGTCGTCGCCGCCGAGGGTGAATTCGCAGCCGATCATCTTGAAATACCCCCGCGAGTTGGCGACATGGCAATGGTCGGCAGTCGAAGTGACCGGCCGGCGGCGCCCTTCCCGCGGCGGCCGCACATGGGTGCGCAGGAACTGCCAGTACTGTTGTTTGCCGCCGATCAGAAAGGCGTGCCCGGGCGCCGAATGAACCGTGACATTCTCCAGCGTCAAGTGACGGTTCTGCCACAGAACGATACCGTTCATATCATAAACGGCATGCCGCATCCGGAACAGTTGCCCGACCCGGAGCCGGTCGAGAAAACCGGGTTGTCCGGCCAGGTTCACCCGCAGCAGATTGCCCGACAGCCATCGCTTGCCAAATGCCGGACTGACACCGCGCGTCCACTCGAAGCCGGCATTCAAACCGTTCTCGACGCCGACCGACATCGTGCCGGGGTCGAGTTCCTCGAGATCGGCAACCCGGACATCGCGCCGCGGAAATTCGTCGTAATCGATAAAATGGAGATCAACCCATCCGGCTGCGGCATTCACCGCCTCCACCCGGACAAAGCTGGCCAGCGGGTCCGTTTCCCAGTCCCAGTCCACCTGGAAATCGGCCAATCTGATCCGTTCGCATTCGTCGACATGAATCAGATCTCCGGTTTTTTTATGCCAGACCAGCGTCGCCCCGTTACCGGCCAGCGTGAAATCCTTCAAGCGTTCCAGATGGATGAAGTCGTCCGACGTAAAGCGGTAGATGCCCGGCGACAACTCCAACCGCGCCGCCCCGGTCTCCCGGCAATAGGCCAGCGCCCGGTTCAAAGCGGCGACATTGTCGGCCGCCGCCGGCGAAACGCCGAAATCGGCGGCCCTGACCGTCGCCGCCGCCCCGCCGGGACAGGGCAGTTCAATTTCAAACTCCGGCGCCCCGGTCGGCAAGCCGGCCAGTTCGCCGGCAAACGGCTCGACCGGAGCCGCCGGGATCGGATACTCTATTTCACAATTTTCCATTTCCGTTATCTCGATTCGATCGATTTGCGCCAGAATTTGTTTCCTGGCATGAAGCTGCAACTGATATCCGGTGCCGTCGGCCGGGACCTCCACGGAAAACTCCAGGTGTTCCAATGGCAATTTGGTATCATAACGTACCAGGTCCGGCCGGTCCGGCTGCCGGACCAGCACCTGCAGCAGCGAATCCTCAGCCGCTTCCAGCACCCGCAGCGACAACGCCACCCGGTAACGTTTGCCGGCACTCAGAACACCGGCGGCAGTCCGCCAGACGCATTGCCATTCCCGGTCGGAAGTGCGCGTATCGATTCGCAAACTCCCGTCCTCCGGATTCCGGACGGCAAACGGCGCGATACACTCCTGCATTTCAAGGCCGCCGCCGGTGAGATGGAACTCTCTCTCTGCCCCGGCCCAACCGATGCCCGACAGCGCCACCATGACGATCCATAGCCATTTTCGCCGACACTTCATCATCGTTTCCCCATCAATAGGACCACATGCCGAGCTGACCGCTGCCGCTCCAGTAGTTACAGGGATTGAAACTGTCGTTCTCCAGCATCGTCCACGGTTCCACCGCAGCGGCGTGACCGTCGTGAAATACCGCATTGACCCGGTTGCTGTGGCGGGCGTCGGCACCATTGTCCCTGGCATCGCTGCCCCAGTTGGGATACACCCGTCCCCAGCAGAGCGCGTGTCCGGTCATGGAACTGCCGGCCGCAATATTTTCATTGACGCTGTCGGCCACCATCACCAGTTTGCTGTCGTTGCCGAAGCCGCTGATGGCGCTGCGCTTGTTCGGATGCCAGTTTACGTCGCCGGCCAGACAAGCGTTGTAGCCGAAGGTGGTCATATGCATGCCGTAGGTAGCGGTAACTCCCCAGAACCAGTCACTCCACGCCTTGGAATCGTCCGGCTTGACATCAACGGCCAGCAACGGGCACTGCATCGCCTTCCAGGCAGTCAGATAACCGCCTTCATACAGCGCCACCGGCCACGGCTTCGTCCAATCCTTGCTGATATTGGCAGCCAGCGACCAGTCGTCGTTGTCGTCGGCATACATGAAACAGCCGAGTCCGACCTGTTTCAAATTGGAAATACAGTTGATGCCCTGCGCGGCGGCTTTCGCCCGGCCCAGCGCCGGCAGCAGCATGCTGGCCAGAATGGCAATGATCGCGATCACGACCAGCAGTTCGATCAAGGTGAAAACTCTTTTCATCGTTCCGTCCTTTCATTAACTTGGCGAATGAGATTGATAGTGTCGATAAAGAGTAGTATAGCAAAAATAACCGTGAAATGGAATGTATGAATATCCCTTTTTCATGTAAAAATTGGCATTTCTTTATTTTTTGCGATATATTTACCGGCGAAAGGAGCGCTGAGCGATGGATTACAGTGTCAATTTCGAGGTGATGAAGGAACTGATGGGATTGGTCGCCGGCTTGCTGCAGGTCCACATCGGCGTTTTCGGCTTGGAAGGCACCCCGCTGGACGGACTGGGGCTGCCGGGAATGTCTGAATTTTGCGAATCGAACCGGCGGCGCGATCCGGCATTCTGGGAACGCTGCACCCAATGCGACCGGGACCACCTCCAACAAGCCTGCGCCACCGGCACGGCGGTCATCTACCGCTGCCACGCCGGGCTGTACGAATGCGTCATTCCACTGCTGAACCGGCAGAACGTCTACATGGGCGCCATCACGCTGGGCCAGATGCGGCCGGCCGGGCTGGACACCGCCGGCGATCCCCTGCTGCAGCAGTTGCGTCCGACCACCGAGGAACAGATGAGGGCGATGGCGCAACTGCTGAAAATCGTCAGCGAATACGTCATCCGCCACGACCTGATTCAGTTCCGCCGCCGCAACTGGAGCGTACACGCGGAAAAATACCTCGAAGCACACTGGCGGCAGAAGATCACCCTGGCCGAGCTGGCCCGCCACCTGGGCTGTTCGGCCTCCTATTTATCCCATCATTTTTCGAGGGAATTCGGCATGCCGCTGCGCTCCTACCTGCGCAATTTGCGTCTGACCAAAGCCCGGGAGATGCTGAAGAACGGCCAGTCGGTCAAGGAAACCGCGCAGCAAGCCGGTTTTTACGATGAGTTCCATTTCGCCAAGGCGTTCAAAAAGGAGTTCGGCTTTCCTCCCGGCCGTCTCACCCGCGAAGCGCAATACTGAGCGTCCCGCTTTCAACGGTCCGGACGGACGCCCGGCGATATGAAGCGGTCGTTCTCCGGAGCGGAAACGGTATTGCAGAACAGCAGCGTCCCGGCCAGCGTAAAACCGGGCAGCAGAAAGATGGCGGCAAACGGGATCAACAGCAACAGATAGGCGGTCACCCCCAACCCGAGGACTTCCCAGCGGCAGGACTTCATGCGGCGGCGCAAGGCCGGCACGCCGATGCCGTGATTGAAGGAGCTACTGAACAAATAGGTCAGACCGAAACGGTAACCGACCACCGTCACTGCCAGCAGCGGTCCGACCACCGGAATCAGCAGCCCGAGAATCCCCAGGCCGATTCCCCAGCCGAGCGTGCCGGCCGAAAAGCAGACGCTTTGCAGCATGAAACGCATTCCCTGCCGCCAGCCGGGCACTTCGACCCGGTTCCGGCAATGCAGTTCCTCGAATTTTGCCGCCAACTGGTCGAAAAACAGCGAACCGAACATCTCATATACCGTACTGACCAGCAGCAGCATCAGCAGAATCACCGTCAGCAGCAACGTTCCGCCGACCAGCCAGCGCAAAACGTTGAAAAGCAACTGCAGAAAAGTGCCGGTTTCCCGCCCTTCCGGCAGCAGGGCCAGCACCTCCGGCAATCCCCAGCCGATCAAACCGGCCAGCCCGAGCGTATACAGCAACAGCAGCAATGCCATCGGCCACAGCGCATAAGGCCAGTAATGCCGGTTGCCGTAAAACAGCCGGATGCCGCGCGGCACCAGACCGGCACCTCGACGGAAACGTTCGGCAGCAGAATACATGCCATTCTCCTTCGTTGCGTTCTCAAGATGTCCGGGAGATATTATAATCTCAACGGACGGGCAAAGCAAACGCTATTTGTCTTTTTCGCGGAACGGAATTATAGTACTTTGCCGTTTCAACATACGAGGACAAGCTTTTGAAAACAATTCTTCAAACCGAACGATTGCGGTTACGCCAACTGGAACAGACCGATCATGCCGCGGCGGCGGCCATGCTGCAGGATATTCGCACCATGTACGCCTGGGAACGCACTTTCAGCGAGGCGGAAGTCACCGGCTGGATCGAGCGGATGCAGAACAACTACCGCCGGTACGGTTACGGCTACTGGCTGGCCGTCGAACGATCCAGCGGTCAGGCGGTCGGCCAGATCGGTCTGCTGCCGGAAACGATCGACGGCCGCCGCCACCTCGGGGTCGGCTATCTCCTCCGACATGACTGCCGCAACCGGGGCTACGCGACCGAAGGAGCCCGGGCCTGTGTCGATTACGCATTCCGCCAACTGGCGGCCAACCGGGTCATCGCCGACATCCGGCCGGAGAATCACCCTTCCCGCCGGGTTGCCGAACGGCTCGGCATGCGGGTGATCGGTGAATACGTCAAACAGGTTTACGGCAAACCGATGCTTCACCTGATTTATGAAAAATCGACGCCGCTGGTCCGGGTGCTGCCATATGATCCGCAATGGCAAACGGATTTCCGGGCGCTGGCCGATCATCTGGCGCCGTTACTGGCGGGTTGTCCCCTCCAACTGGAACACGTCGGCAGTACCGCGGTCCCGGGCCTGGCCGCCAAACCGGTCATCGACGCCGACCTGATCCTCGCCGACTGGAGCCGGCTGCCGGAAGTCATCGCCCGGCTGCAGGAATTGGGGTTCCGCCATGTCGGCGACTACGGCCTGCCGGGCCGGGAGGCTTTCACCCGAAGCCTGCAGCTTGATTTCATGCACAACCTCTACGTCTGCCGGGCCGGCAGTCAGCCGCTGCTGAATCATCTGCGTTTCCGCGATTATCTGCGCCGGCACCCGGCGGCAGCCGGAGAATACGGCGACCTGAAACGGCAGTTGGCCCGGGAGTTTCCGGACGACATCGACGGCTACTGCCGGCGCAAATCCGATTTCATCGCCGAATGCCTGCTGAACGCCGGCCTCGACGGCGGCGACGTGGCCGAAATCCGGCAACTCAACCTGCAGCCGGCCAACTCCGCCTCCGGCGCCGTTCCGGGAGAAACACGGTGAAGCGCACCGCCATCGATCAAGGCCAACCGTTCGATTTCGGCCGTACCGCTGCCGACTATGCCCGCTACCGGGACATCTATCCGGCCAGCTTGTATGCCAGGCTGCTGCATTTCGGCATCGGGCGAGCCGGCAGCGAAGTGCTGGATCTCGGCACCGGCACCGGCGTCATCCCCCGTTTCATGGTTCAATACGGCGCCCATTTTACCGGCATCGATATTTCTCCCGAACAGATCGAAGCGGCCCGGCAACTGTCGGCCGGACTGCCGATCGACTATCTGGTCACTCCGGCCGAACAAACGCCATTTGCGCCGCACGCGTTCGACGCGGCGACCGCCTGCCAGTGCTTCCATTATTTCGACCGGCCGCGTCTGCTCCGGGAATTGCAGCGCCTCCTGAAGCCGGACGGCAGATTCTGCAAAATTTTCATGGAGTGGCTGCCGCGGGAAGACCAAGTGATCGCCGCTACCGAACAACTGGTTCTGACTTACAATCCGGCCTGGAGCGGCGGCGGTTATCAAGTCGATGACTACCGCCTGCCGGATTGGACGGAGGAGGTGCTGGAATTGGAAACCCTGCACCGTTACCGTGAAACGCTGCCGTTTTCGGTCGACGGTTGGTGCGGCCGCATCCGGACCTGCCGCGGCATCGGCGCTTCGCTGCCGCCGGAAAAAGTGGCGGCCTTCGACCGGGACCTCCGGCAACTGTTGCGGCAATTCACCGCCGACACATTGCAATTGCGCCATGAAATTCAAATCGAGATCTTCCGGTTCCGGCCGTCCCCGTAAGAGTATTTCGTCCCGCCCCCCAAAAAAGGCTGCCGGAAATCGCCCCGCCAGGCGGGCGGCGTCATTTGGCCGTCTGCCCCGGCAAAAACTTTTCGACAAAAATCGACAAAAATGCCATTTTTTTTCTCCGGGGTATTGACTTTTTCCGAATTTTTCGCTATAATATCAGCAAGAAGTAATCCATATAAGAATTACAATAACAATTTCTCGAATGGGAATACCGCAATGTTTGGTGAAAATCTGGGCAGGCAAACCGAATCGATCAAACAATCGATTCTCAGTTATCTGTGGGACAACCAACTGGCCGTCGGCGACAAAATTCCGGCCCAGGCGGAGTTGTGCCGGCGTTTCAACGTCGGCTCCACATCGGTTCACCGGGCAGTTCAGGCGCTGGTGGCGGACGGCGTGCTGGAGACCCGCCGCAATGTCGGCGTCTTCGTCAGGGAAGCCCGGCCGACCAGTCATCCCGGCCGCTCAATCGCCCTGCTGGTTCTTCAATTTGATCAGTTGTATATGTTTCACTGGACTCTGGCGCACATGCTGCAAAATATTCTGCGGCAAAACGGCTGCCTGTGCACGATGTATCCCTGCCGCCATAACTTGACTCCGCCTGAAAATTCAGATTTTTTCCCCGGCCTGAAATCAGCGATCGGCAAAGGGGCAATCGATGGAGTCATTACGCTGCTTGAACTCGATCCGAAATTGTTGGACGAGTTACGGCAAGCGGGACTTGAAGCGTTTTTTGTCGGTTCGCCGATGAAAATGCCATCCGGCGTCTTCATTGATGTCGGCGATTTTATCCGGCGGGCCCTGGAGGAGCTGCTGGACAATCAGGCCAAGCGCCTGGCGGTATTAGGCTGGATCGGCGAAGTCAATTTCCCGCTGGAAACAATCCTGCAGGAGTTCAATTCCCGCCACCGCGACCTGCCGGAAATCATGCTCTACAAGGCTTACGATTTGGAGGGCGGTCAAAAATTTGCCCGTACGCTGCTGAATTTGGCTCCGGAAGAACGTCCCGACGGCGTGGTGCTGTGTGATGACATCATGGCATTGGGATTCACCTCCGAATTGATCAGACAGCAATGGCGGCGGCAGGAATATCTGCCGCAGATCGTTGTAATGCGGAACCGGCAGATCAAAGTGAATATGCCCTATCGGGAAACCGGTATTTATGAAGTGGACATCCAGGCGTTAAGTGAGCTTGCGGTTTCCACTTTGTTACGAAAATTCCGCGACGGCGATCACTCCGATCACACGATCTGGCTTCATACGGAAAGACTGAAATCCCAGGAAACAAACGAATTCCTGATTTTTTAACCATCAACCATCGAAAGGAAACAAACGATGAAAAAACACAAATTCACATTGATTGAATTGCTGGTCGTAATTGCGATTATTGCTATTCTTGCCAGCATGCTGCTGCCGGCGCTGGGCAAAGCGAAAGCCGCCGCCCAGGGAATCAAATGCATTTCCAATTTAAAACAGATCGGACTGGCCGCCCGTTTTTATTCCAACGATTTTGACGACTACGTCATGCCGGTACTGTGTCCGGTCACCTGGTCGTACTGCATCGGGCCGGGGGCTCCCGGCGATAACGCCTCCTACCTGCAGGGATATGTCGGGTACGAGGTCCTGTTCTGTCCGAGCGCTCCGATGAATTACGCCACCATCTGGGAGGCGATCGACGCCTGGAACCCGACTTACGGCATCAATCACTGTTCCGTCGGCATGGGAGAAGGCTTCGGCAATCCCTGCTATCGGAAAGAGTCCGAGTTCATCAATGCCGGCGGACAACTTTCCCAATTGATCAATTTTGCCGATTCCACGAAACAATTGTTCGTTTCGGTCTGGGGCGGCGTTGATCCGCAGGCTCCCGGTACGGCGCCGGAACAGGCGGTCGGAGCCCGTCACAATCTGCGCGCCAACGCGGTCATGTTCGACGGCCACGCCGAAGCGCTCAATGCCGGAGAATTTGCCAGTTGGACCGACGACGATCCGAATTATCACTGGGTGCCGTGGTCCGGCGACGGTTACTCGCGGCCGCTCTTCCTGACCCGGTGGTGGTAAGCGATGAAGAAACTGTTGATGCTCGGTTTGTCCCTGTGCTGTACCACCGGTTTGCTCGCCGCCGTCGAATTCAGCACTGAAAAGTTGAAACTCGAATTCGCCGCACCGGAAGCCGGCATGGGCCTCACCGGCGTTACCGATCTGGCCTCCGGCCAGAAATTCTTTCCGGCGCCGGCGGCAAACGCCCCGTTGTGGCAACTGGAATTCGCCGGCGGCGAACCGGCGGCAATCAGGCCGCATTCCCACACCGCAGCGGTCACGCTGGCCGTCGACAATCACACCCCGGCGGTTTGCAGCAGCCGGGAAACGGCAATCGACGGCCGGCGCGGCCTGGAGTTGGTCTGGGACCAGATTGACCTCGGTCCGGAAAAAGACGCGCTGCAGGTCGTCTGCCGGATTCGGGAAACCGATGACGGCGAAGTGGAAATGACGCTGCACCCCACGTTGAAGAGCAAAGTGCACACCTTCAATTCCCAGTTCTTCCCGCGCTTCGCCAACGCCCTGGCGACACCAGAAGACGAAGTGCTCTTCCCGCGCGGCACCTTCGGCAGCCGGCTGGTCAGGTCAGCGGAACACGGCACTTATCCATCCGTGGAGTCGCAACTGCAATTTTTCGGCTTCTACCGCGACGGCGCCGGGCTTTACCTCGGCATCCATGACGGCGGGGCGGCCTGCAAATATTTCAAGCTGGACGACGACGGCAGTTTGCAGGTGCAGACCTATGCGGAAAATACGCTGCTGCCGGGCCAGTCGCGCCTGCCCGCCTTCGCCGTGCAACTGGCCGGCAGTCCGACGCCGTGGCACGCCACCCGGCGCTACCGGCAATGGGCGCTGCGGCAGCCGTGGACCCGCAAAGGCAAGCTCAAGGAGCGCCGGGACGTTCCCGCCGCCGCCCGAAACATCGCGTTGTGGGTCTTGATCTGGGGCGATCCGGAGGCGGTCGCCGCCGGCTTCCAGGCTGAACAGCAACATCAGGAGGGAACCCTGGCGCTGCACTGGTATTTGTGGAACCGTTATCCGTTTGATCACCATTATCCCGAATATTTTCCGGTCAAGGACCGCTTCACCGACACGGTGGAGCAATTGCAGCAGGACGGCGATATCGTCATGCCGTACATCAACGGGCGGCTCTGGGATACGACGCTGCCCAGCTACGCCGCCACCGGCCGGCGGGAAGTGACCGTACAGGCGGACGGCACGCCGCGCGAGGAGGATTACAATTCCGGCATCCGGCTC
>OJMH01004080.1_pt1 | contig 10210 bp, 9 predicted proteins | sample 1597111 | NCBI WGS metagenome assembly OJMH01 (sample SAMEA2452115, study PRJEB22498) | human gut metagenome
CGATTGATATTTTAAATGAGTATCAAAAGAAAACAGAAAAATTAAAAATAATCCGCCAGAAAAATAAAGGATTAGGCGGAGCAAGAAATACAGGAATCAAAGAGGCGGCAGGAGAATATCTTATTTTTCTGGATAGTGATGATTACATATCACCAAAAATGTTATCATCTTTAAATGAATATCTAAAGAAAGAAGATCTAGATATATTGGCATTTGATTGTGAACGTGTGACAGAATCCGGGCAGACAATTGAGAAAGTCAGTGTAAAAGATTATCAGGATCAATATACATCATTAAACGCAAAGCAATATCTTCTGTTTGAACCAACATCTTGTGTAAAAACATACAGAAGAACTTTATATACAGAGCATGGAATTGAATTTCCTGAAAAGTTATGGTATGAAGATTTAGCAACAACCTTAAAATTATCTGCATATGCGACAAAAATTGGTTATTTAAAAGAAGTTTTTTATTATTATGTGCAACAGCCAAACAGTATCACACATAGTACAAATACAGAAAGAATGATGGAGATTATTACAGCATATGATAGTGTGATTCAATTTTATAAACAGAATGATAAGTTTGAAGAATTTTACACAGAATTAGAATGGAATTGTGCATTGCATGTATTATATTATTCAGCATTTAGATTATTGATGGCTGGTATGAATTTAAAACAGATGAAACAGCTATATCAGCATAGTAAGCAAATATTTCCGAATTTAGAAAATAATCAATATGTGAAAATGAAAAAGGATCAATATCACATGATGAATTTGATTATTGATAAGCATTATTTTAGATTTTATTTAAAAACTGGATTTTGGACCAAATGTTATAATTTATTAAAAAGATTTAGGGGAAAATAATGAGTATAAAAGAGAAGATATATGCAATATGTGTAGAAAATAAATTATTAAAAAAAATATATACATCTATATCATATGTAAAATGGAAAATTTATTACAAGAAAAATCTGGTAAATCCAATTAATGAATATAAAAAGAGTACAAAAAATCCGATTTTTCTGATCTTTACACCAGAGCATGCAAATTTAGGATCATGCGATTGCTTACGCAGAAAGTATTTTGCTAAAGAAAGCAAGGATAAAATATTATGAAATTACTGGGGAAAAGCTATATGAATTAGAACAGTATGGATATTTATCAATTTTGAATCATGCCACAATTTTGATCAATGGTGGAGGAAATCTTGGAATTCTATGGCCATTGATTGAAAAAATGAATCGAGCGGTTATCACACAGAATCCCGATTCTAAAATTTATGTGTTTCCGAATAGTATTTTTTATGGAAATGATGACTATGGACGAAAAGAGTTTGAGCTTTCAAAGAAAATATATAACAACCATAAGAACTTACATTTATGTGCAAGAGAAAGAATTTCTTACGATATCATGAAAGATGCATACAAAAGTGTTGAATTAGTTCCAGATATGGTATTTACATTAAATGAAAGCCATGACACTTTAGAAAGAGATGGGTGTCTATGGTGTATGAGAAATGATGTAGAGCGAACATTAACTGATGAACAAGAAGGTAAGTTAAAACAGCAATTAGTAGATATCTATGGAGACAATATCAAAGAATCCAATACGGTTTTATCTTATGATGTGTCCGTAGAAAAGAGAGAAGAAGAATTAAAGCGTAAATTTAATGAATTCAAATTAGCCCAATTGATAGTTACAGACAGACTTCACGGAATGATCTTTGCAGTAATCACAGGAACGAATTGTATTGTAATCAATAGCAAAAGTCCTAAAATGAAGGGATGCTATGACTGGATTAAAGATTTGGATTATATTGCTTTTATTGATGATGTTGAAAATATTGATAAAATTATTGATAATTTTCCAGATTATCCACATGAGTATGATAATAAAGAGTTTGTGAAAGCAATCGATAAGATGATATCTGAAATTGAGGTTTAATTACAACTATGGAGCTTCCTGTATAATTCAAATATAGGGAATTCTAAGAAAGAAGGTTGAGAAAAAAATACCTCAGTGTAAAATAAGATTACTGACTTTGCGGGTTAGTAAAAAATCTTATTAAACAGAGAGGTATCTGAAATGAAGTATAACACACAGAACGCAAAAATTGAATCTATTACGGAAAAAACATTGATAGTTGGAATTGATGTAGGAAGTGAAACACACTATGCAAGAGCCTTCGATTGGCGTAATTATGAGTATTCAAAAAAGCCATTGGAATTCAGTAATAATGAAGCAGGATTTGTGACATTTAAAGTATGGATGGAGGAACTGGCAGAGAAATATGGAAAAGATGTTGTGATTCCTGGGATGGAGCCAACAGGACATTATTGGTTCAATCTAGGAGCATACCTGCAGGACAACGGAATGAAACCAGTTCATGTGAATCCACATCATGTAAAAAAATCAAAAGAGCTGGATGATAATAATCCAAACAAAAATGACCGTAAGGATCCCAAAACGATTGCGGCACTGGTAAATGAAGGAAGGTTTTCGTATCCATATATACCAACAGGTGTTTATGCAGAGATCCGAAGCTTATCAAATCTGAGGCTTCAAGCCCAGGAAGAAATCACAAGGATCAAGAATCGTATTGCAAGATGGTTTAGTATCTATTTCCCGGAAATAAAAGACGTTTATAAAAATCCGGGAGCTGTGAGTGGTCTTATGATCTTGAAGGTAGCACCGTTACCGAAAGATATCGTAAAATTGGGAGTTGATGGAGTTAACCAGATCTGGCGGGATGCTAAGTTAAGAGCAGCTGGTCTAAAGAGGGCAAAGACCCTGGTAACGGCTGCGGAGCACAGTATAGGAAGTCAGGAAGCTTGTGATAGCGCAAGGATTGAATTGAAGATACTGCTGAATGATTATGAAATATATCATCAGCGGGAAGAAGAATTAATGGAGCTGATAGAAGAAAAACTGTCAGAAGTTCCATATATCGATAAGCTGTTGGAGATCAAAGGGATTGGAATGAAGACAGTAAGTGGATTTGTAGCAGAAGTAGGAGATATCAAACGATTTGATAATCCGAAACAGCTTCAGAAACTGGCAGGATATGCCATAGTAGAGTGTAGTTCAGGAAAACACAAAGGTGAAAGTCATATCAGTTATAGAGGAAGAAAACGCCTTAGATATGTACTGTATGAAGCAGCCATATCATTGATTGCGAGGAATACAGAATTTAAGGAAATACACAGGTATTATCAAACCAGGGGAAAGAATTCATTAAAGAAAATGCAGTCAGTTATAGCGGTTGCATGTAAAGCATTAAGGATCTTTTATGCGATATTGACAAAGGGAGTAACTTATGATGGAGCAAAGATGCTGCAAGATATCAAGAGACCACAATTGAAAGTAGCATAAGAAAAGAAGATCATCGTAAAAGGATGAAGAAAGCAGACTGTAATGGGAAACGTCCATCTAAAAGATGCTGTTACAGAAAGCAAGTCAGTAATAAAAACAAAGAATGAGCGAGTAGTCGGCAGGAATAAATTCCAGAGGGCAAGACCCTGACGAGGAGCTAAGCTGACACCCGGATTATGGATAGGCAGAACGAAGGAAGTTAGGACATATAAAGAGTAGATCCTGGTAGATACGGGAGGTGCGTTGCCATAGATGGAAGGGAATATACAAGGCCATTAAAAACAGAACAAAGAAGACGTTTTGTTTTGTATACCCTAAAACAGCTATTTTCGTACTGGATACAGAGAAATATCCATAAAACATGCTCATTCATCTGAGATAAATAACTAAAAAATCCTTTATTTTAAAGGAAAAACAACTTGACTAATTAGGGAGGAATATGATCAAATCTAAACCAAAAATGATTGTAGCGTTTTTATTAATGAGTGCAATATTAATGATGTCTATTCAAACAAGTATGGCAACGGAAAAAGATATTATGAGTAACGATGTGATAAAACAAGCATTTGATAATAACGTGAATAAAATAAGTTGTATTCCAGAAACTATAGAAACGATAGAGGTATATGATTCGAGATTAGATGAAAAAGAAATTATTAAACCGCAGTCAGCAAAGGCTTCTTATGATTATTATAAAACATATCGAACAGGTGTTTCAGGTGCATATGGAGCGACAGGATATTCAAAACCATCTGTAACGGTATCTTCATGGTCAGCAAATAAAATGAAATTTAAAGGTACATGAAACTTACAGCTGGGGGAACATATACTATGACAGGAACTAAGACTATATCGTTACCATGATATATGGCTATGAGGAGGTGTTCATATGTCAACAAAAAATAATAAGCTTCGATTTATTGATGAAGAAAAAACAAAGGAATTACAAAAAGATTGGAAAGGATATGGAAAATCTCAAGTATTATTTGGAATTGTGGTTTTTGTGATTTTTGTGTTATCAGCATTATATTACTATATTTTATAGATTTTAAGTTTTTAAGTAAGTGGTTATGGATTTTCATGGAAGAAGTCACCTACAATTACAAAACGTGTGATTGATGGTGGCAGAACAGGAGAAATTTTATGTTTAGGAGTCATAAAAAATTCTTCTGGTTTTACAAAGCAAGTTTCGCTGTCATTTGAATTTTATTGCAATACAGGGGGAGGAATTGAAGTTCGTTAAATTCTGTAGAGCTTAAGTTAATCTAATAGCAACTTAATGCTGGAGAGGACTGTCATTATGGCAGTCCTTACTTATTTGTGTGCCGAGCATGGCACTAATCTCGTTGGTGCAAGTCCAGTCATGGGTATTTACCGCCAAGTGTAGCGAACTACAAGTCAGTACTAGTAGTTGTAAATCAAGAGGTTGTGGGATGAAAGATTAGTGTCTTACCTCTTATTAATCCTATCAATAAGTGAATTAACACTTTCAGCTAATTCCTTTTTCAAATCCCCAAACATTTCTCTAATAGCCACTTTCTTTCGAATCAAAAATAAACCAATCACGATCAAAACAACAACAGGCAACATCCATCTTAATGCACCCATCCAAAAGCTGGCAGCAGTACTTCCACGATAGCTTAATTCCAAACGATTTCCAGTCAATTCAAAATCACAAAGATCATGAATATTCTCATCCGACTTGATCAGGGCAGAGACTGCTTTGGTAGATGTATTCTGTTTTACCGTATTTGTCACAATCTTCTCAGGCATAACAGCTACAGTAACAGATTCTTTCGAATTCACAGAAGCAAATACATAATGCCCATGAAGTTTCTCACCATTTTGATTCGCAGGTAATGAAATCTTATCAGAAAATGTGACCTTCTTACCACCAGCAAATGAAAAATGCGCTTGTGATTTCATCAAACTATTCGGAAACAAAGCAGAGAAATCCTTATTACAGTCTGAAACACTTCCTTTTTGTACAAAAGATAACGTAACATTCTGATCACCATCTAAATTTACAGAATCAATGGTTTGTCCTTTGAACTGCTTTTTGATCACAGATAACTGATGGTCAGTCACAGCCTTTTCAAAAGAAAAAGACACTTTACGACGGATATCTTTGGATGTGTTCCATACCGTAGCAATCTCATAAGTTGAAATTGGCTGTGTAACAGAAGAAGTAAAGCTGATTTCTTTTTGTTTGATCGAATCACTAAACATCTGTTTTTCATCAAATGTATAAGTAACAGGAATCTTTTGGTTTTTCTGAATAAAATGAGAGAGATCCAGAGATTCTTCATAGTTGATCTTCAGTGTAAAAGGGTTGTCCTTGCTGCATGTGGAGCTGTAAGTTCCAAAAGAATTCTTTGAATGAAGGACAGTTCTTGTTTTCTGTGCAAGATCAGAGAAATTGTTGGCGTCAAAACTGATACATAAAGTTTTTCCATCGGATGTATTTTCCCAAGTGATATCATTTCCAGCAAAATAAGAACGGATCTTTCCTGCATTTTGATCTAATGTTTGTTGTGGAAGATCAAATTCTATCACTCTTGCAAGTTTTCCAGATTTCTTTGTCTTTGTATCAATATGAATGGAAGATAATGGTACATAAGCCATTTCATCAATATTGATCTTATCTTTCGTTTCATAAGTCGTTCCAAGGAAAGAAATCTCCGTACTTTTTAAATCCCATAGGTCAGAAGAGGAGTCTTTGTCAATATATTTTCCCTCATACAAAGCCGTATAAAGCCATGTCATCAGATCTTTAGATGTGAAATTTTCTTTGTAAATAAGACCGGAAACAAATGGGGAATCTCCATATTCATAAGTGATCTCTGGGGAAAAATTAAGAAGATCACGAACTTTCTTCTTATAATCATCAAGAGAAGAAAAACGAAGATAGAAAGTATACGTATCGTTTCCGTCAGAAGAAGATGAAGTATAAGTAAGAGCATCCGGGCAGGATTCTTTGATGAGTTTATTAAGATCTTCTTTGCTTCCCTTGAAATAACTATGAAAATCGCGGGAAGAAAAGGTACAAGACATCACTCTTGTACCTGAAAAGTCTTTATTTAATTTTACTGTACTGGTAAGATTCACACCGCACCCGCATAAGAGAAGCAGTGAGAACAGTAATCCAAAAAGAAAAACTTTTTTCTTCATAAGGGTCTCCTTATTATTTGAGATTAGCTAAATAAGTATCATTGATCGCGATAACTTTTTTCATAGCATCACGTCCTGGAGCTCCGATCGTATTACGTTTTTCAACGCAAGTTTTCATGCTGATGGCATCATAAATATCTTCTTCGAAAGCAGGGCTGATCTTCTGGTATTCATCTAGAGGAAGTTCATCTAGAGAAATATGTTTATCAAGACAAAGAAGTACAAGCTGCCCAACGATTCCGTGAGCATCGCGGAAAGGAACACCGTGATTTACAAGATAATCCGCAGCATCAGTTGCATTTGTAAATCCGTGTTTTGCACTTTTTTCCATCTGTGGTTTGTTAAATGTCATGGTATTCATCATTCCATTAAATAAAGAAATACATCCTTTGACAGTATCAATCGCGTCAAATGTAAGTTCTTTATCTTCCTGCATATCTTTGTTATATGCCAGAGGGATTCCTTTCATTGTTGTAAGGATAGAAGTTAAAGCTCCATAGACACGTCCTGTCTTACCACGAACTAATTCAGCAATATCAGGATTCTTTTTCTGAGGCATGATACTGCTTCCTGTACTGAATCCGTCATCAATGGATACAAATTTGTATTCGTTAGAGTTCCAGATGATAACTTCTTCACTGAAACGGCTTAAATGCATCATGATCGTAGATAGAGCAGATAAAAGCTCAATCACATAATCACGGTCAGATACAGAATCCATACTGTTTAATGTAGGACCATAAAAATTAAGCAAAGAAGCTGTTTGTTCACGGTCTAATGGATAAGTAGTACCTGCAAGAGCACCAGCTCCTAAAGGACAGTAGTTCATTCTGTCATAAATGTCAGTTAAACGGCTGTAATCTCTCTTAAACATTTCCATGTAAGCACCTACATGGTGAGCAAGAGTGACAGGCTGAGCTTTCTGAAGATGTGTAAATCCAGGCATAAATGTATCAATGTGTTCTTTCATGATACGATGAAGTGTTTCCATTAATTCTTTTAATAAATATTTGATATCAACAATTTCATCTCTTGTATAAAGTTTCATATCTAAAGCAACCTGATCATTACGGCTTCTTCCAGTGTGAAGTTTCTTTCCAACATCACCGATGCGATCAATAAGGTTTGCCTCTACAAAGCTATGGATATCTTCATATTCACTTGTGATCTCAACTGCTCCAGTTTGGATATCCTTTGAAATTCCTTTTAAACCATCGATGATCTGATCACGTTCTTCTTCTGTTAATACACCAACACTTGCAAGCATCGTAACATGTGCAATACTTCCGCGGATGTCTTGTTTATAAAATTTCTGGTCAAAGGAAATAGATGCATTAAAGTTGTAAACTAACTGATCTGTTTCTTTTGTGAAGCGACCGCCCCATAATTGTGCCATAAGTGTTTCCTCTTTTCTGTATATATTTTTATTCTTTATCATAAAATCAAATGAATTTACTTTTCTATTCTACATGAAATAACTCGATTTTGCCACAAATTTTTTGCATCAAAGGGGAAAAATTTATTTTTGATACTCTCATCATATAGATTTTTTGAATTTAAGATAGAATAGACAGAGAAAAATTAACGCACAATAAAAAGAAAGTTATGAAAATGGGCGGTGACTATGAAAAAGAGATATCAGATAGAAAAATATACAATCCTGTTTGCGATTGGAGGAATGGCATATTTTTTGCTGGAAGTTTTAGTACGTGGATATTCACATTATTCGATGTTTTTATGTGGTGGGGCATGTTTCCTTTGCTGTGGGCTTCTAAACGAAAATGTAAAGATCAAGATAAGTTTTATTAGTCAGATGGTATTATCTTCTGTGATCATCACGGTATTAGAACTTATTACAGGTTTTATTGTAAATATATGGCTTAAGATGGATATTTGGGATTATTCGCATCTTCCATATAACTTTAAGGGGCAGATCTGTTTATTGTACTCGGTATTTTGGTTTCTTATTTCAAGTGTAGCAATCGTGCTGGATGATTTTCTAAGATACAAATTATTCAATGAAGAAAAGCCACGTTATAAGATTTTTTAAGAATGTAGTATAAATAGCAGTTCACAGGGAAAGCTATCGACATTTGAGGGAAATTCTGTTAATCTATTATAGGTACAAATAGTAGATTGGAGGAACAACAAAATGAAATTTACAATGGGAAGGACAATGAAGATCCTTGTAGCAATTTTGATCGTAGCAATCATTGCGATCGTTATGCTCTCACCATATTCTTTTGAAAAATATACAGCATCATCTAAAATGATTCAGGTTACTTCGACTGATACTGTAACAAAAGATGCAAATGGTAAGAAAAAACAGCAGGTATATTCATATAAAAAAGATGATAAAAAATACACAGAGATCGTTAATGTTTTAGATCAGTATTCTTATCATTTTACAACAAAGACATTAACTAACTCATCTCAGATGAGTGATTCTAGTAAGCCACAGATGATCATGTTATTTGGAAATAAAATGCTTGTGATCAGTGATTCAGGAGAAATCCTTCTAGATAATCATGTATACCGCATGGGATATTCTGGTGGAAAAGATGCGAAAAAAATGATGAAAAGCATCAACAAGATTTTAAAGAGTGAATAAAATATAATAGGGGAAGATATCATGGGATATAAACGTCTTTATAAAAATTTGATCGACATTATCAAGGAAGAACAGGCAAAATTGGGATTTCGAAGAGAAAGTATCCGTCTGTACTATCCACTAAGTTCGTTAAACCATTTTTTTGAAACACAGGATACAGAAGAACAGATGAAAAACAGACTTCATGGAATACCAGATTTTATCAAAGAAACTTTAGGAGATATCAAAGTTACTAGCAAAAAAGAAAGATTTTGCTTCTATATTCCAGAAGAAGGCAGTAACTACGTCCATGAAAATACAAACCCAAATGAATTTATCAAAGAACTGGTAGAAATCGTTGGAAAACACGGATGTAAAATGGAAGATATTATTGCGTTATTTAAAAAACATGATAAAAACGTGTTTGTAGAAGAAATTCATAATGGAGAATTTGATTATCTGATCCGTTTTTCAGAAGAAAATGAAGATCCATATTATTACTGTTTTCACGATGAAGGATGTCACATTATCTATCACCGCTTTTTACCAGAAGATTATGAAGATTTCGGATTTTAAAGAATGTTATTAAGAATACATATAGGAGGAATAAGTCATGAGTGAATTATTAGATATGATTAAAACAAGAAGAAGTATCAGAAAGTACAAATCAGATATGGTACCAAAAGAGATCATTGATAAGATCGTAGAAGCAGGAACTTACGCAGCCACAGGAATGGGACAGCAGTCACCGATCATTCTTGCAGTTACGAACAAAGAAGTGAGAGATAAACTGTCTAAATGGAATGCAGATATCATGGGAACAGACACCGACCCATTTTATGGAGCACCTGTTGTATTGGTTGTCTTAGCAGACAAAAACCGTCCAACGGCAGTCTATGACGGAAGTCTTGTTATGGCAAATCTAATGTTAGAAGCTCATGATTTAGGAATCGGAAGCTGTTGGATTCACAGAGCAAAAGAAGAATTTGAAAGTGAAGAAGGGAAAGAATTATTAAAATCTTTGGGAATTGAAGGGGATTATGTTGGAATCGGACATTGCGTACTTGGA
>OJMH01004081.1_pt1 | contig 10209 bp, 9 predicted proteins | sample 1597111 | NCBI WGS metagenome assembly OJMH01 (sample SAMEA2452115, study PRJEB22498) | human gut metagenome
GCTTTCGCGCGCGATCCGCGCCCTTTACGCCGAGTACACCGACCGCGTGGAATCATTCGGGATAGACGAATGCTGGCTGGACGTCACCGAGAGCCTGTCTCTCTTTCGCCGCACCTTCGGGCTCGCCGCCCGGGCGGACGCATTTTCGGTCGGCAGCGCGATTGCGGACGATATCCGCGCCCGCGTCAGGGAGAAATTCGGGCTCACCGCGAGCGTGGGGGTGGCGGACAATAAAATCTTTGCAAAGCTGGCGTCCGACTATCGGAAGCCGGACGCAACCACTGTCTTTTCCCCGCGCGAATACGAGGGCGTCGTGTGGAATCTCCCCGTCGGCGACCTGCTCTATGTGGGGCGCGCGACGGAGGAAAAGCTCGCGGAATTAAACATATTTACGATCGGACACCTCGCGCACGCGGATCGGGCGCGCCTGGTGAAAAAGCTGGGGAAATGGGGCGCCTACCTGCATGATTTTGCAAACGGCAGGGACTTGTCTCCCGTCGCGTTCGAGCGCGACGCGGCGCCCTTTCGTTCGATCGGAAACAGTATCACCTACGCGTATGATCTGCGCAATTTTCAGGAGGCGCGCGCATTGCTTCTGCTCCTCTCCGATTCGGTCGCCATGCGGCTCAGAGAGAGCGGCGTCGGCGGCGCTTATACCGTAAAGGTGAACGCGACGGATGCCGCCCTGTTTTCCTACGGGAAGCAGGGGCGCCTGCCGCTCCCCGTGCTGACGGCGGGGGAAATCGCCGAAAAGGCGGCGGAACTGCTGCGGGAGCTGAATCCGCCTTATCCGCTGCGCGGGCTGGGCGTTACCGTGTCGGACTTCGCTGCGGGAAACTTTCAGCTCGGGCTCCTGTCCGCGCGCTCGGCCGTGCGGGAGCGTGCGGAGCGCGCGGTGGACGAGGTGCGCAAAAAATACGGCAACCGATCGGTCTGCCGCGCGGCGTATCTGACCGACCGCGAACTGATGCGCCTCGACATCAAGGAAGACCACGTGATTCACCCCGAAAATTTCATGAACGGCAAGGGGAAGCCCCGATAATGCGGCGAAGATTGCGCCCGCAGTGTCCGGTACAGGGGAAAGATGTTCGGGACAGGAACATTTTTCGCGTTTCTTTTTCAATTTATATGGTTAATTGTTGACAAGACCAAGTGATTGTGTTAAAATAAATGACGTAATTGAGTAAATGTGGGGAAGGATAAATTTGCACTTTTCAGGTAAATAATATCCTGTAAATTCGTTCGGTCGGGTTTATCTTTCTTTCAAATCAGAAAAACAATCGCTCAATTATCATCAAAAGCATACAGGGTACTGTATCCGTTTCGGTCGGCATATATGCCGACACCGAGAGACGGACGCAGTCCATCTCTCGGGCAGATCTCCTTTTATTTGCCCGAAGAGAATTCGGGGTAATGGCCGCATTGATCGTGCGGAAATTATAAAATCAAGTTATAAGGAGATTTGTAACAATGAAGAAGAACAAGAAAGGCTTTACCATCGTAGAACTGGTCATCGTCATCGCCGTTATCGGCATCCTGGCCGCCGTTCTGATCCCGACGTTCACAAACGTTGTCGAGAACTCCCATATTGCCGCTATCAAAGAAGAAGCACGCAACTCGGTTGTCGCTTATATAGCGGATAATAACGGAGAATTTGATGAGGGAATCGCGGACGAGTCCGAAAATACTGTAGATGGTGATAAATGGACGCAAAACAGTGGTGAAACTGTTACTTATACTTATACCAATAATAACTATCAGGTTGATGTGGACGAAAATGGAAATTTGATTGCTGATAGCGCCAAAAAAGTATCTTCTGGGAGTAACTAATAACATCTGCATTCGCTATAACTGACGTGACGTCAGTTTCCGAGAGACGGGTGCAGACCTGTCTCTCGGGCAAAATTCCTTAAAAAGACGCCCGCGGGATTTTTATTTCGGTAATCTCCGCCGTGGCGGAATTATAAATTTACTTTTTAAGGAGTTTTGCAAACATGAAGAAGAGCAAAAAAGGGTTTACCATTGTAGAACTGGTCATCGTCATCGCCGTTATCGGTATCCTGGCGGCAGTCCTGATTCCGACGTTCAGCGGAATTGTTGAAAAAGCCAATCGTACTGCGGCTTTGGAAAATGCGCGGAACGAAATTTCCAATTATCTGATTTACAATGAAGCGGATATTGAAGGAATCGAAAATACCTACTACAACGGAACAGAAACGACTGCAGATAAGTTATGGGATGGTAAATACTGGTCGGTTTATAAAGAAGGGGAAAAAGTGACCGGTTACGTTTATAACGACGGAAAATATCAGGTAGTATTTGATGCTTCTGGTAACTATACCAATGAAACTGTTGGAAAAGACGAATCAGTTACTAAAATATCTGGAACGTCGAATCCAGGCCAAAATATTGGTCTTAATGGTCCAATCACGGAAGAAACAGGGGAATAATCAACAGCCAATTTATTTTTCAGGGGGAAACCTGTTTGGGTTTCCCCCGAAAAATAGAATTTACAATATCAGAATAATCTTTCTGTACCATGCTTTATAAGAAAGATTTTCAGAAAAAACAGGCGAAACCTCATGTTCGCCGCATTTTGGTTTGAAAAAAATTTGCGGCGCGCTGACAGTCGGGGAATCGGCGTTCGGCGCCGCGTCGGAATATGCGAAAAATCCTTTCTGTTTCGCACATACTAAAGCTAAAGAGGGCGGAATCAAAGTTTCATGACAAATCGAAAAAAAGGCTTTACTTTGGTTGAATTGGTAATCACGCTCACACTGACCGCTTTGGTCAGCGGTATGATCGTGTCCTTTTGCGTGCTCATCAACGACCGTGTAAAGAAAAATTCCAGAATGACCACGCAGCTGGAAGAATTGACCTTTTTGCGTACGTTTATCGAGCGCTGGATGGCTGAATACGACCGGGGGGAAGTCCGCTTTGAGGCCCCTTCCGGCGAGGACTCCTCCGGCGTTTTTTTATACGCGTGCGCGCGCGGTGACGGTGAGTCATCCGCCCCGTCGGCAGAGGATCAGACGGGAGCTACGATTGCTTATCTCTGTCTGGCAGATCAGAGGGTTGTTTCCAGGAAGTTCGAGAAAGGGACAGAGGAAGGGACAGGAGCATTTACGGAGGTTTCTTCCGCCGCGGCGACCGTGGTCAGTCAGATCGAGGTGGAGCTTTTTGACAACGAAACGGATATTTATCTTTTTTCGGTCCGTTACGGAGGGATCGAGAGCTTTAAATTTCTGGTGAACCGCCGCACGGTGCCCGGCTCGTAAGGGCGCGGCTCAGCATACGGCGGCGTTTGCTCGCCGATGGTTACGGGCGCCTGCCCCGCAAGCAGGGCTTTCAGAAGGAGAAAAGGTTATGGCAGGATTCAGTTTCGGCGGCGCAAAGGCGCCCAAGGTCATCATCGGTGTGGACACCGTCAGTCAATGCGTCAAGGTAATGCGCATTCCCGCCGGGGGAACGAAAGAAGCGACGGTGGAATACTTACCCTATCAGTCCCGCCCGATGGACCGCGAATTTTTTGCGAATTTCGAGCGGTTGATTTCCGATCATCTTTCGGCGTATCCCTCCACGCAGTCCACGGCCGTGTATGCGGTTCTGCCGGACAGCGCGGTCGCGTGCGACGTCATCACCGTGCCTTCCGTCAAAAAGAGCCGCATGCAGAACGCCCTGAACGTGGAGATCGAAAATCAGTATAAAAATCATTTGGATCTGTCCATCCGCTCATATATTGCCGCGGCGAACAAGCAGTACACGCTGTACCGCCTCACCATGGTGCGGAAGGAGCTGCTGTCTTCCTTCTATAAGTCGCTCGCGGCGTGCAAGCTGTTTGCAAAGGAGACCACTTACGCGGCGAACGCCGCGGTGGACGCCGTTCTTGCGCTCCGCCCGAAGAACAGAATGCACAGCTTTATTTTTGTGGATATCCGCGAAAAATCCACGCTGTTTGCATTCGTGAACAAGGGGCGCACGATTGGGTTCCACACCTTCCCGTTCGGCTATTCCGCCGTTCTGGAAGCGACCAAAGTGGTGCACGAGGGGACCCTCTATCATCACGACGTAGCCGAGCTCGCCGTCTTAAACGCGCGCGAAAAGGCGCGCGCCAAGCAGATGACGCAGATGTTTGATCCGGATGCCGTCTCGCTGGACGAGGTGGCGGATATGGCGGAAGCGCTTCCGCCCGCCCCGCCTGAGTTTGCGGAGGAATTTTCCGCGGAACAGCCCGACGGCTTGGCGGAAGCCGCGGCGGCTGACGGAGAGGAGAACGTGCCGTCTTCGTCCGTCGAAGCGGTCGAAGACGAGGCGCCGCCTGCTTCGGCGGCGCTGGAGAGCGAATCGGCGGCAAACGTGTCCGTTCCGGTCAAAGAGCCCCCGCGGCCGAAGATCTTTTCGCGCAAGATGCCGAAGCGCCTGCCCAAATTCATGCAGCGCCCCGTGCCGGAGACGCAGGAAGAGATGGCGGTTGAAAACTTTCGCATTTTTCTCAAATACATTCTGCTCTACAAGCAGTTTCAGGAATTTGACGAATACTATCAGACGCCCGAATACGCGCTCGTCAATATGCCGGAGGAGTTCGGCTATATCATAGACCGGATCAACGAATCGCAGGAAGAATCGGGCATCGAGCTCCGTTACTTTGAGCCGCAGCACGAGGGGAATCCGAACGTCACGCTGAATCTCGACCTCTTCGGCGGGCTGTTCCTCAAAAACTTTAACAAAAATCAGAATTTCTAATGGGTATGGATCGGAAAAAAGGAGTTTCTCTCGTCGAAGTCGTCGTCGCGATGGCGATCATCGTCATCATATCCGTTTCGGCGCTGAGCGTGGCGCTTTCCACCTCGCGCATCACGGACAAAGCGTCGCTCCGCTTCCAGGCGGTCAATCAGATTGAAGACATCGTCACGCTGGCGGAAGCCGCGGAGTCAAAGGCTGATTTTGTGGAAAAATTAAAGAAGTACAGCAATTCTGTTTCCGGCGAATCCGGCGATCAGAACACCGACGTTTATACGATTGCATTTGACCGGAAAGATTACAATATCACCGTCGAAATATCGGAGAGCGAGGGAAGCGTCAAGATAACGGCGGCCAGTTCCTCTGCGGGGCTGGAAGAATCCCGCTCTTTCCCCGTCGCTTGGGGGGCTGCATCATGAAGCGCGTATGGCGGAGCCGCAGGGGAAACGCCCTGCCGCTGGCGATCGGCACGATGCTGGTGGTCTTTGCGCTGTGCGGGCTGTTGCTTTCGCTGGCGCTGTATGCCAATCGGCTGTCTTTGGTCAATAAACAGTATTTCGATCAGCGCTTGGAACTCGATTCCATCGCGCAGGAGTGCCGCGTGCTGCTGAAACAGGGAGCTGAATTTGATGAGACGCAGTTTCCCGGCTATCTGGTTCGATTGGAAGGGGATGACGGTTCTTCCGCGTCGGTTACATATGACGGTAACGGCAGGAGAGTTTACAGCGGAGAATATAGACTGACCGTTCAAAATCAGGCGGGAACCAAAACGCTGATGACCGTCTTATTTACGGTAAATGTCGCCGGCGATAACAGTGAGACGGAAACGGTCACGGTAAACCGCTGGGTATACGGCGGTTTGTCTGGTGAATGAGAAGAGAGAGGAGTGCGGATGGGAGCGTTTGAACGGACGGTCGCCTATGTGATGAGCGGCGTCATCGGCTTATGTGTGGGGAGTTTTCTCAACGTGGTGATCTATCGTCTGCCGCGGGGAATGAACCTCTCTTATCCGCCTTCCCATTGTACGACCTGCAATTACCGGCTGCGCTGGTACGATAACATTCCCGTGCTTTCCTGGCTGATGCTGAAGGGAAAATGCAGGAACTGCGGCGCGCCCATTTCCTTCCGCTATACGGCGGTAGAGATCATCAACACGCTGTTGTGGATCCTGTGCGCGTTCATGTTCTGGCAGCAGGACTGGCGCTTTGCCGTCGTCGCGATGATCGCCTGCTCGGTATTTGTCTGCGTGTACTATATCGACCTCGAGCACAAACTGATCTTCGATCGGTTTCACGTCATACTGCTCCTGCTAGGGGCTGCCGCCTGCCTGACGGACGACGGCGTTTCGCCCCTCAGCCGCCTGATCGGCGCAGTGGGCGGCGGCGCGGTGTTCCTGCTCTTCTTCTACGGGAGCATCTGGATCCTGAAACGGGAGGGGCTGGGCGGCGGAGACGTCAAGCTCGTCGCCGCGGCGGGGTTCTTTCTGGGCTGGGAGAAGCTCTTTCTTGCGGTGCTGATCGCTTCCGTGCTGGGAAGCGTGGTGCTTTTGATCGTCAACAGGAAAAATCGGGAAGGGAGAGAGACGGAATATCCTTTCGGACCCTTTCTCGTCGCGGGCATGCTGACGGCGCTGCTGTTCGGCAGTCAGCTGATCAACTGGTATTTGGGATTATTGGGAGGATAGAATTTGCAGAAATACAAATATGTGGCGGTGAACCTGCAAAAGAAGAAGTTTACGGGTTACTTCATCGCCGAAAACGAGAGCCATCTGGCGCGGCAGCTCGCGGAGCAGAATCTCTATCTCATCTCCGCCAAACCGGTATCGGACGGCACGGTCAATTCCTTTTTTACGGTATCCGGCAGGCTGAAGCCGGGGGAACTGACCACCTTTTCGCGCCAGTTCGCCATCATGGTCAATTCGGGCGTTTCCATCCTGAACACGCTCTCCATCCTGAAATCGCAGTCTTTTTCGGGGTATTTCCGCCGCGTTCTCGAGGTCGTATACGAGGACGTCAAGACGGGCGTCATGCTCTCCGAAGCGATGAAGAAACACAAGCGCGTCTTTCCGGAATTCTTCCGTTCCATGGTCTACGTCGGCGAGGTTTCGGGCGCGCTGGACAAAGTGCTGACCTCCCTTGCGGATTACTACGAGACGGATACGGCGATCAAGCGCAAGAGCAAGGGCGCCATGATCTATCCGCTCCTGCTGTTGCTGATGCTGGTCGGCATCGTGGTGCTGATGATGGTCTTCGTCATCCCTACCTTCCGCAACGCGCTCGACGATCTGGATATCGAGATGCCTGCGCTTACGATGGCGATCTATAATATCAGCGACTTTTTCCTGCAATACTGGAAGGAGCTCATCATCGCGGTCGCGGCGATCGCCGGCATCGTCTGGCTGCTGTCCATGACGCAGAAGGGAAAGTATTTCTTCGACATGATGCGCATGAAGACGCCTTTTATCGGCAAGGTGAACGAAAACCTCGTGACGGCCCGTTTTGCCCGCGGGTTCGGGCTTCTCCTGAGCAGCGGGCTGGACGTGCTCGACGCGATGGAGGTCATCTGCGTCGTGCTGGGGAACCGCTATGTGGAAAAAAAATTCCGCGCCGCGATTGAGGACGTGCGCCAGGGAATGAGCCTGACGATGGCGTTCGAGACGCACCGCCTGTTCCCGGATATCCTCATCCAGATGGTTTCGGTCGGGGAGAAGACGGGCACGGTGGACGAGGTTCTGCTGCGCTCCTGCTCCTTCTTCGACGCGCAGGTGGAAACGGCGCTGAGCGCCCTGACTACGGTGCTGCAGCCCATCATGCTCATCATCATGGGCGTGGTGGTCGCGGTGATGTTTATCGCCGTCTATTCGCCCATCCTCTCCATTATGACGGGGCTGGACGGAACGGGCACGGATATTCCGGACGTGGCTTCCGCCGTCGTCTCGGTGTTCCGGTCTTTGGGGAAGTGAGGAGGGACTATGAATTTAAATTACGAAATACTGCAATACTTTGTCTATAAAAAAGTCATCAAGCGCCGCCAGCGGGACGAAATCCTGAAGGAATGCGCCCGCCTCCATATGCCTGCGGAGACCTACATGCTCGTCAAGGGATATTGCACGGAAGCCACCGCGCTTCCCGCGCTGGGCGAATTTTACGGGCTTCCCTACGTGGAAATGGACATGCTCGAGGTAGACCGCGAGCTGATGGACCGTTTTTCCTTCTCGTTCATGAAGAAAAACAAGTTCATCCCCGTCTCCGTCAACAAGCAGGGGGTGCTGCTTCTTGCGATCGGCCGCCCGCTCAACTTCAACGCGCGTTCGATGATCGCCACTTCCTTTTCGGGAGAGCTGGATTTTGTGCTGGTTCCGCCCACGCAGATCGACGTCTATATCGACTCTATCGTGGCGGTGCTCTCCACCTCCAAGGCGCTGGACGATCTGCAGCAGGCGAAGGACAACGAGGTGTTCGCGGAGGCGATGAGCAACTCTCAGCTCAACCTCGTCATGCGGGAGGACGACGTCATCAACAACCCCTCCGTGCGGCTGGTGGACTCCATCATCAAGGAGGCGATCCCCTTCCGTTCTTCGGATATTCACATCGAGCCCTTTGAAAAGGAAGTCAAGGTGCGCTACCGCATCGACGGCGATTTGCAGGACCGCGCGCAGTTTCCCATCGAGAGCTATCCCGCAATCTGCGCCCGCATCAAGATCATGGCGGGCATCAACATCGCGGAGCGGCGCATCCCGCAGGACGGCCGCATCAACATGGTGATCAACGGAAAGGAATACGACTTCCGCGTCTCCACGCTCCCGACGGTCTACGGGGAAAAGTTCGTGATCCGTATTCTGGACAAGACGACGTTCAATTTCACGCGTTCCGAGCTGGGCTTTACGGCGGCGGAGAACGCCGTGGTCGACAAGGTTCTGAACACTCCGCACGGGATCGTGCTGCTGACCGGCCCCACCGGCTGCGGCAAGACGACGACGCTGTATTCCTTCCTGAAGGAGATCAATCACCCGAAGGTCAACGTCGTCACCGTCGAGGATCCCGTCGAATACACGCTGCACGGCGTCAATCAAACGCAGGTCAACGTCAAGGCGAACATGACCTTCGCAACCGCGCTCCGCAGTATTCTGCGGCAGGACCCGGATATCATCATGATCGGCGAGATCCGCGACGAAGAGACCGCGCAGATCGCCATCCGCGCGGCAATCACCGGGCACCTGGTATTTTCCACTTTGCACACCAACGACGCGCCGGGCGCGGTGATCCGCCTGGAAGATATGGGCATTACAGATTATCTCGTGGCGGACGCGGTGGTCGGCGTGATCGCGCAGCGGCTGGTCAAGCGGCTTTGCCCTGCCTGCAAAAAGCGCGCCAGGACGAACGCCCGCGAGATGGAGATGATGGGCATTACCGAGCCCGTCACCATCTGCCGCCCGCAGGGCTGCCAGTTCTGCAACCACACGGGGTACAAGGGGCGGATCGCGGTCCACGAGATCATGTATCTCAACGAGGAACTCAAAAACGCGATCGCGGACAAGGTCTCTCTGGATAAGCTGCGCGAGCTGGCGAAGGAAAACGGCATGGTGCCGCTGTTCGATGCCTGCAAGCAGTACGTCTTGAAGGGCGTCACCAGCATTCAGGAGCTGATGGGGCTCAAAATGGAGCAGTAATAGAAAAAAGAGCGGGGTGCCCGCTCTTTTTTTACTGTTCCGGCGGAGTGCCGGTATTATCTGCCGTAAACCTTTCTATAAATATTTAATATGGCGAAACGATTGACAAAACCTTTCCGCCTATATTAAAATGACCTTGAATCCGACAGATTCGGGGAAAAGGAGAAACTATGAAGCAGACTGTTTTTCAGGGCGCGGCAACCGCGCTGATCACGCCGTTTACGGCGGACGGAACCATCGATTATCATCGCTTCGGGCTCTTGGTCGACTGGCAGATCGAATCGGGGATCGACGCGCTCGTCGTCTGCGGGACGACGGGGGAGGCCTCCACGTTTACGGACGACGAACACCGCGACGCGATCGCCTTCGTCGTGGAGCGGGCAAACGGAAGAGTCCCCGTCATCGCGGGGACGGGCAGCAACGACACGCAGTACGCCATCGAGCTGACAAAGCACGCGTGCTCGGTGGGGGCGGACGCCTGCCTCGTCGTGACGCCCTATTACAATAAAACGACGCAGAAGGGGCTGATCGGGATGTTCTCCGCCATTGCGGACGCGAGCGAAAAGCCGATTATCCTCTACAACGTGCCCTCGCGCACGGGCATGAACATCGAGCCGGAGACCTACGCCGCGCTCGCCGGGCACGGCAATATCGCGGGAATCAAGGAAGCGAACGGAAATATCTCCAAGATCGTCTCCACGATGGCGCTGGCGGGGGATCGGCTGGATCTCTATTCGGGGAACGACGACCAGATCGTCCCCGTCTTAGCGGCGGGCGGGAAGGGCGTCATCTCCGTCCTC
>OJMH01004082.1_pt1 | contig 10206 bp, 9 predicted proteins | sample 1597111 | NCBI WGS metagenome assembly OJMH01 (sample SAMEA2452115, study PRJEB22498) | human gut metagenome
CAAATGCTCGTCACACTTTTTTCATTTGACAAAATTGGGATGTTATGTTAACATACACAAATGTGTAACAAAACGTAATAAAAATGTAATAATTTTACAACGATGTATAACAGGAGTTGATTAGTAAAATGAATAATAAAATAAAGACAATTTTGATGGCAGCAATTATGAGCTCTGTGGTTCTGACACAGGGGGTATGTGTAAGCGCAGCACAGTTTGATGATGGCACATCAGCGTTTTCTGATGGAACAGGAAGTGTAAGTGCTCTGGCAAGTACACTGGCGAAGCAGACAGAGGAACAGACACAGGAGTTTGTTGCGAAAGAAGAGGAAGCAGCTCAGATTCGTGAAGAACGAAGAGTAGAGAAAGCGGAAAAGGCTTCTGAGAAGGCAGAGCAGGAAAAAACAGCCGCGCTGGAGAGTATTCAGCAGACAGTTGAGGATACAAAGAAAAAAATTGTCGAAGAAGCAGAAGCGAAACGTCTGGTAAAGAGACAGGAAGTGGTAAACTTTGCGCTGCAGTTTGAAGGAAATCCTTATGTTTATGGCGGAACAAGCCTTACAAACGGTGCAGACTGCTCAGGATTTGTAATGTCTGTATTTGCCAATTTCGGTTACAGTCTTCCACGTGTGGCTGCAGCGCAGTGTGAGGCCTCCACAAAGAAAGATATCAGCCAGCTTGAGCCGGGAGATCTGGTATTCTACGGAAGCGGATATATTGATCATGTGGCACTTTATATCGGAGATGGAAAGATTATCCATGCCAGCAATGCTGCTACAGGAATCAAGATTTCCGATTATGATTATGAGAAGCCGGCAGCTGTAGGTACGTTCATGGAATAGCTGTAACGCCTAAAATTATATGATTCGACAAATTGCACAAAGAATGTCGAGAGGTGGGAAAAGTGGATAAAGTCATACACACTCTATCCACATACCCGGTTATTGAAAAATCCCGTAAATTAAAGTTATACACAAAGTTATCCACATTATCCACATTTTATGTATGTGGAATACTCGATTTACATAAGGAAAAAAGAAACAGATGTTTTGTGTAAAATGATAAATCGACATTTTTGGACGAAAAAATCCACAAATCTATTGACTTTTTTATATTCTAAAAAACATATAATATTGTACAAAAAAGACAAAATATAACAATATATATATAAATAATCAGAATATTCAAAAAGATATTCTACTAAAAAATACAACAACAATGAAAAAAAGAATACATTTGACAGAAACAGGAAATTTCCACATAGGAGAGACAGATGTGGATGAGAAATGCACAAAATGAATTCGGGTGGGGATAACTTTTCACAGATATTATCCACATAGCATGAAGTCCTGTATCAGATATCTTTGCCGTGCGTCAGCACGCCTGCAGATATCTTCCTTGTCTTTCGCACTCTGCTGAACTGTCTTAAATGTATTATTTACGAGGATTGCTATAGATATCTTTATCATACGTCAGATAAAATCAGCCGGATGAATAGTAAATATTCATCCGGCTGATTTCTGATATATACTATTTTTGTTTCATCCGTTTGATGACTTTCAGACGGGTAAATTCCTCACGTTCTTTCTCCTCCAGTGCATTCTGGATATCTTTGGTCAGTGCCTCGTACTTCGGAATAGTGATATTCTTCAGAGCATTGGCACGTTTCTGAGTTTTCTTGATATTGGCTGCAAGGCGGATGGCTGCATTTTCCACCATGGACAGGCGGATGGACAGCTCTTTTACCTTTTCAAAGGCAGCCTTGGCTTCGTCCAGAGACATCTTTGTGCTGTAGTAGGCATAGGTGGGAGTGTTAGTGGTTTTGTCATATTCCACCAGAGGAATTTCCGTACCCATAACACTTCGGGTTTTAATGCGTATAGAGTTCTCGACAGGAACCGTACACGCGATCTGCTGGACAAAGGCGATACCAATCTCCATATTGGCTTTCTGCAGTGCTGTATAGGCAGTGCGGAAAGTCACATCAATCTGTGTCTGGATATCCTTTGCCTGATCGATCAGCTCCATCATTTCACGAATCAGGATGTTACGCTTTTTGTCCATCAGTTCATAGCCCTGACGGGAAAGCTTCAGTGAGTTCTTTGCAAGTATCAGGTTTCCCTTGGTGGGAAAGGTATTCGGATCCATGTAATCACCTCGCTTCTTTTAGCGTACTGTTTCGTGATAGTACTTGTCGAGGATCTTCGTATCAATTCGGTCGAGCTCTTCTTTCGGAAGAAGTCCCAGAAGCTCCCAGCCCTTATCCAGGGTTTCGGTGATGCTTCGGTTCTCGGTTTCGGACTGGCCGACAAATTCACTCTCAAAGGCTTTACCAAATACCAGATAGCGTTTATCCAGCGGGGAAAGCTCATCCTCACCGATAACGGAAGCAAGGGCTCTGGCATCTCCAACCTTTGCATAGCAGGAGAAAAGCTGATTTGCCACGTCCTGATGGTCTGCTCTTGTATAGCCTTCACCGATACCGTCCTTCATCAGACGGGAAAGAGATGGCAGTACGTTAATAGGCGGATAGATTGCCTGTCCATGAAGCTGTCTGTCCAGAACGATCTGACCTTCGGTGATATAACCGGTAAGGTCAGGGATCGGGTGAGTGATATCATCGTTTGGCATGGTCAGGATCGGGATCTGGGTTACGGAACCCGGTTTGCCTTTTACGATACCTGCACGTTCGTACAGGGTTGCAAGCTCACTGTACAGATAACCCGGATAACCTTTACGGGACGGAATCTCACCTTTGGAGGAGGAAACCTCTCGCATGGCCTCGCAGAAGGATGTGATGTCTGTCAGGATGACCAGGATGTGCATTCCTTTTTCAAAAGCAAGATACTCTGCGGCAGTGAGGGCGATCTTCGGTGTAAGAAGACGTTCAACAACCGGATCATTTGCAAGATTCAGGAACATAACTACATGGTCTGCAGCACCGCTTTCCTCGAAGGTACGGCGGAAAAATTCCGCTACGTCATATTTGACACCCATTGCCGCGAAAACAATGGCAAAATCTTCATCAGAGTCCTCTCCCAGAGAAGCCTGCTGTACGATCTGTGCAGCCAGCTTGTCGTGTGGAAGACCATTTCCGGAAAAGATCGGAAGCTTCTGTCCTCGGATCAGGGTGGTCAGTCCGTCGATTGCGGAAATACCGGTGTTGATATAGTTTCGGGGATATTCACGTGCTACCGGGTTCAGCGGCAGACCATTGATGTTTAATTTTACATCCGGGGTGATGTCCCCCAGACCGTCGATGGGCTGTCCGATACCGTTAAAGGTTCGTCCGAGGATTTCCGGGGAAAGCCCGATCTCCATGGGACGTCCGGTCAGCCGGGTATGGGTGTTGCCTAAGGACATACCGTCTGTTCCTTCAAAAACCTGGATAACAGCCTTGTCCTCATAAATCTCAATAATACGGCCGATCTTGCGAGTCCCGTCATCCATGTGAAATTCTACGATTTCCTCATAGGAGGCATTCTTGACGCCTTCCAGGACCACCAGAGGTCCGTTTATTTCGCTTAAGCCTAAATATTCAATTGCCATAAACTTCTCCTCTCTGTTACGATTCATAGCCGGTTATGGCTATGAATGTAACTGTTCCGGCATCAGCCGTTTTTTTCCATTATGTTATCATAGAAAGTATCAATGTCCTGCTTGTATTGGTCGAATTTATCAAGCTGATTATTTGCCACATCATATTTAATGGAAATAATTTTTTCAAAAATGTTGTTGCCCTCTTTCAGTACGGAAACCGGCATGCCCCGGTTGATGAGTGCGCGGCATTTCTCGTAGAGATAGAGGATGATCTCCATCATCTTAAACTGTTTTTCCATTGGTACGCAGGTGTCTTCTGCGTGAAAAGCGTTCTGCTGGAGGAAGCCCAGACGGATGACTCTGGCAATTTCCAGAGTCAGTTTCTGGTCATCCGGAAGAACGTCGCTTCCGATCAGCTTGACGATCTCCATCAGGGAGCTCTCCTGATTCAGGATTGCCATGAGCTGATTCCTGTCTGCTACAAATTTCGGGGAAACATGTTCTCTGTACCATGGAGTCAGGTCTTCCAGATATTCACTGTAGCTGGTGAGCCAGTGGATTGCCGGGAAGTGACGGGCATAGGCAAGGGATTTGTCCAGTCCCCAGAAGCAGCGGACGAAACGTTTGGTGTTTTGTGTGACAGGCTCTGAGAAGTCACCACCCTGTGGAGAAACTGCTCCGATAATGGAGACAGAGCCTTCGGTTCCGTTTAAGTTCTGCATCATTCCTGCACGTTCATAGAATGCGGACAGCTTGGATGCCAGATATGCAGGGAAACCTTCCTCTGCAGGCATTTCCTCCAGACGGCCGGACAGTTCTCGAAGAGCTTCTGCCCAACGGGAAGTGGAGTCTGCCATGATAGCTACATCGTAACCCATGTCCCGGTAATATTCCGCAAGAGTTACACCTGTATAAATAGAAGCTTCACGCGCCGCAACCGGCATGTTGGAAGTATTGGCGATCAATGTGGTTCTGTCCATCATCAGGTTTCCGGATTTCGGGTCGATCAGTTTACTGAAATCTTCCAGAACCTGAGTCATCTCGTTTCCACGTTCTCCGCATCCAATGTAGATGATAATGTCTGCGTCAGACCATTTTGCAATCTGATGCTGAGTCATGGTCTTACCTGTACCGAAACCTCCCGGAACAGCGGCTGTACCGCCCTTGGCAATCGGGAAAAGAGTGTCCAGGATACGCTGGCCTGTGACAAGCGGGACGCTTGCGGGGAAACGTTTGTGGGTTGGTCTCGGGATACGGATCGGCCATTTCTGTGCAAGTGCCAGATCTTTGGTGGTTCCGTCTGCGAACTGAATGGTTACGATCGGTTCCAGAATGGTGTATGCTCCGTCAGATGCCGCGTGGATAACTGTGGCTTCTGTAAGATTCGGAGGAACCATGGATTTATGGAGAATGGAGTCTGTTTCCTGAGTTTCTGCGATAACAGAGCCGGGACCTACAACATCTCCTTCTTTTACTATGATGTGAGTGTTCCATTTCTTTTCTGTGTCAAGAGAATCAACGCTGACACCTCGTGAAATATATTTGCCTGAGGCTTTGGCAATCTCTTCCAGAGGGCGCTGGATACCATCAAAAATATTGTGGATGATTCCAGGTCCCAGAAGTACAGAAATGGCATCTCCGGTTCCTGTAACTGTATCGCCCGGTTTCAGTCCTGTAGTCTCCTCGAAAACCTGTACGGTGGTCATGCCTTTCTTCAGGCCGATGATCTCACCTACCAGATGTTCCGGACCTACATAGACCATCTCGGAAATCTTAAATCCGCTGTCGCCCTTCAGATAAATGACGGGGCCGTTGACACCGTAGATAACACCTGTATTACTCATGTTCTGGTCCTCCGTCAAACTTGAATTCTTTGTATGCTGCCTCAAAATTTCCTGCAAAAGAGTGATCGATCAGGATGTTTTTCTGAGGAATCGTAGCGCGGATACCGCCAAGAAAAGAGTCCTTTGCAAGCTGGATAGCAGTACCTGTTGTATGCTGAAGTTTCTCTGCAAGAGATCTGTCCTCCGGAGAGAGATAGATGGTAATCTCATCATTTCCCGCGAAATCCAGAGCTTCTTTGATCTTAGCAGTTAAATAGTTCTCATACTCCGGAGTTTTGGTAAAGGATTCCAGAAGTCCTTTTACTTCGGAGAAAATTTTCTCTTTTAATTCGTTTTGTTTTCTGGTCCAGTCACGCTTGATCGTGAGCTGTTCTGCGGAGAGAGCCTTGTTTATTTCACGTCGGGCGCTGGCAGTTTCCGCTTTGATCTGTGTCTGGGCGTTTTCTTCACTGAGAGTTTTGTGTTCTTCTGCCATTTTCTCCAGAGCCGCTTTATGCTCATCGAGAATGGCGGCAGCTTTTTCGTGGGCTTCCTCTACAGTGATATCATAAAAATGGCTGAGTTTTTCATCAATTGTCATGTTAACACCTGCCTGTAATATTTAGATTGTAACTGTTCACTCCGTTCACAGTAACGTAGCCAAAATTCATTCCAGATTGCCTGCGGCAATGGGATTTTGGCTTGTATGTCTCGAGATAGTGGTGTGTGAACAGTAACATTAGATTTACTATTGGTAACTGTTTTACAGTTTTAAACCAATAGCTTCATTCACATATGAAGTGATAAAATCCGGTTTGCGGCCAGTACCGTGCCTGTCGGGAATTTCGATAATCAGAGGGGTCTTGTGATGAAGCTTTACATCATCTATAATTTCGGGAAACTCCCGGCCGAATTTCTCGGTCAGGAGTATGATTCCGATTTCTTTATTGGAAATAGCTTTCTGTAAAGCATCTTTTAATTCATCATGTGTGTGTACGACCACGCCCTCTACACCTGCCAGTCTCATCCCTGTGTAGGTATCGATATTGTCGCTGATCAAAAACATCTGCATCTTATAACTGTCCCAGGATCATGAAGGAGATGATCAGTCCATAAAGGGCAACACCTTCTGCAAGACCTACGAAAATAAGGGATTTACCAAGGATACTCTGATCCTCGCTGATAGCGCCTAAGGCTGCGCTTGCCGCACTGGCAACGGCAATACCACCACCGATACAGGAAAGTCCGGTTACAAGAGCTGCTGCGATATAACCCATACCTGTTGCAAGTGTGCCTTCAGAGCCTGCAGCGGCCTGTACGGAAGAAGCACCTGTGAACATAACTGCAATGGCGATAAGCATGGTTCCAAAGAAGAAGAATGCGTTTACACCGAGAGCTGTTTTGTAACGTCCGCGGTTTTTTTCACCGATGAGATAGTAGCCAAATGGAAGAATGATGCTGAGTACCAGTGCGATTGCTAAAATGATCTGTGCGATTGTTGTCATAATTAAATCTCCTCTTAGTTCTTGATTTTGCTGTTCATATATATCATATTTATTCGGCTTTGAATATCTGGCTGACCGACAGATATGGGTTTCCCGAGGATGATATATAAATGAAAATAGTATAATTTCTGATGATCTTTCTGTCTATTTTACAGAGCGGAACGGCTCAAATTTACGTCCTGTACCTTTGTAGAAGCGGCTGAACATTTCATAATATTCCAGACGAAGCACCTGGATACCGACGATCAGGCCCTCCATACCACATACAAAAAGGTTTCCCAGAACTACTACTATCCAGTTCAGGTTTCCGCTTTCTGCGCCTGCAAGCATGAGAACGACTTCCATCATCGCTGCATGGCTGACTGCGAAAGCTCCGATACGGACGAAGGAAAGGGTATTGGAGAAGTAGCTTAACAGGACTTCAAACATTTCAAAAAGTCCCTGTACAACGAACATTCCCTTCTCTTTTGGCATAACTTCTGATTTCTTCTCAATGAGGGCTGTAAGTGGCTCTTTCAGGAAGATCAGGATCAATGGTACGCCGAACATGATAAACAGTACGATTCCGCCGGGAAGTGTTTTGCCATTCAGTATAAGTGCAATGGAGACAACTGCAGAGCCGTAGAATACCAGACCAGCTACTGAGTTTGTATCAAACCAGATGTGTTCTACATCTCCGGCTTTCCAGGCATTCAGGATGTTAAATACCATACATAAAAGGATCAGGCACATACCAAAACCAATGGCAACAATAAATACTGTATTCAGCTTTCCGATAAATGGAACTGACATCATATTGTTCATCGGGCGAAGCCACAGGGCAGGTATCACATCTTCGAATCCGAAGATACTTCCGAACATAAATCCGAAGATTGTGGAGAACACACCTGCACAACTGATAATGCCTGCCAGTGTGATATGTTTGAATTTATAAAGCAGGAAACCACCGATAAAGAGCAGCAATCCCTGCCCCACATCACCGAACATTGCACCGAAAATAAAGGAATAAGTCAGTGCCACAAACCATGTTGGATCCATCTCGTTATAGGCCGGAAGACCATACATTTTGATGTACATTTCAAATGGTTTAAACAGTTTCGGGTTCTTCAGTTTGGTAGGTGGCTGCTGGTGGATGCCTGGCTTCAGATGTTCGTCCTCTTCACCGTCAATAATGCAGAAAATGCGGCTGTCGTCTTTGATATCATTCTGGAAAGAATGGGCATCTTTCTCTGTCATCCATCCACATAAGATATAGAAAACGTCCTTATCCCCATGTGTACATGCTGCAAGTCTGCGCACATCAAAGTTACCGGAAAGCTGTGCGATAGCATTGCGTGATGCAACGATATCTTTCTGATTTCTAAGAAGAAAATCTGCTTTTTTCTGATCGGCAGATGCCAGATCAGCAGCAGCTCTGTTGCGTGTTTCAGTCAGTTGTTCGAAAGCTTCTTTTGCTGTTCCCTCATACGTATCTGGCATATAAATACGCTCGAAGTGCATGGAAGAATAGACGGCTTTTACTTTCTGGGCTTCGTGCTCCGGGACAAAATACAGACCCCAGACATACTGGTCATCTTCATCACATTTAATGAAAATTGTGTCCAGATTTTCGTAAATATACTTTTCAAATTTCTGGTAATATTCCTTCTCAATCCTTCCGAAACGGAAGTGGATGAACTGGAATTTCAGGATTGAGGAAATATTGTAATTAATATTTCTGAACGGGCGGATCACTCGCAGAGATTCATCCAGAGCTGCAAGCTGACTCTCCAGATCAGCACGTTTATTGCTTAGTTCCCGATAATCAGACTGAATCCGGCGGATTGTATTTAAAGCCTGTTCAGTATCCATAGGTTTGGCAGAAATCTTCTCCGGATCTGCCAGTTCATCATAGAAACTGTTGGCAGTAGAGAGTGCTTCCTTATATGGATTGATTTCCATAAACGGAGAAAGACTCTCTACTGCGGTCAGCTCGGAAAGGGCATTTTCCAGATGAATTTCGTACTTGGAAAGATAGGTGTTTACCACTCTGTCAATATCGGCCTTAGGACCGGTAATGCTCAGGAACTTCATTTTCTCAATCATAAATTCACCTCCTGGTTAATGTTCTTTAAACTGCGAAGCAGTTATTCAGTTATGCGTCATATAGAAATCAACTGTTGCAAATATAACGCATGGCTTCATCATGCTGCACACCGTAACGTACGCATTCAATGGCGATAGTCAGGCGGTTTACTTCGTGTTCCTTGTTATACAGATAAGAATAGATCACTGCTACAGAATATGGATTTCTGTGGGATTCCTTCTCAAGGATCGAGCGGTGGATGTGGTTGTAGAATTCTTCCAGATTGGCTGCGGTAAGCTGTTCATATTTGTTGCCGTACCATGTTTTCTGGAAAATTCTTCGACCTTCTTCGTATGAAGGTGCTTCCACCAAAGCTGTGATCTCTTCTTTCTTTAACTTATAATTTACAGGGATCAGCAGGGCATAAATACTTGCCGGATCCATGTTGTAATACCTTTTGGAACGCTGGATAAACTGCAGGTTCAGCATATCAAATTTCTCGCCGTAAGTGCAGGTAATCTCTTCCAGATCTTTACCTTTAAACAGCTTCTTACGGATGTTCCAGATCTGGGTAAAATAGTACAGATCCAGTGCCATACCATAGTCGAAGAGAAGTGCTGTTTCATGCTCCTGGATCTTCGAAAGCGGGATGTAAAATTCGTTTCCTTTGAGGCAGGAGATCAGTTCCTCCATGGTGGAACAGGTAGTGATCCGGTCTACATCAATATTGGAATGCAGACGGAAAAATTCACGGTACGGAGAAACATCTACAGGATCCGTGTCGCGGTGATCGAAGATATTTGTCATGACTTCCTTCAGTACACGGATTTCATATCGCTTGGAATACAGATCCAGAAATTTACGCTGTTCCGGGTTGGCAAAGTGATAAATTCTGGAGAAATTCTGGAATATGGATTTCTTCAGAAGCTTCTCAATCTGGCCACGGTGCAGGGTATTTTCATCCAGTGCATCCCACCTGGAAGAGTATTCCGGCATTCGCTTCAGATAGGCGGCTACCTGCGTGACATCGGAGAGTTGGAGGATTTCCTCGAACTGATCCATGGTAGTAAGCCTGCTCTGCATTGCGCGGATTTTCGTGGAAAGTCCGCTGTAGGAGAGTACGCCTCCCATTGTTTTTCACTTCCTTTCCTGATGTCATCTAGTACATCGTTTTCGAAATAACTATACCACTCACTTGTCTGCAAATCCGAGTGCACAGGTCTAAAAGCCTCAGCGTAGCCCGCTACGCCTGCGTTTTTAGACCTGCACACTC
>OJMH01004091.1_pt1 | contig 10192 bp, 11 predicted proteins | sample 1597111 | NCBI WGS metagenome assembly OJMH01 (sample SAMEA2452115, study PRJEB22498) | human gut metagenome
ACGGTGCCTGCCACAGAGATCTTCCCTATGTCTCCTCCGGGGAAGAACAGGGGCTTGACGGTGTGTCCGTCTATGGTGAAGACCACATCGTCCACGACGGCCGAGTCGTCCATCGAGTCCAGGGGTACCTCGGCGTTCATCTTGGGGAAGTGATTAGTGATGTGTTTGGACAGGAACTCCTGCATGAGCTCCCCTCCAGCTCCGTGGTTCAGAATCACCTTTGACATGGGGGCGGGAATCCGTGCGGGCGGATATAGCGGTTTCCCACGTCAGACCCCCTCTATGATACCTATTTATCGGTCCTGGTAGTATGAGCCGGATGGCCCCGTGGGGTAGTGGATATCCTGTTGGCCTTCGGAACCAACAACTCGGGTTCGAATCCCGGCGGGGTCACCAATCGCTGTGCCAGACCTGTTGTTCGAGACTCTCCAGACGACATACCCAGACGTTCCAATACGGTTTCTCCCGAGGTCTCTCAAAATAATGCGGCAACACTGTGTTTCCATAAGTCAAGTTTATATAGAAGTTCTAACATAAAGCCGTTCAGTATTCCAATCAAGGAACATTTGGAGGAACAAAAATGGGTATGGGTAACGCCCCCGTGATCATCCTTAGGGAAGGTACCAAGAGGGACAAAGGCAAAGACGCTCAGTTCAACAACATCTCCGCGGCCACTGCCATCGCTAATGCAGTGAAGAGCAGCCTCGGACCCAGGGGAATGGACAAGATGCTCGTCGACTCTGTCGGCGATGTCGTCATCACCAACGACGGTGTGACAATACTCAAGGAGATGGATGTGCAGCACCCCGCAGCCAAGATGCTTGTCGAGGTCGCAAAGACCCAGGACGCAGAGGTCGGGGACGGAACAACCACCAGCGTCATCCTCGCCGGCGAGCTCCTCAAGAAGGCCACCGACCTGATCGACGCCAACGTCCACCCCACGATCATCACAGCCGGATACAGGCTCGCCAACGAGAAGGCCCAGGAGGTTCTCAAGAACGTCTCCATGAAGGTCTCCATCGATGATACCGATCTCCTGAAGCTCATCGCCCAGACCGCGATGATCTCCAAGCAGGTCAACAACTCCAAGGAGTACTTCTCCGACATGGTAGTCGACGCCGTCAGGACCGTCGTCGACAAGGACAAGGACGGAAAGTACGCCGTCGACCTGAAGAACATCCAGACCGTCAAGAAGGCCGGAGCCAAGATGGAGGAGTCCTACATCGTCAAGGGACTCATCATCGACAAGGAGCCCGTCCAGCCCAGCATGCCCAAGGTCGTCAAGGACGCCAAGATCGCTCTGATCGACGCACCCTTCGAGGTCAAGAAGACCGAGATCGATGCCAAGATCCAGATCACCGATCCCAACCAGCTCTCCCAGTTCATCGCCGAGGAGGAGAAGATGCTGAAGGATCCGATCTATCACTATGGAGCGGAGGTATTGCGAGCCAGCGATCCGTGTCGCGATGGGTATGGCGATGAGATGAATGAAAACTTGTTGTTCCGCAGTGGCGATATGGACTATGTACGGTCTCCATCGCGTTATGTGTTTTAGCTATATCATGTAGTACTGATAGTATCAGGGTTAGTCTTTTTGTTTGTTTGGAATTCAATGAGCAGGAGACCACCCGATCCCGTCTGTGTGTTGCGGGGACACACTTCCCCCATCAGTTGTGTCGATTCGGTAGATCACTTCCTTCTTTCAGGGTAGTACAAGATTGGAGCATGTCAATATGTAGAACACAGTCGGGCGATGTGGCTGTTTGGAATACGCAGACGAGACACATGGAGGAGTTTATGCCGAAATATCACATTGGAGGGGCGCTACAGGTACAAGTGATATCGGATACGCATTTCTTTACGTTGGAGAGAATGGGTGTTTCTCATGTAGTCACGGAAGAGAAGGTATCCTTCGGATCATCGACCGCCAAAAGGGATTCTTTACTCCTGTGGAACAGATGGATTGTGCGTCGTTGACATTCATGAAGGCAACGGTGGCACGAGATTCGGATGGAAACGCAATATTCACTCCCGGAAACATGGATTCCATCAACCTCTACGATCGGAGAGAAGGAAAGTCCTCCCAGTTCCTCGATCGGCAACCGTCCAAAGGAATGGTAATGGCAATGGAGGGTTCGATCAATGCGGATTGTTCTCGGTTTGTCGTCATGCTTCCCGCATAGGTTTTGTTGCGTATGAGTCCGGGCACGTTGCATTGGTGGACTCGCGGATGCATCAAATTAGGAGAGAGTTTTCCCTGTTTTCAACACCAGGTTTGGCTTGCGTTGGAGGAATTCCTCGTAGTCATCGCCTTTTCAGCGAACAGAGAGCTGACACAATTCGTTGCTGGAACGATATCCGACGTGCTTTCTGTCGGGTCGCGAGAGGGAGTTGAATCGATGAAGATTCCTTCGGAGGGTATTCTCTCGCTTTCCTATCGGTGCGATTCGAAGCTGGTTGCAAGTGGAGGAAAGGACAGGAAGTGAGCTCTTTAATGATGATTCACTTGCAGAGTACGCGTGTTTGACATTCGCCATAAGCGACCGCTTGCAATCCTCAGCAATCACAGCAAACCTGTCAACGTGGTCCTGTTTACACAGGACAAGTATCTTATTTCTGCCGGTGAAGACATGAATATCTTCATCTGGGACATATACAAGAATGGGAATCGATTAAGTGTTTGTTGTGATCACTGCTAAGAATATAAAACCTGCAACGTTACCGCACAAATCGAATGACGGCACAATTCCCTTTCACATCCTCCTTTCCAGAAATGGAAAATCAACCTGTAAATGGATATATCAATACGGTGAAGGCATATTCCATTCTCGAAATCGTTGGAAAGGGAACCTATGGAGAAGTGTACAAAGCGATCCATCTTGCTTCGGGTGACATTGTCGCATTGAAGAAAGTGAGAGCATGCGTCTACTTCGATTGTAGATTTGTTATACGGACATTGGTATTCCCAAGTCATCCACACGCGAGATCCGGCTCTTCTCGTCTGTGCGGCATCCGGGGATTGTTCGCTTGCGCGAAGTGGTTGTGGATGTGAGTCGGTTCGCGTTCCCGTTATCATACGTAGTCAAGAAGGATTCTATGGAGCTGCCTAATGAGTTCTATTTGGTATTTGACTTTGTCGATAATGACTTGGCTGGATTGATTCGTGGGATCAACAAGGGTCTCCTTCCACCGTGTGTCTTCGGAGAGGTTTTTCCCTTAGACTATCCTCGGAAGTGATCAAATCCTACATCTACCAGATTGTCCAAGTATTGGATTTCCTTCACGGAAACAGTATCATTCACAGAGACATCAAACTAGACAACTTTCTAGTGACAAATGACCACCAAATCAAACTCTGCGACTTCGGTCTCTCCCGACAGGTTCTTCCTTCCACGATGCGGCTTTCACACCCCGTTTACGCAGTGGCCTTCCGGTCGCCAGAGATCCTTCTAGACATTCAGCCATACACCACAGCGGCCGATATCTGGGCACTAGGAGTTTTGTTCGCCGCGATGCTGCTCGGTCGGACACCTTTCTCGGGAGACAATGACGTTTCGTTGTAACATCGTTTTAACAGATAGAGAGACATTATGAACGATATTCTAACAAAGTGTGGCGTCATTCCCGCCATCGTTCAGACTCATTTGAAAGCGTATTATTGGGTGATTCATTGAATGAAAGACATGACTATGTGGTTCCCAAACCGGAAATGCGGTGTATCAAGGAAATGTTGTCAGAGAGTACGTGTGTATTCTTTACGGATGAATCGTATGCAGTCGCGGATGGAATCGATCGTAGAGAAAAGAACAATCTGCTCGATTTGTGTGATCGATTGTTGGATATGAATCCAATTATGCGGCCAACGACCCAGATGGTATACGATACTTCTCGTGAATGATTCCCAGATTCTAAATCATCCCTTCTTGCGCGCTGTGTTGCCGACCTCACGATTTGTACCAATTAACAAGCTCAAGCATTGCGACATACCACTGCTGAACAAAACTGTTCGAGACTCCTCACGTGTTTGTATCAAACAACGACTATTAAACATGACTTGTGGGTATAACGAATTGAGCAAATGACTGGATAATTTCGTTCATCACGTTGACTCCGTTGCAGCGGTTCTTCTTGTCCACGTCTACACACCAGTCCTCCACCTTCGAGTTGACGAGTCCGTAAAGCCATCCTTGTACATGAATACTCTTCTGGAAGGTTGTCATCGCAGGGTTTTCCGCGTTTGGAGAGTACTCACACAGCTCATCACACAGAGCAATACATCCCAAGCTCAAATTCTTCGTTCGCATGGTCAAATACTTCTTTTTGGGGTCAACGATGGATTCTTCTCCCGCATAGGAAGCAACGTTGCCCAAAATCGCGCGAATGAAGTAGGGAACCTCCTGGTAGACAACGTGCAGTCGCTTCGTCACGAGACGGCCTTCCTCATCGATGGTGCGATTGAGAACAAATGCCTTTGAATGGGAACACTTCGGATGCCCTAAAAATCACGATGAAGCAAAGCACGTTACAGTATTTCCTCCAGAAGCAAGAGGTGACGCGATCCCAATTACAGTCATATACATGCTCAAAACTGGACTCCTTCATCTTTGATAACACCGACAAATGTGAGAGTGTTAAGAAAGGATGCCGAGAATACGAATTCTGTTTTGGAGAATGCAAACAAACAGGGATAATCGGAGGGTTTTGAATCTGATTCTGCGAGTAGTTGGAGTACGCTGTCGTAATCATCCTCTGCGACTCCACTCTAGTGATTAGGAACAACGGAACAAAACTACCCATTCGAGAAAGCGTCTTCGGCCTAGTTGAAGTTGCTTATACATAACGAACCGAACCGTCCTTTCAAACGGTGAATCCCCCTGAGGAGGAAGAGAACATGATACTTGTTGCAGGAGTATCCTCGCTATTCGGACTGACAGAAACGCTCGGAATGAAAGCGATTCTTCCTCACTCGTCTCTACTGCCATCTGAAGTGTCTGTAGAAACTGAGCAGTGGGTTCGATTCCCCAGATGCATAAAAGTGTTTTGTAAAGAGAGTTTGTAGGTTTTTGGAGCAATTGCAATATCACCAGCAGATCGAGTTCGGGAAAACGAGTAAGAGCGATGGAGAGCTGGGAATGAAAAGAGAAGTGGGATCCGACTTCTCGGTACTCCGTAATGGCATCAGGGAAAGAAAGGGATTCGATGTGATGATGGAGGGCATCGCAGAAGGGAAGAAGATTATTTGCATCGTGGAGTGGAGGGAGGTGGAATGAACTGGATGGCACAAGTGATGATGTTGATGTGGAATGAAACACCTGTGTTAGCATCAGGTAAGGAAGCGAGTCCTCGGAGCAGAAGCAACGGAGCCACTCTCTGCGATGAAGCAATATATCCACTTCTACGCCTCGCTGACGCGACAGTCAATCCGCTGCGAGTCTTCGTCGAGCGAGTTCACGAAAGTCTCCACGGAATGAAACCAACGCTCTAAAGAGTCCCAGGATCCCGAGTCAAAGGCTTTGACGAGTGATTCGTAATGCTGGAAAGAGGAATCCGTCATCATTGACATGGAACAGGAAGGAGACACGGCGTCTGCGAAACACTCGTTCGTGTCGTGCAAAAGTGATTCCAACAGCTGATAGTCCAACACGGATTGCGATGAAGAATACCAAACAGAGAACCCAGAGAGGGAATGTGTCCACTGGAGAGACACCTCGGAGAGAAGTGACGACATGCAGTTAACACACCAGAGCTGCCCCTCCTTCACAAATGACTCCTCCAGCTGACTTGGGAAGGACTGTTGACGAAGTGTCCATTGATAGAACGACAATACTAGGATGTTAGGACAGTCGTTGCGGTACATGTGGTGACCATGCTCTGAATACAGTCGTAGGGAAGATCATTCGATAAGATACACAGGTTGAACAAAAGGGCGGGGAGCTAGAGAAGATGATGCACTCACGCATACATGACGGTATTCGTTGAGCACAAAGGATGCTGACAACGACTGCAATCTCTACTTCTGGTTCCACAGGAAAAGGCTCACTTTCGAGACAGTCAGCAGAAATCGGTTCAGATTCGCAGAGTCCTTTCCAATCACAGAGGAGAGATGTGAGTTCGCCAAGAGAGAGCCATGCATCCTTCCCAAGACTTGTTGTTTCCGTTCCTCTCGAACCCACTCGTCGGTGCGCTGCTTCCAGATGCACATTTCATGATAGTCCATCTGAAGGGAAAGATGTATGAACAAGAAACAGGTCTCAACTATCGCAAACTAAACGAAATCTGCACTGACGGCTGGAATAAACTTGGATGTGACGTTTTCCAAAATCTCGTTGATCACCTTCACACCCGCCTTGTAAATCTCCAGGTCCGTGAACATGTACCAGTTCTCCAGCTTCTTGTTCAAAAACATGGAAACGCATCCGCACACTTCCAGATGACGTCTCACAAGAGTTTGGTGAATATTCGACGCGCTCACCAAATACTTGCACGTTTCCTTGATTGACATCTGGCTACAAAAGGAGAGGTTCCGTGAGCGGATTTCCACCGTCTGGCTCTTGGGGTCTACAATCGACTCCTCTCCTCCGTATGTGACGACGTTGCCGACAATGGCCTTCAGAAAGGATGGAATCTCCTGATAAATGACATGAAGTCGCTTTGTTAGCAAGCGACCCTTCTCGTCTATCTTCCGACTCAGAACAAATGCTCTTGAATAGGAACATTTGGGGTGCCCTACACGTCATTCTTCACCTTCAATCCTACAGTATTGTCTCCAAAACGACGACGTCACGCGGCTCCAGTCATGGTCGTACTCATACTCGAAAAACGTCTCTTTCATGAATGGAATAATGAATGAGAAAGATGCGCATCTTCCAATAGAAGATGCTATAGGTCGTGACGGTGAAATGAGTGAATGAAAAGAGTCGAAAAGAACACTCGTACAACAAACAAACCGAACTACCAAGCAGTAAATGACATTCTAGAATACTGTACACCCTTCATGCTCCGAATCGGCCTATACATCATCATCTCCACCCAATCCCACCTCCATCGAAAACTCCTCCTCCGCACCCCTGTACGCCTGATATTTGGAAGGACTGAACGGTTCCAACGCCACTTCCTCCACAATATCGTCAGTAGCCTCCTTTCCGTCATACTTCAGTGCGGAAGCGATTTGCGTCGCCGCGTTCTTGTCGATCGAATCCGGAAACTCCACCTTGAACTGAATGATCAAATCGCCTCGCGATTCCGTGCCACTGGGCATTCCTTCGCCTTTGATAACCTTGAGAGATCCCGGCTACAATGAAATAACGAGAAAGCAAATACCTTCGTGACCATTCCCTTTGCTACGCGCACTTGGATATGTCGGTCATCCGGAAGCGTGATGATGCGCGAGAATCCACACAATGCTTCCCCGAGCGTCAGCGATATCACGTGGACCAGATGCGGTCCCTCACGCTTGAACTGAGGATCCTCCTCCTCGATGATGATGCAATGCACATCGCCCGGTCTTCCCATCATTTCTTCGTTTCCCGCGCCAACGATGGGAATCACCTGATTCGCAGCGATGCCACGCGGAATGGAGACTTGGTAGAACTTGGTTTCCTTGATGACGCCCTTTCCCGAACAAGCGTGGCAACGATTGGCAGCCTTCACGAATCGTCCTGTTCCCTTGCAGGAGGAACAGACCTTCTGCGTACGGCTGATCGATGAACCGAAACGACGCGTAGTCACCTGAACTCCCTTGCCATTGCAGCGATTGCAGACAGAGGGAGAACCCTGTGCTCCAGTACCCTTGCACTCTTTGCAACAGATACTGTGCGTCACACGGACTTTTTTCACAGCTCCCTTGTAGAGCTCCGACAGAGTACACGTCACATGGACCTCGATGGGCTCGGGACGGTCGTTCCGCGACCGGTGTTCTCTCGGTGACGAAAAGAAATCACCGAAGGGAGAAAACGAAAAGGAGTCATCATCGAATCCCGAAGAGAAGAAGGAGGAGAAGACGTCGAACGGATTGAACGATTCGTACTGCTCCGCGTTGGCTCCTTCCTTGATTCCCTCCTCGCCATACTCATCGTACACTTGTTTCTTCTCCGGGTCGGAGAGGACGCTGTACGCCATCGAGATTTTCTTGAACTACGCATCAGTCGCCCGGGAAAGGGATACGATCTCTGCGTCACCGCCCCTGTCGGGATGGTACTTAAAAGCCAGTCGCTTGTACGATTTTCGAATGACCTCAGGAGTGGCGTCTCTGTCCACTCCCAGAATCGTGTAGTAATCCGTTTCGTCGATTTCTCCGGCAGTTGAGCTTGTCTTTGAATCCGAATTACTCGTCTTTTCCGCTGGATCCATACTGAAGAAAAACAAACTGGAAGGAAACCGATGGGCGCAGAACCTTCTAGAACAATGAGTTCGTCCTTGTATCGCCGCAACGGAAATAGACTCCTCATGAATGAGGATTGGCGGAGAGAGGCAAAGGACATGGATGGACGCGTTATCAAAATGAGTTGGGTAAGTGAAGCAAGTGGGGAGAAGAAAGAGAATTCGTTACAGAGAAACGACGCGAATGATCATTCGACCCACAATGTGGAGTATGCTCATAGAATAAGAGTACAATTCGAGTGTGCACAAAATTCAACTCAAGATGAGAAAACACACACATCCAGATTTCATGGAGTCGATACAATCAAAACAACACATTTTCCATCTCCATTCTTTCACCATGAAACACATACAAACAACGGCGACAATGATCACTTTCCTTTGATTGTGTTTTCCTCTGCGTCCTTCGTATGAATCTCAAGAGAGCAGGCACCAAAAAGGAGAGCCCCGAAGGCACGACCTATCGCTTCCCATTGCTGCTGAAAACGATTATGTCCATTCCCAACATCAAGCCATATGTCCAATGGAGTCCAATCAAGCACACACTGATGGGTGTGGTGGTGAGTGAGGATGTTGCGATTCAGATATCAGTGGGTTCACGCGCCATAGAAGTGTTCATGGGCTTTTTTGCAGATCATTCTATGAAACGTCTTCAGGGTGTGGATGATGTCGTCTTCGATAGGACTCCGGAACATATTGAAGCAAATCAGGAAGTGGTGCTTGGAGAAAATAAGAACTTCAAATGGAGAGGTCCGATGGTAAATGGGCAGCCGTATGGATTTGGATCCCTGTTCGACAACAACTGCCTCTGCTACAGGGGATTCTTCTGTGGAGAGTGCAAAGTGTGCTATGGAGTCATGTACTATAAGGACGGGAAATCGCCTTGCTACCGCGGCGGGTACTGGTACGGTAAAGAGCTTGGTTATGGAACGGGATTCAACAAGAACGGCTCTGTCATCCAGGAGACGTACATCACCTCCAAGGAAGAAAACTCCCCCTTCGAGCCGATCCATAGTCTGCTTCCGATTCTGATGATTCCACTGACGGTGGTGAAGATCAGGGATGATAAGGACACCTACGCTCTGCAGGAGTTCCTGAACTGCGACGCCGACTTCGTGATGGGCTCGTGGATGACGAATCTGAAGCATCTTCTCATCGACATCCGCATGATGCGCATGTCGAAGCGATTCGAGCTGGTCGGTCTGCCCTCGCTGGAGAGTCTGGTGGTCGGAGACTTCGCCTTCACGAAGCGGATCGAAGGCGAACCGCCCAGCGAGAGAGGCGGCTCGTTCGTCGTGACCGACTGTCCGAGTCTGCAAGTCATGGGTTTCGGCAAGTTCGCCTTTGCCGATTTCACGTCGATCAAGCTGCAGCGGCTGCCGCTGCTGTCGCGCATCGGCTTCAGTCAGAGTACCTTCGAGTACTGTTCCGCGCTGGACCTGCGAGGTATGCGTTCGGTCGTCTGACGACGAGATTTCCCCTCGCTCACCACGCTGGTCTTCGGTCGCGGCGCCTTCCGGACGGCGCGAATGGTCGCCTGGGAAGGTGGGCGCTATGCGTTGTCGATTCTGCAGACCTGCCCAAGTGTACTTCGATCGTCGTCGAACGAGGCTGTTTTCTGTGCGAGGACAACTGGGAGTCCTGCCAGCCGACACTGACGATCCCCGAGTTCAACGTGCTCTCGATGCGCAGTAGGTCTCTGGAGAGGCTGCGAGAGAGATCTCCCGTCGCTCGTGGAGCTCAGTCTGGACGACTGCGTCTTTCCACACATCACCAAAGTCTTTCTCGCCAGTGGGCTTCCCATACACCTACC
>OJMH01004095.1_pt1 | contig 10185 bp, 8 predicted proteins | sample 1597111 | NCBI WGS metagenome assembly OJMH01 (sample SAMEA2452115, study PRJEB22498) | human gut metagenome
CACGATCGGCTTGGCAGCCGGTCTGCCTGCCTGGGACATGTTCCTTGTCTTTCTAATGTGCGGCGTTATGGGCGCCATCCTGACGCACTACGCGAATGCTGCCGGCCCCGTTCTGTTCGGCGGCGGGTATGTCAGCGTTAAGACTTGGTGGCTCATAGGTTTGTTCTTTACGCTTCTTAGTTACATAATCTTCGCACTAGTCGGTGTTCCTTATTGGTCAATGCTGGGTCTATTTACCTCTCTCTAATGCGTTTACATTAGAAAAGGAGGCGGCCCGCTGTTTAAACAAGTAGGCACCTCCTTTATTTACTTAATAACCCATCCGCACTTGTAATGAGCAAAATCGAATTAGACCGGAACAATAAAACGCTCTACGGGCAGATCGCAGATATTCTCCGCGAAAGAATCATGAGCGGTGAGTTCAAGCCCGGAGACATCCTGCCTTCTGAGCGCGAATTAGCCGAAGAGATGCAGGTCAGCCGCATTCCTGTCCGGGAAGCGATGAAGTCTCTGGAGTACTTAGGCGTTGTCAAGCAAATTCGCGGTAAGGGCGTATTGGTGCAAACAGCTGATCTCAGCAACATCTTGAAGGTTGTTGGTCCTCTCGTCACCACTATCACTCCGCAAATCCTGCTCAATCTTTTTGATTTTCGACTGGCTATTGAGCCCTATGGCGCTGCACAGGCGGCCAAGCTGGCAACCGAAGAAGAAATTAAGACACTTCAAGAAATTTTAGAGGTCCAAAAAACAGCTGTCGAAAATAATCAAATGTCAGAGGAAATGTCATTTGAATTTCATTTGAGACTGATGCAAGCCTCACACAATGAAGTGATTGCCACTGTAAGTCTTTTTTTAAGTGAACTTCAACGGCAATCCAGGCACCTTACCCTCTGGAATAAAGAACGTCGAGAAGATGCCTATTGCGAACACAAGAAAGTTTTTGAAGCCATCAAAAATCACGACAGTGAACTTGCGTTCCAAATTATGAAAAATCACCTGCTTGAGGCCAAAGAACAGCTTCCCAGAGAATAGCTGCCTGCGGCCTTAAAAATTGGAGCCCATCATGTCCCCCCGTCCCGCCTTTGATGCATTGCAAATATCCGCGCTAGACAACACCGCCACACTGCTCAAGTCTGTCAGGATCAGCGATGAGGTCGTGGTTGGGGGGCAGACGGACGTCTTGCGGATCAAAGCATTGGACGATACCCCTTTCGGGCACAAAATCAGCATACGAGATATTCACAGCAGCGACTCCATTGTGAAATACGGGGAGGTCATCGGGACGGCCTCCCGCGACATTCCTGCCGGCAGTCACGTACATGTGCAAAACGTTGAAAGCAATCGCGGCCGCGGCGATATGGCTGAACAGAATACGCCGGCATCTCAGCTTGAGAGCTGTGAGGAAGTATTCACTCCGAAAGTACCTGATCGTCCCATTATTAATGCACGCAGCCTCTGCTATCGAGGGTATTCCAGACCTGACGGAAGTGTGGGCATCCGTAATCTCGTGGGCATCATTTCATGCGTAGCATGTGCAAACGATGTCGTTGTTCAGCTCTCAGACATCGAAGGTGTCGCGTGCTTTACTCATCAGCAAGGCTGCTCTCAAACAAAGCCGGACCTTGCGCTGATCGCCAAAGTTCTAACCAATCTAGCTAAGAATCCGAATCTTGGCGCCATCCTGTACGTCAGTCTCGGCTGCGAAAGCGTACCGACTGAGGAAATCGTCCGACAAGCAAAAACTTTCGGAAAACCCGTTGAATTTTTGATCATTCAAAAAGAAGGCGGCTTAACCCAAACGGTTGAGCATGCCAAAGCCGTAGTAGCCGATCTAAAGCAAAAAATCGCCGCCGCCCCGACACAACATCCTTTCAACACGCTAAAGCTCGGCCTTAAGTGCGGCAGTTCTGACACCACCCAAGGTCTCTCAGCAAATGTCATCGCTGTGAAGATATCTGTGATTGGCGAGACAACGGAATTCATGGGAGCAGAGCATATTGCTGCTCGCCGCTGCGTTACCTCGGAAGTTGCACAAGAGATTGCCAAACGCGTCTCAGAAATGGAAGCCCGGGCGAAGGCTGTCGGCGTCGATATGCGAGGCGGGCAGCCCACGCGAGGCAATATTGACGGCGGTCTCACCACGATTGAGGAAAAATCACTGGGCGCTCTAGCCAAAGCTGGATCCTCTATTTTTCAGCGCGTCATCGCTTATGGAGACAACGTCAAGCAGCCCGGCCTTGTCATGATGGATTCTCCTGGGCGCGAGCCAGAAATGCTCACCGGTCTTGCTGCAGCCGGCTGCAATCTGATCCTATTCACAACCGGCAGAGGGGCGCCTCAAGGCTTTCCCTTTGTTCCTGTCGTTAAGACTACCGGCAATGAAAACACTTGGCAGTGTCTCCAAGAACACATTGACTGCTATGTTGGAAAAATCATGCGGGGCGAAGAGTCATATGCAGATGCGACTCAGAGACTCTTCGATGAAATCATGCTGTTCATCAACGGTGATCTGACCAAAGCAGAACAATGCCGCTATAACAACTCAATGAACATCTACGTGACCGGTCCGACGATATAACCGTTCAAAACTTTTGACGCTGCACCGATTGGACTCAGAGATAGAAACCCATTGAAAACGTAGAAATTCTGAATACCTTGCAGAGCATGTCTATCTTTCTCATCCTCGGTCTAGTTGTTGCCACATTGATCGTTCTGCTGCGGCTGAAGCGTTCTCTAGGCTTCTCAGTGCTCTGCAGCGGTCTGCTCATTTGGCTGCTTCTGAAACCAGAGCCGCACTTGCTCGTTGACGGCGTCGTGTCCATGCTGCAGCGCAGCCGAACGTATGATCTCGTGGGGTCACTCTACTTTGTCGTCTGTCTGGAAATTGAACTTCGGCAAAGCGGATGTCTTGACGGCATGGTCAAGTACCTCCAGCAGCTCACCTCGTCAAAGAAACTGAGCATGGCCATCATGGCCGCATTTTTGGGTTTACTGCCCAGCATAGGCGGAGCGCGGTTTTCTGCTCCTATTGTGAAACAGATCGCCCAGGGAGAAGCCATTAGCTGCGACAGGCTCAGCGCTGTCAATTTTTGGTTTCGTCACATTTGCGAATTTGCCAGCCCCATCGTTCCCGGCATCATTCTGGCTTGTTCAGTTGCCGGCATTCCGGTCATTGATCTGATCTGCCATTTCCAGCTGTGCATACAGATACGCCACATTTAACTCGCTCGGTAAATAGCTGGAGCCAAACTCGGCTGGATCGTTCTTTACCACAATGTCACGCTGAATGAAGAAAAGCGGATTGAGATTAGCGGTGCTCAAAAACGCAAAGAACGTTTTGATTTTCTACTCTCATTCACACCGATCTTAATCGCATTGGTGCTGATGATGACCTTCAAGCTTTCTGCTTGGGCAGCTTTAGGCATCACCGTACTTGCCACCGGGCTGCTGCTCAAACTTTGCCGCCGCCCTGTCCAAATCGCGGACGTCTTAATCCGGGCGGTGGAGTGGCGGCTTTTCCGAGATGTATTCTGCATTTTCTTCTTCATGGAGCTCTTGGAAAGTACCGGTTTGCTGCAAGCGTTGGTCGCCAACGTCACGCAGTCTGCGATGCCGCTCGAATGGGTTATCGCCGTACTCAGCTTCATGGTTGGCATTCTCACGGGCATCACTCAGGGACAAGTTGCTGTGGTCGTCCCCATTGTGGCCGCAGCCGCGCCGGGGAACTTAGAAATGCTCAGCATTGCCATGGTTTGCGGACTAGGCGGGCAAATGCTGACCCCAACTCATATGTGCCTGACGATTTCCCTTGACTATTTCAAAGGGGATTTTTTCAAGACCGTAGGACTGTGCGCTATCTGCGAAGCTCTGCTTTTAGCAGCATATGGCATTTCCGTCTGGCTATTTCCAATCCATTGATCACGCTGGGAGACAACCCTTTATGTCCAATTTCTGTACCTTTTCGCAAGCAAAACCGAATGAGCGGGATCCTTTTAAAATCCCCGCCTATCCGGAGTACCCCAAACTGCGGCTAGGCACCCAACTCGATGCCATCTATGAACGTCTTTACCGTGATGGATACGGTATCCGCAAACCGGGGATTTCGGACGCTCTCCCCAAAGTGTTGGTTGTTTTCGATCCTCGATGCTCGTGGTCCAACCATTTCTGGCAAACCAGTCAATTGCTCACCGAGCAAATCGATTTCATCTGGTTCCCCGTCTGTGTATCTTCTGATTACAGTACGGCACAAGCGGCTGCAATGCTGGCATCGGAGAATAGCTGGGATGTTCTGCGAGAGCATGAAGAGCTTTTCTCTGATCCGGACTACTGCGGCATCCATCCTGAGGCCTTCGGCTTTACCCAGGCTGATCGGGATCATGTTTGGGAGAATGCCCGTATTTTCAGAAAGGCTGGAGGCACTTCAGTTCCTCTAGGCATTTTCAAAACACAGGACGGCCGCTACATCCCGTTGTTTGGCGATAACACTGCCTCCGAAATTCGCTCAAAAATAGAGTTGTCCTAAAGCTTTGGCTGCAGGAATACTGCAGCCCCCTTCAGCAAAACCGTCATTTCTCCCTCCCCGCAAGGACGGGGAGAAATGGCGGCTGCGCCTTAGGAATCACGCCTTCAGCTGACCCTCAACGTACTTTTAAGGACATCAAGCATCCATGCGGCCCACGGCTGCAATGCAAACATCCGTGCATAAGCGACCCGGGCTATATAGGGCGGCGGGGCTTCCCGTACTGAGACGTAAAGGAAATGACCTCCGGCTCAATAGGCGTTGAGCCGACATCAAACCTTGGAAACCCGAGGCAGCTGCCAACACGAGGCGAGAAGTCTCGCCCAACTCCCATTAGGGATTGGCGGGGAGCGGTTATAACCTCAGTACAAGCCTTTATTTCGCCCTGTGAGAACGGAGATGCAGATAAACCACATCCCTAGAAAGATTAAGAATTTTGGCAATCCTGCTGACAGAGTTCTTTACCTCGAATAATCCTTCCTGATCTAAAGCTTTAACGATTTCCTTCGTTTTATTGCGAGCTGTAATCGATTCATCAGCATAGATCTGATCCCGAATGCGGCAAGTTACGGACAGCAGCAGGTCATCCAAATTCTGAACAAACATTTCCGAAGACTGTCCTTCCAGCCCGCCTGTTCCCTTGCCATGACCCAGAGCGCCTTTCGTATCCTGCGGCAGTAATAGATGGCAAAGGTCTGACAATGACGTTCCCAAATCAAAGTTTATGCATAAAAATCCAATGGGAATTCGGTCGTTGTTTCTAATAATGATGGTCGTCGAACGCATCGGAGATCCATTTCGAGCGACCGTTTGATAGACAGGTGTTATATCTTGATGAAGGCTTTCGCAATTTTTAAGCAACATCAAAGCCTTATCTGTTATAGGAGACCCTAAGACCCGTCCCGTCTTCATGCCGTTGTGAATATGAATGACGGAGTGCTCTAAATCTGCCAACGAATGGAGAACACATTCGCAGCTGTTCCCAAAAACCTGTCCAATAGCATCGACAATAAGTTTGTAGCGATCTAATAATGCACAATCTTGCGCTGTCAAAAGATAAACGGATGATGATTTCATAACCAAATTGAACTTATCTCAATGCACTCATCTCAAGTGATGTATATCAAATATTATGCCGCATTTGCTTAGTTCCCATCTATGCATATCGAAATGAATCCACATCCACAGACCAATATCTGCAGAGCATCGGTATGACTTAACGTCATTAAAGCAAATGGCTCAACGAATAAAGAGCGACAGAAAGAGGCTTAACCGTTCTCTCAAACGGACTGGCTGCCCGCCAACAACATACCGCCAGGGTCTGGCCACGAGAAACTGAACCATAAACCTTTCATGCCGCTCAGCAATTCGCCAGGCCCCGTCACTCACACAACTTCACCCCGGCCGCAAAAATCAGTATACACACCATCGGCGTTTAAAGTCCGGCAAAGGTTTGTGATTCTTTAAAAAAATCAATCCATTAAACAGTAACGTAAAGCTTCAGCGTCAATCTTGACGCACCCCATATTAGGACAAGTCCCTCAATAAAAGTGTTGATTGATTCAACTTCATTTGATAAGCTCAACTTGCTTGTAAGAGTTTGTGAAACGTTCGAAATACCTGTTTGAGCTGCAAACTCCACCTGCTGCGACCTCAGCTGCCGACAGCCTCTGAAGGTGACATACAAGTTCAACGCCACCATCTCGGAGTGTTCTAAATGGATAAGGAAATTCTCTCCACGAACAAAGCGCCTGCTGCGATTGGGCCTTACTCCCAAGGCATCGCAGCCGGATCTTTTGTTTTTGTTTCCGGCCAACTCCCCATCTGCGCTGCTACCGGCGAAATGCCCGAAGACATTAAGGCGCAGGCGGAAATGTCATTACTCAACGTCAAAGCCGTCCTCGAAGCTGCCGGTTCGTCTCTGGACAAAGTGGTCAAAACCACGTGCTTTTTGGCAGATATCAATGATTTCGCTGCATTTAATGAAGTGTATGCACGCATGATGCCGAAAACAGGCGCTCCGAGTCGCTCAGCCGTCGGCATTGCTGCCCTGCCCAAGGGGGCGAAAGTTGAAATTGAAGCAATCGCTATCCGTTAGGACGTTCTAGGGGAACACTTATGTTTGCCATCATTATTGGTCTTATAGTCATCGCCCTGGTGGTGACGCTGCTGCTCAAAGGGTATTACCCGCAAGCCATTCTTTTCATGGGCGGCGTGGTGCTGCTCACGTGTACAGCTATCTTCGGCTGGGGCGATCTGCTCAATGCCAAACAGACGACGAACTTTATCGGCTTTGATATTTTCAAAGTCTTCAGCACTGGCTTTTCATCCCGCATCGCCGGTTTAGGCCTCACCCTGATGGCCATTGGCGGTTTCTCCCGCTACATGGAGCACGTGGGAGCCTCAGCCGCCCTGTTCTCGGTTTTTGAAAAGCCTCTGAAGCTGATCAAGTCCCCCTATGTTCTTCTCGGCGCCTCTTTCCTGGTGATCGCAGATCATGGTGATCTTCGTGCCGTCGCATGCCGGTCTTGCACTGCTGCTGATGGTCACGCTATACCCAATCCTCATTCGCTCCGGCGTGAGTCCTATGTCTGCCCTCGGCGTGATCGGCTGCGCGCAGTTCGTAGACGTTGGTCCGGGTTCCGGCAATGCGATTCTGGCCGCTCAAACCGCCGGCGTTGATGTTTCAGAATACTTCGTCTATTACCAGCTGCCCCTCTTTGTCGGTGTGGTCATTATCCTGACGTTCGTTCACATGTTCGTCCAGCGCTGGTGGGACAAGCGTGAAGGCTGGGTTTTTGATCCCAACAATATTCAGACGCTGGCGGGTGCGAAGACCACTGAACAGGACAAAAAGGTCCCGAAAATCTACGCCATTCTGCCCATCATCCCGCTCTTCCTGATCATTTTCTTCTCCAAAGTCGCCGGCAGTCATATCCGTATGGATGTTGTCACGGCAATGGTTATCTCCACCGTCATTGCGATCATCTTTGAGCTGATCCGCCTGCGTAATTTCCGCGATGTTCTCGCCTCCTTCAAGCTCTTCTTCGAAGGCATGGGCAAGATTCTGGTAAGCGTGGTCTCCCTGATTGTCTGCGGTGAATTCTTCGCTGCCGGCCTCATCAAATCCGGCTTCATGGGCACGCTGATCACTGCAGCCAACGACGCTGGCTTCGGTCTGGCAACCATGGTGATTGTCGGCGGCGCTCTGGTGTGGCTCTTCTCCTTCATCATGGGTTCGGGCAACGCTGCGTTCTTCTCGTTTGCTCCGCTCCTGCCGAATGTGGCGCATGTCATCGGCGTTCCGATCATTCAGCTGATCTTCCCACTTCAGGTGATTCTCGGCTTTGGCCGCGCCTCTTCCCCGATTACCGGCGCCATTGTGGCCATCTCTGGATTGGCAGGGGTATCTCCATTCCAAGTCGCAAAGAGAACATTCATTCCGATGCTCTTTGGCACTGCCATTACCTACATTGCCTACTTCCTGTTCTGGTACTAATTCACAGCAAAAAACACAATGCGGGGGGACCCGCAGGCCTCCCGCACATCATGACCCGACTACTTCTTTATTAAGGAGATCATCAAATGGGCGTCAATACTATCCTCACTCACAGCGGCCGCGGCGACCAGTCTGTTGAAGTTCGTTCCGTCAATCCGGTAGTGATGCGCGCATCGACCATTTTGTTTAAGGACTACGATACCTGGCAGAAGTACCGCAAGCTTCGCGCAACGGACCGCGTTCTTTCCTATGGCGCCCGCGGCACGACGACCAACTTCGAATTGGAAAAGCTCGTCTGTGAACTCGAAGGCGGCTATCGTGCCCAGCTGTTCCCGACCGGTCTCGCTGCCCTCGCCATGGTTCTGCTCAACTATGCAGAAGCCGGCGCTCACTTTATCGTCTCCGACGCTATCTACGGTCCGGTCCGCACGGTCTGCAATCTCTTCCTCAGCAAGGTCAAGGTTGACGTTACTTTCTGCAAGGCCGACTGCTCAGACGTTGAAAGCCTGATTCAGCCCAATACCAAGCTGATCCTCGTTGAAAGCCCGGGATCGATTCTTTACGAAGTGATTGATCTCCCCAAACTCTGCAAGATCGCTCATGCCCATAATATTCCTGTAGCTATTGACAATACCTACAGCAGCGGCTACCTCTACAACCCGCTGAAACTCGGTGCTGACATTTCTGTCATCGCCGCTACAAAGTATCTCAGCGGCCATTCAGACGTAACGATGGGCGTCGTCGTCTGCAACGAAAAAGAATGGAAGAACTTCGATAAGCTGCCCGAAGCCCTTGGCTTCACGACCAGCCCCGATGACTGCTATCTGGTCCTTCGCGGCATGCGTACGCTCGCAGTCCGCATGAATCAGATCGAAAAGAATACCGACGAAGTTGTGGCTTATCTCCAGACTCGTCCGGAAATTAAGACGATCTTCTATCCGAAACTTCCGACCCATCCGAATCATGACATCTTCATGCGCGACTACAAGGGCGCGTCGGGTATGTTGACGATCGAATTTGCCGATGGCTACACGAAGGAAGATGCCGTCAAATTTACCGATGCGCTCAAGTATTTTGCCTGCGGCGCGAGCTGGGGCGGCTACGAAAGTCTGGCCACAGTGACGGTTCCTCCGCGTACGGCCACGGACTGGAGCAAGCGCGGCCCGTTCGTCCGCTTCCATATTGGCTTGGAAGATGCTCAGGATCTGATTGAGGATCTTGGTCAAGCCCTTGACAAGATCTCGCACAAATAACTGCGTCCTTGCGCGGCCTCTCTAATCGGAGGCATCCCTTTGTTTCTCTTTTGCCCGTGCGTTTATCAAAACGTGCGGGCTTTTTTCTTTATCCCCCAAGAAAACTTGCCGTTCTGCTGCGGCAATCTTTCCTCAATCTTTCCTTCCTTAGAGCCGCAGTCCTGATTCATTATCTTCATTAATTCAAATTATTTTGATAGACTCAAATTTGCTGTGAGGCATAAGTCGCATCAAGTGATACGGCACGCATTATTGGGTCAGAAGGACGGGAATGAAATGGCAACATATGCACAGATCGCCAGAGCTCATCTAGGAAATCTCGGCAAAGTCTCTTTAGGCTTTTATCCAACGCCTTTTCACAAACTCGAAAGCATTTCCTCGGCTTATGACGTCAATCTTTGGATAAAGCGGGAAGACTTCTCCGGCTCGACGCTCTTCGGCGGCAACAAAATTCGTAAACTGGAATATCTGCTGCACGACGCCAAGAAACAGGGATGCGACACCGTCTTTACTTATGGCGCTACCCAATCCAATCACGTGATGGAAACTGCTACCGCCGCTCGGCGCTGCGGCATGCGCCCTGTTGCCTACCTAGGGGCTATCGTGGAACCTCAGCCCAATGACGTTCGAGCCAACTTGCTGCTCGATACGATTTTAGGAGCAGAGATTCACATTCTGCCGTCCTGCGGGCGAAGCACCAAGGAAACCATGGAGGCCAATGACCATCTGTTCCAAGCGCATATTGCGCAATTAGCGGCTCAAGGGCATAAGGTCTACAACATTCCGATCGGCGGCTCCACTCCCATCGGGGCAGCCGGTTTTGCGGAGTGCTACATCGAAACAATGGAGCAATGCGAGTCTGCCGGGTTAGCCTGCGACTACTTGGTCACAGCAACAGGCAGCGGCGGCACACT
>OJMH01004096.1_pt1 | contig 10183 bp, 8 predicted proteins | sample 1597111 | NCBI WGS metagenome assembly OJMH01 (sample SAMEA2452115, study PRJEB22498) | human gut metagenome
GCAGCCCCTCGCCGCCGGCAGGCGGGATCGGGGGAACCTGTCTGGTCTCTGCTGACTGCCCGTCCGGCGCACCGTGCGTCTCATACAGCCACAGCGCCAGCACCGCGACTGCCAAAAGCAACAGTACCGCCGCCAGCCAGATCACGTGTCCCGTCCGGCTCCGGGGGCAGGCGGATGCCCTGCCCCGCCTACCCATCCGTCCCCTCCGCATCGGATGCCGGAGCGTCCGGCTCCGGCGCACCGGTCAGTTCATACAGCGTCCCGAAGCGGTATCCCTGCGCCCGTATCTCCGCGAGCAGTGCCGGAAGCACCTCTGCATTGGTCGCCGAGGTGGGGTGCAGCAGGATGACCGCGCCATTGTGGAGATTGTCGAGTATCTTCGCTTTGGCAGCCGCCGGGGAAGGCTGTCGGTCGTTGTCCCAGTCGGCATAGCCGAAGCTCCAGAACACCGTCCGGTAACCCTGTGCCATGACAGCCCGGAGCAGGGATTCGCTGAAGCGCCCCTCCGGCGGGCGGAAAAATTTCGCAGTCTCCACGCCCGCCTCCCGGCAGGCGTCCTCCAGCCGCGTCAGTTCCGCCGCTATCTCATCGGCGCTCCACGAGGTCATATCCCGGTGCGCATACGAATGATTGCACACCAGATGTCCCTCCGCCGCCATCCGGCGGATAAGGTCGGGATTCTGCCGCGCCAGATTGCCCAGCACAAAGAACGCCCCCGCAGCATCCGCCTGCGCCAGCGCGTCCAGAACCCGCGCCACGTTTCCGTTCTCGTAGCCCGCATCAAATGTGAGATAGACCACCTTGTCCGCACCGTCCGCCGCCGTATGCTCCGGGCGGTCGTCGATATAAAAGCCGCCGCAGTCGCGGATGAAGGCAAACCGCCCGTCCGCGCGCGGTTGCATATGCCCCCGCACATGGGCGCAATACCAGTTGTAGGTTTCCCCTGTCGCGCCCGTCCGCAGAGCCACGCCGCCGGACAGGCAGAGTGCCAGCAGAAGCGCCGCCGCCCGGAGCATCCGCGCGGCTTTCCAGCCCCCTGTGTTCCGTATCCTACGTGTACAATGCATCGCACACCAACTCCTTTCGCTAAAGGACTCTTCCGCATACTCCGTCCCGCAGTTTTCGGCAGATCGCGGGAAAGCCGCCGCCGATTCACCGTGAGCGGAATTTTCAGAAGTCCCCGGGAAGTAGTGTGCGCCGCCGCGCAGGCACATTCTCATGCAAATTCCGGCACGGCGGGCAGTCTTCGGATAAAAAAAACAATCCGCTTTCCGTTTCCACCGGAAAATCTGTGTGAATTTCCCTAAAGTTACCGGATTATTCATACATTTTTCACAAACAGGATGTATAATGTACGGGTTCTACCAGGCGCGGAATATACCGATATACCGCGCGCAACGTCCGGAGCGAAAGGAGGTAGGTTTGTGGCAGGCAACACATTCAAACGCATGGAGAAAAAAATGACAGTCTCCACAGAGATGATACCCGCTCTGCAGGCGTGCATGGAGGAGTACATGACGCCGGATCCCTTCAATGTGGACGGGAAGCCATACATGATCTGCAACCTATACTTTGACGACGACGCGGATGACGTCATACGCACCTCGGTGTCGCTGCCATGGTACAAGGAGAAGTTGCGTCTCAGAAGCTACGGCGTGCCGGACGCGGATACGAGAGTGTTTCTGGAGCTGAAGAAGAAATGCGCCGGCGTCGGCACCAAGCGCCGCGCCAAGATTCCCTACCGGGATGCGCTCGCCTACCTGGAGACCGGACAGCATCCGAAGGAGCTGACATACATCGATGAGCAGGTACTGCGGGAGATCGACTACTACCGCGCCCACAACACAGTTTATCCGAAAATATACGTCAGCTACGTGCGGAATGCCTTTTTCGGGCGGGACGACCCGAGCTTCCGCGTGACCTTTGACAGCAACATTCTGACCCGTCGGTACGATCTGGATCTTGCGCTGGGGCGATACGGGGATCCTGCTCTGTCCCCCGGAAAAACTCTGATCGAGGTCAAGTTTTCCGGTGCGGTACCACTGTGGTTCTGCCGGATTATGAGTGATTTCGGGCTTTCCTTCCACACCTTCTCCAAGGTTGGAACCAATTTCAAGCTGTATTCCTACGAGCGTGCCCGTGAGGCACACCCGGAAGAAGAACACGTGCTGCGGCTGCTGCACTGACCGCGCACCGACAAGGAGTTAATGATCTATGGATTACATTCTGAAAACCGTCGATATCAGCCCCATCACACTGGGGCGCGCACTGACTATCGTGGGCAGTTCTCTGGGGCTTGCCGTGGCGCTGATGCTGGTATATATGTTCACGCATCGCCGCACGGGCTGGCGTCCCTCCATCGCCATGACCATGCTGATGCTTGGTCCCATCGTTTCTGTCATCGTACTGTGCATTGGCAGCAACATCGCCCGCGCCATCTCCATCGGCGGCGGTCTCGCGCTGGTGCGCTTCCGCAACACGGTAGAGGATCCGCGCGATCTTATCTACTTTTTCCTCTCGTTGGCATCCGGTATGGCTTGCGGCATCGGGTTCATCGGCTTCGGCGCACTGGCGGTCGGAGCTATCCTGCTCCTGCTTGCCATCCTGTCGCTGATCGGTCTGGATCGGCTCGGCGGCAAGGGCAAGCAGCTTCGCATCCTTGTTCCGGAATCCCTGGACTATACCGGCGTATTTGACAACGTGCTGAAAAAGTACTGCCGCGGCTACCATCTGAACCGCATCCGCACCGAGGATTACGGCACGCTCGTGCGGTTGGACTACCGCATCGTCATGAAGGATGACAGGCAGGAAAAGCAGTTTCTGGACGAACTGCGGGTGCTCAACGGCAATCTGACCATCTCCATCGTTCAGACGGCTGTCGAGGAGCAGTAACTGCTGCACCGGGTTCATGGTAAACGACCAAGCAACTCGTAATATTCACGAAAGAAAAAGATAATATGACATTAAAAAAGCAAAAGATTTTAAAATTCATCCCGATAATTCAGCTTATAACTGTATTTTTTTGGTTGAAATATTATTTAACCGCAAAAAAACCTTGGTCTGATTTTGCTAAAGCTTTGCTGAAAATTTTTGCCGTCTTATTGTTTATTCATATTCCAAGAATGATTTTGCACTTTGTTTTCGAGAATGACATTTTAGACAATGTTCTTTACTATGTTTCTCTGTATCCTACATTTTTTGGCATCGCATCAGTTGTAGTTGCTGACCAGTGCCAGCACGAAGAAAACTAAGATTTCCCAGCCGCACTTTCGGGTGCGGCTGTTTTTATTCATCACCATTCAAAAACAATTTGTAAATAAAGGTATGGGGAGTGCGGTTGAAAAACGGGAAGATCTATGCTATAATGAGAATCGCAAGCTCGGACTTGGCGAACTGAAAACGAGGGAGTAAACGCATGAATTACCAAGGCTATCTCATTTACCGTACCCGGATACAGCGGAATTGGAGTCAGGCGGGATTGTGCAAAGGAATTTGCGCAGTTTCGTATTTGTCAAAAATCGAAACCGGCAAGGCAGAGCCGTCGGAAGAGATTTTACAGTTGCTCATGGAGCGGCTGGATTTGAAATGTGACAAAAGAACAGAGCAGGAAGCCACCGAACTCGCCAATCAAGGCTGGGAGCTGTTGTTTGACGGTAGGCACGCAAAGCTGAACGAGCTGTTGCGGGGCAAGGATATAGAATGCTATCGGGCAGTCCCGGCGTGGCTGGATTTGGCATTGCTTTCGTCCGAAGCGCCCCTGGATGGCGCTCTTGAGCCCTGCATGGACACACGGCAGTTGGCATTGCAACGAATTTTGCAGGGGCGGGCGGATGAGGCAGTGCGCCTCATGCCGAACGCATATACTTTCCTGTCGCTGGGCATTGCCGACTGTAACACCGGCAACTATTCCGCCGCCGTGGACCGTTTGCAAACCGCCTATGACATGGCAGGCAGGGACGGTGCCGCAAGGATCATGCTGGAGGCAAAGCTTTTCCTCGGCAGTGCCTATTGCAATCGGCAGGATCTTCCCAATATGGAGCGTCACTACCAGGTTGGAAAGCGGCTGGCGGAGGATCTGCAAGACCAAAAAGCCCTGCAGGCTATCGGCTACAACACGGCGTCGGCGTGGATTGAAACCGGACGCTACGAGGAGGCATACGCGTGGTTCTCGGAGCAGGAGCAACCCACTCTGCTGTCCCTGCACAAGCTGGCTATCTGCTGTGAAAAGACCGGACGGCGGGAGGAAGCCCTTTGTGCCCTGAGCCGGGCTGAAGACATGGGTGTCAGCGAGCCGGAGCATTCCCTCGTGTTACAGCTTCTGCGGCTGGTGCGGTATCGGCTGGAACACCCCGACTACCTTTCCCGCGATGAATACGGTTTGCTTCTTTCAGACAGCTTTGCGCGCATCCGGAACGAGCTGCCCTCCGGCTTTGCGATTTTCCACCTGCCCTGGATGCTGGAGTGGTATAAGGCGACAAGGCAATACAAAAAAGCCTGCGAGCTGTTGGAAGAGTTTCCCGGGAAGTCCCTGTAAGCGGCATATAAGCCCGTTTTTCCGAAGCAACTTTCCCAAATACACGGACTTTCATTTACCTCACCGATGTGCTATACTATGTGCGGAGGTGAGATATATGAAAACAGTAAAACTTTGGACGCGAAACTTCCGCTTGGTGATTTTTGCATCTGCCATCGGTACATTGGGCGCAATCGCCGGCGGCTTTGCGCTGGCTTTCCTGGTGTTTGACGAAACCGGCAGCACACTGGCGTCCGCGCTGATCGTAGCGATCCAGCTTCTGCCGTACCTTTTGCTCCCTGTTTTGATTGCGCCGCTTATGGACAGGCTCCCCCGCAAATCGTTTTTGGTGGCGGGCGATGCCGCAAATGCGGTTTTGCTTGCCGGAATGGGTATATGGCTGCTGTTTTTTGACTTTTCCTATGTGGGCTATCTGGCGGTTTCTTTGCTGTTGGCTTGCCTTGGCGCAGTAGACGAATTGGCGTTCACCAGCATTTATCCGGAGCTGATTCCGGAAGGTGCCGAGCAAAAAGGATACGCGGTGTCCTCCATGCTCTATCCGGTGCTGAAGGTCATCATGACGCCGCTGGCAGCGATTCTGCTTGATACGCTCGGCGTTGCGTGGATCCTGATCGCGCAGAGCGGATTCTCGCTGGCGGCGGCTGTCACGGAGAGTTTTATCCGTCTGGACGAAACCGAGCGCAAGCACCGCGAGCCATATTCGCTCAGGGCGTGGGGCAATGACATACGGGAAGCTGTGCAGTATTTGAAAAAAGAGCGCGGTCTGCGCAGTATCTACGGATATATGGCTGTAACCAGCGGCTTTTCCCCTATTTTGGTGGCATTCTTCCGCACATTCCCGGGATTCACCGCTGCCATGTATTCCGCATTTTCCGTGGTGGAATTCGTCGGACGGTCAATCGGCAGCGCAATGCAATACCGAATCAGCATTCCCGAGAAAAAGAGATACGGCTTCGCATTTTTTGTCTATCAGATTTATGAAGCAATGGATATGTGCCTGCTCTGGCTTCCTTATCCGCTTATGCTGGTCAACCGCGGGATATGCGGATTTCTGGGCAGTAACAGTGCAATTATGCGGAATGCCGCCGTGCAACGCTATATTCCGGAAAAACTGCGCTCACGCATCAATGCATGCAACGGAGTGCTGTTAACCGCCGGCGCAAGCATTTTCTCTTTGCTGATGGGGTTTCTCGGAGAAATTGCCGACTATCGCCTATGTGTCACGATAGGCGGCGCCGTTGCCATGCTTGCCTGCTGGCTTCTGATTGGGGGCAGACGTGCCGATGTGCGAAAGGTATATGAAGTAAGCGATTGCGATACAGAATGACACTTCTGTACCGTCTGTTCGGTGGCAGTCGCTCCGACTTGTCAAGGCACAAAACTTCCTGCCTGATAATATATTTTCAGACTTTTTCCGGCAATGAAAAGCGCGCCCGCGATGCTTCGGAGGCATTACGCTCCGCAGCCTTGGATAACAGAGCTGCACTGCCAACATAAAAAAGCAAAAATATTTGAAAAAACTCTTGCGTTTTCTCCGAAGTTGTGGTATAATACAGGCTGTTGTCTTATGATTGCAGGCGTGTCATGACCTGACAGGCCCGAAACCACAGTAAGGAGGTGTCAAGTATGGCAAAGTGCAGTATCTGCGGAAAGGGTGTAGTGTACGGGCAGAATGTGTCCCATTCCAACCGGAAGACCAATCGTACCTGGAAGCCCAATATTCGTAAGGTAAAGGCGATCGTGGACGGTACTCCGAAGACCGTGGCGGTTTGCTCTCGCTGCCTGCGCTCCGGAAAGGTCACGCGCGCGTAATCTTTACCCGGCGTGCTTTTCCTGCAGAAACCGGCACCCGTTCCGCAATGTGCGGCGGTGCCGGTTTCTTTTCTTTGCCGTTCTTATCGGTTCCCTTCCCGGTGCCCCGGACTGCAGCTGCATTCAAGCCTCCCCGCCGACCTGCACAGCTTCCTTTTCCAGCATCGCGGCATAGTGCAAAAGCTCCTTCCGCGAGGATACATTCAGCGTCTCGTAAATGTGCTTGTTGTGGTATTTCAGCGTGTTTTCGCTGATGCAGAGGACGTCACGGATTTCCTTGCCGTTCCTGCCGCCCAGGTACAGGTCGAAAATCTCCCGCTCCCTCGGCGTCAGCTTGCAGAGATTGGCTGTAAAATGAGCATACCCTTCCGGATCAACCTCCTGCGCAGAGGATGAAGTCAGCCGGGTGATCTGCGTTTTGGCACGCACGTATTCTTCCTGAATACGTGTTTTTTCTTTTTGTATCCTGGAAAGCTCCTCGTTTGCCTCCTTCATCTCAAGCTTGAGTCCGTCGATGACCGATTGCTTGTTTCTGTCCTTCTCGGCAAGAAAAGCAAGCAGGTCATCTATCTCAACAGGCGCGCCGCGATGGGCACGTTGCTCGTCCCTTTTCAGCTGCTCCAGGGACTTCAGCACGGGGGCAAGATAGCTCCTGCTGAAAAAGACGCAGAAAGCGATGGACAGTGCCGTAAGCAGGGCAATCAACAGCAGGTTCTTGACAATGGTGTCCATTGCCGCGCTGTCGTAGTCGCTTTTGTTTGTCATGACGAACGTCGCAAAGCTCCCGCCCGTGCGTGCGTCATTGTAGGAGCGCTTCATGCCGAGATAGGTGTTGTCTTCGCCCGTCAGTTTCAGGATCCCGTCGCCGAAATCCGAGACGGCAAGCACGCCGCCGGGCGCACGGTAATACCCGTCATCCGCGCCGCAGGAGAAAAACGAGGTGATACTGTCGCCGTCCATGTGGCTGTCGTCGTCATACGTCAGAAGCCCCGTGAAATGCGAAAGCTTGGTGGTCTGGCTGTGCAGACGCGCAAAGCAGCTCTCGGACACCTCAAAGCCGCATACACCGAGGGCTTTCCCGTCACTGCCCCGTATGGGGAGCATGAGCAGCATCGCCTTCTCGGACATCCCGGGCAGGGTGAATATCTCGGTGAAGCGGTAGGTGTGCGCCGGCATCCGGGCGGGATCGCTGTGACTGCAACTGTCGTCCCAGCCCCGGATGACGTTCCGCTGCGCTTCCAGCCGCCATTTCCGGTGCGGCATGATGCCGTGCGCCTTACCGACAGAGGGTATCCCGCGATAAAGGATTATTTCGCGGCGGTCGGCTTCGTAGCCGTTCACCTGCAGGTACAGCCCACTGCGCGTCGGCTCGGCGGCGTTCTTACCCGCCGTGGCATTGAGCAGGACAAATGCGCCCGAGCACTCCGCCTGCAAAAGATACTGCCGGAGCGGTTCGATGATGCGCTCCTGCAGGTCGGCAAGCCGTGCGCCGTCCGACAGCTCGTCAAAGGAAATGCCTGCGTCCGCGAGGTAGGCTTCGATCAGCGTTGCGGCGTCCCCGGACAGGTACGCGCCGACCGTAATCAGGCTGTTCCGGTGTGAAAGCAACTGCTGCTCAAAGCTCATCGCCTGCATATCCAGCCGCTCCGCGAGCGTGTCCTTCGGCGTTTTGAACCGATCAAACAGCGACAGGCAGGAGGCAAGCAGGACAAGGATCAGAATAACGGGGACAAGCATATACAGAAACAGCTTTGTCTTCATGCTTCGTCGCGGCAGGCGGAAGGAAAGTCTGTTCAAGCCGATCCCCCCTTTATTTCGCCGTGCGGAAAAGCTCCCACAGCTCCGCGGCAAGCGCGGCGGCGCTCTCCCCGCCCCGTATCCGCACCGGGAAGGCAGACTGTACCTTGCGGATCTCGGCATACAGCCCGTTCACCCTGCCGTAGTAGCCCGCATAGGACGGCTCGCGCAGGAGCGTGTACCCGCTTTTGACCGTATTCAGCACGGTGTAGAGATTGCGGTAGCCGTCATCGCGGAAGGTGTACGTGTCAAGCCCGGCGTACGCATCGGCGGTCACGGGCATATAGCCCGTCTCGGCGGCGAAATCCAGATTCCGCCCGCCCTCCGTGAGCCAGTGGGCAAAGACGGAAGCCGCCTCGGCTTTCCTCTCATCGGACTTCACCGCGCAAAGCCCTACGCCCGCCTGCGTGTCCACCCGGCGTGCGCTGTCCACATACGGCATGGGGCAAACCCGGAGCCTCATCGGCTCGGAGGTGTTGTCCGGATAGGTCACGGTGTCGTTATAGTACAGGATGCCAGCCGACGAACCCATGCCGGCGGGCGTCTCGCCCGTCATCACCTGCGTGTTGGAATACTGGTCGGCAACCACGATATGCCCCTTGGCGATAGCCTCGGCAAAGCGCAGGTACGCCGCCTTCAGGGAAGCATCCGAGAAGTCATACCAGCCGTCCCTGTAGAAGGCGGAGGCGTCCGCGCCCGCCGACACGGCGTACAGCTCCACCGCGCGGAGCAGATAGTCAAGGGCGCAGAAGGGCTTTCCGCCGGAGTATGTATAGTATTTCTCCGCCGCGGAAAAGAACCCGTCCCATGTGTTCAAGCTCTCCTGGGTTACGCCGGTCGCCGCGGAAAAGCGGTCAAATTCGCCGCCGCTGAGGTACAGCACGTGCGTGGATTTGGACACGGGCAGTACCGCAAGCCGCCCGTCCACCATGCCGTCGGCAAGGAAATCGGGAACAAAGGCGGCGGTCTCCGCCCCGGTGAAATAGTCGTTCCAGTCCAGCAGCCTGTCCACGCCGAACCCTGCCGCATCGTTGTTGTGGCAGAAGAACAGATCCGGGAGCGGCACCGCGCCCGGCGTGCCGTCCTGCGCCTCGGCAAGGCGGTCGCTGATCTTGGCGGCGACGGTTATCAGCGTGGTGCGGATGACGACGCCGCGCTCCATGCCCACGGTGGAATTGAATCTGTCGATCAGCCTGTTCATGGGCGAGTCGGCTTGCTCGCCGTAGGTGTGCCACAGCGTCAGCACGACGGGATCATGCGGATCAAGCAGGGGCTGCTCCCGACAGCCGGAAAGGCAGGACAGAGCAAAGATCGCGGCGAGCAGTACGGCAAGCACTTTCTTCATTTCGGACGCCTCCTTTGGGACAGCACGTTGTGGTTTTTTGGCTTCTCCCCACCCTTTTTTGAAAAAAGGGTGGGAGAAAGCGAAAATTTTTTGAGTTTTTCCCACCCTTTTGCTCAAAAAGTGTGGGGACAAATCCGTAAAAATAAGTATAATGTACGTGTAGATCCCCCTGCCGGAGCGAGGGCGGATCGACTTTTCCTACGGTACCCGATTCCCATTATAGCACAGAGCCGGGAATAAAGCAAGAGCAAAAGCGGCGGGAACCGGATTTTTTTACCCCCCGAAAACCCAAAAAAAGGAGGGACGCGGCACAGATGGAGAGCAGGACGACGGCGAAGTATCAGGTCATCCAGGACGCGGGCGGCTGGCGCTTCCGCTTTTACTGCGATGCATCCGGCGCACTGGGATGCGACACGAAGGTATATCGCGGCGAAAGATCGGAGGATGCGCTGGCGGCGGCATGGGAAAGCGAGGGCAGGCGGCAGTTCAACCGGTGCGGCAGATGCGGCAGGTGGGTGATCAACGCGATGTACAACGTGGACAGCCTGCAATGCGTGGACTGTGCGCCGTGGACAGCCCGGATTGTTTTCTGCCCCGCCTGCGTGGCGAAAACGCGGAAGGACGACGCGGTCTGCTCCGCCTGCGGCGCGGACCTGCGGGGAGAGGGGGTCCGTCCCGACGTGATCATCCAGATC
>OJMH01004103.1_pt1 | contig 10173 bp, 9 predicted proteins | sample 1597111 | NCBI WGS metagenome assembly OJMH01 (sample SAMEA2452115, study PRJEB22498) | human gut metagenome
GCTTAGCAGCTGCCGCACCTCGCTCGCCGTATCGGCACTTAGAATTATGCGGTATGGCCTTAAAAATCCAAAGCCGCGCCAACAAAAAGGAGAATGCCTTATGAACCAGCATTATCTTCAGCTGTATGCCGATTTTATCGTCAAAGTCGGTGTCAATGTTCAGCCGCGCCAGAATTTTATCATCCGCTGCCCGGTCACCATGCCGGAGTTCGGCCATGCCTGCGTCAAAGCCGGGTATGAAGCCGGTGCTAAAAACTGCATCGTGCGTTGGGAGGATGACAAACTCAGCCGCCTGCATTATGAGTATGCCAAAGAGGAAGACCTGGCTGCCATGAAGCCCTATGAGCTGCGCAGCTACCTGGACTATGCCGAGGACCCGGATGGCTGCTGCACCCTGGCAATCCACGCCGCTGACCCCGAAGCACTGGCCGGGCTGGATGCCGCCAAGATCAACCGCGTCAACCTTGCCCGCCGCAAATTCCTGAAACCCTGGCAGGAATACACGATGAACGACCGTGTACAGTGGTGTGTGGCCGCTGTTCCGGCACCGTCCTGGGCCGCAAAAGTGTTCCCCGGTATCCCGGTGGAGGAAGCGATGGAAAAGCTGTGGGCACTCATCTTTGATGTCTGCCGCGTTTCCACCGGCGACCCTGTCAGCGCCTGGAAAGCCCATGTGGCTGAAGGCCGCCGCCACCGCGACCAGCTGAACGCCTGGAATCTGGACCATATCCACATGACCAGCTCCAACGGCACCGACCTGACCGTTGGCCTGGCAGATGATGCCACCTGGGAGGGGGCTTCCAGCAAGGCGGAAAACGGTACCGACTTTATCGCCAATGTGCCCACCGAGGAAGTGTTCTGCGCACCCCACCGTGAGCGGGTAAACGGCATTGTGTACGGCACCAAGCCCTATGTGTACAACGGCCAGCTGATTGAGGGCTGGCATGTGACCTTCAAGGACGGCAAAGTTGTTGAGCATGGCGCGGAGAAGAACGCCAGCCTGCTGGCTGAGCTGCTTTCCACCGACGAGAATGCCTGCCGCATTGGCGAAATCGCCCTGGTTCCGGCATCCAGCCCCATCAACCAGAGCGGTGTGCTGTTCTATAACACCTTGTTTGATGAAAATGCTGCCTGCCACATTGCCTTTGGCGCTGGCTATCCCACCAACATCAAGGGCGGCAGCAAGATGAACCGCACCGAGCTGCTGGCCAAGGGCCTGAACGATTCCGCTATCCATGAGGATGTCATGATCGGCGCGCCGGATACCAACGTCATCGGCACCACCAAGGACGGCAAAGAAGTGACCATCTTCACCAACGGTGAATGGGCATTCTGATACGGCAAAGCAGATGCCGCGGCCGTAACATAAAAAGCATAAAATTTATAACAGCAAAGCGCCGCCGCCCCACGCAGCAAGGTAGGGCGGCGGCGCTGTTTGTTTTGTGTTTTGTATAGAGAAGAAATAAAGAAATTCTGCCGGTTTAGCAGGTTTAAGCTGATTCACCCGATGCAGCAAATCCGCTTTTGCAGATCGCTTCAAGCTCCTGCAAGGGAATCTGTTCCTCCTGGTACTGGAACAGCAGCACCCGCAGCACTTTATTGCCGTTCACCAGCGTGCGGCAGTAGATGAAACCGTTGGCAGCATCGGCGGCGGTTTCGGGAAAGTTGTGCAGCCCGTTGGCTTTGCCTTCGAGGTACATCGTCTGGGCTAACTGCGGGGTGATACATTCGTAATACTCTACATATAATGCACCACGCAGCCCATTCGCGCCGGCCTGGCCGTGGGCTTCATACTTGATAAAGGTCGGGGCCAGCGGCAACCGCTGCACCAGCACAAAACTGGCCGCGGGGGCGGCGTCGGCATCCAGCGCGGTGGGCTGCCCGGCGTAATCGTCCAGGGTGGCAAACGGCAGGGGAGCGGTGTAATCTTCCAGCGGAATGCTGCCGTGCCGGCTCTTTTCCATGGCAGAACCCGCAAAGGTCCACACAATGGTCAACACAAACAGCAGCGCCGCCAGCACCCGCCCAACCAGATATCGCCCGGCACCATTACGCCAGTTTTTGTGACGCTCCGGCTCCGCACCGCGCGTTAACCGGGCAGAAAACCGGTACAGCAGCACGGTGTTATGTACCACGCTGACCAGCGCGGCGGCCAATAGCCCCAGATAGCAGAAGCTCAGCCAGCCCAGCTCCACAAAGTCGATCACCGGCGTGTGCCAGACGCCCATGGCGTACCGCACCCAGAACGTTACCAGCCAGTAAGCCAGCAGCCCGGCGGGGGCGAATACCTGCCGCTTGGCATAGCGCAGGCTGAGCGCCTGTACCTGCGGGTCGGTGTTCAGCTCCGGCGCATCACTATCCTCGCAGGCGTACAGGAAAAAGTCTCCCACGGCGGTAACATAATACCAGCCGCATTCCTGCGCCAGGGCGCGTTCCTCGCCATCCGGGGTGCCGGGAGCAGATTCTAAAAATGTTTCCGGCGCAGGCTTGGCGTTCAGCCGGTAGCGCACGGCTTTGGGCTGACTGCAGCGGAAGCGGGCAAAGTTCTGGCCGATTGTTACAGGCACAAGCCCCTGTGCGGCCATATCGCCCAGCCAGCTTTCCAGCCCCTCAATGTCAGACAGTGGGCAGGGGATGGGCTGCCAAAGGGGGGTGCAGCGTGCTTTGGTCATGGTCGCCAAGCTCCTTTCCCGGCAGGGCAGCGGGGGCAAAAGCGCCCTGCGCCGCCGCGGCCGCGTTTTGCAGGCAGAGCTGCAGCCGGGTACACTCGGCTGTATAAGCGGCTCTGCCTGCGGGGGTGATCTGATAATATCGCTTACAGCCCAGAACGGACGTTTCGGCAATCAGGCCTTCTTTTTCAAACTTGCCCAGCAGGGTATACAGCGTTGCCGGGCCAATCTTGACCCGCCCGGCGGTGATCTCGGCGGCAAATGCGGTGATCTCAGTGCCGCAGCGCTCACCCTGGGTCAAGGCCATCAACAGGTAAAACATAGATTCCGTCAGGCTCTCCAGCGCCTGTTTCGGCATGGCGCAGCACCTCCTTTGGCAGCAAACTGCAATATCGTAACACGATATCTTATAACGATATTATACCGGAAGTACGCTGCGCCGTCAAGAGCCGGGCGCATAAAAGGCGGCCAAAAGGGATATTTTGGTTACAATTTCGCGCAAAATGAGCCAAACCCCTTGCATTTTTTGCCGCGGTATGCTATATTCTTATTGTTCGATGATGATTTTATGGAAAGTGGGCTGTCAAAGGTCCGCTTTCTTTTTATGATAGGGAGATTTTTTATGGCCAAAGGCAAAAACCATCAGCCCGGCGGTGCCGCAGCCGTTGTGGAAGCACTTGTCCGCCCCACGGTCGAAGGTTTCGGCCTGCGCCTGTGGGATGTCCGCTTTGAAAAAGAAGGCCCGGACTGGTTCCTGCGCGTTTTGATCGACCGCGACGAGCCGCTGGACACGGACACCTGCGAGGCGGTTTCCCGCGCCATCGACCCGATTCTGGACGAGGCTGACCCCATTGACCAGAGCTACTACCTTGAAGTCGGCAGCCCCGGCCTGGGCCGCCGACTGACCCGCCCCGAACACTATGAACAGCTGAAAGGCCAGAAATGCGCTGCCCACCTGATCCGCCCGGACGAACAGGGCCGCCGCGATGCGGAGGGCATTCTGGAAGGGCTTTCCGCTGACGGCATGGTGACGCTGAAAAGCGATGACGGGGATTATACCTTCCCGGTAAAAGCCGCAGGGTATGTAAAACTGTGTGACGATGAAGATTTGTTTTGAGCGATATTGAACGGAGGACTAACATGGCAACGAATAACAACGAATTTTTTGACGCACTGGCCGCACTGGAAAAGGAACGCGGACTGCCGGCAGACTACCTGATCGATAAGATCAAGGCCGCCATTGTCATTGCTGTCAAAAAGGACTATGAGGTCGAGGACGATAATGTCGTTGTGGATATCGACCCCAACATCGGCGCATTTCGCGCAAGCCTTTTGCAGGACATTGTGGAGGAAGTTGAGAACCCCCACACCCAGGTCAGCCTGGAAGATGCCCAGAAGATCCGCAAGACCTATAAAGTGGGCCAGCGCCTTGTTACCCCCCTCAAGACCAAAGAGTTTGGCCGCATTGCCGCCCAGACCGCAAAGCATGTGATCCGCCAGGGCCTGCGCGAAGGCGAGCGCAGACTACAGTGCAGCGAGATGCAGTCCCGTGCACACGAGATCATCACCGGCACCGTTACCGCTGTGGATGCTGAGCGCGGCAACATCGTGCTGGATCTCGGCAAGGGCGGCAGCGCTGTTCTGCCCAAAAATGAGCAGGTGCCCGGCGAACACTTTACCGAAGGCCAGATGGTCCAGGTTTATGTGGTCGATGTTCTGGCAACCGAGCGCGGTCCCCGCGTGACCATCAGCCGCACCCATCCCGGCCTGGTCAAGCGCATGTTTGAGCTGGAAGTGCCCGAAATCTATGACGGCACCGTTGAGATCAAGGCCATTGCCCGTGAGGCTGGTGCCCGCACCAAGATGGCTGTGTGGAGCAAGAACCCCGATGTTGACCCCGTCGGTGCCTGCATCGGCGCCCATGGCTCCCGCGTGGAAAAGATCGTGGAAGAGCTGGGCGGCGAAAAGATCGATATCATCCGCTGGAGCGAGGACATCAACGAGTTCATCTCCGCAGCTCTGTCCCCGGCAAAGGTCGTCAAGGTGGAGCTGCTGCCCGGCGAAACCAAGAGCTGCCGCGTGACCGTGCCTGACCACCAGCTGAGCCTTGCCATTGGCAACAAGGGCCAGAATGTGCGCCTGTGCGCCCACCTGACCGGCTATAATATTGACATCCGCCCGGAATCCGGCTACTATGGCGAGGAGGACGAAACCCCGGCTGAACAGCCGGCCGAAGCCCCCGCCGCCGAGACCGCCCCGGAAACCGGCAAGGAATAATGAGCACACGCCGTGCAATGCGGCGCTGAGACTGAAAAGAGGTCAGCCATTTGCAACAAAAACCGCAAAAAAAGGTGCCGGTGCGCCGGTGCGTTGGGTGCAACACCCAAAAACCGAAAAAAGAACTGGTGCGCATTGTGCGCAGCCCCGAAGGTGAAGTCAGCGTGGATCTGACCGGCAAGCGCTCCGGCCGCGGCGCATACCTGTGCCCGTCGGCAGCGTGCCTGGCCAAAGCACGCAAGGCCAAGCGGCTGGAACATGCCTTTGGTGTGCCGGTGCCGGATGAGGTGTTTGAGCGCCTGACCGAGGAGATGGCCTGTGCCGAGCAGGCAGTAAAGGAGGCGATGCCCCGTGGCGAATGATAAGGACCCATTGTTGGGTGCATTGGGAATTTGCCGCAAAGCCGGCAAGCTGCTGCACGGCTATGACCGTGTGGAAGAAGCTGTGATGCGGGGCAAGGCATGCCTGGTGCTACTGGCCTGCGACGCCAGCAAGCGCACCACGCAGCATATGCAGGATACCTGCCGCGGGGTGATCCCCTGCGCGGTGATGCCGCTGAAAGGCGAGGATCTGCGCATGCTTACGCCAAAGCCTGCTGCTGTATTTGCGGTTACGGACGAAAACCTTGCACACCTGTGTGCAGGCTACCTCAAAAAGCAAGTGAAGGAGGATTCAGCCAATGGTTGATTTCAAATACAAAGTTACGGATATTGCAAAAGATTTTGGCATCAGCACCAAAAAGGTTATCGAGACTTTTGCGGAGCTGACCGGCGAGACCCGCAAGACGGGCGCGACCTTTGAAGAAAACGAGGTCAACGCCCTGCTGGAAGCCCTGACCCGCGAAACCGCCGTCAAGGACCTGGGCGAGTATCTGGCATCTGGCAAGGAGCCGCAGCCCGTCAAGCAGGAGACCAAAAAGCCCGAAGCAAAGCCCCAGGCGAAAAAAGAAGCGCCGAAGCCGGAGGCCGCTAAGCCCCAGCCCAAGCAGCCGGAAGCCCCCAAGGTAGAGCCGAAAGCGGAGCAGGCCAAGCCCGCCCAGAATGCGCAGCCCAAGGCAGCACAGCCCAAACCGGTCCAGCAGGAAAAGCGCAATGATAAGCGCAATGATAACAAGCAGGCCGAAAAGCGCAGCGAAAAGCGTGTGACCATGCAGGAGCTGGCCAGCGAGACCGGCATCAAGGAGCCCGTCGCCACCGAGCAGGTCAAGGTTGACCGCGCCCAGGTGTCTGTGGATACCCGCACCGTGGATGTGAACGTGGATAAGTTCAGCGCCCGCTATGATGACCTGGCCGACAGCCGCAATATGCCCAGCAAGCGCAAGAACGCCCCCACCGGCAAAAAAGAAAAGTTCAACAACCGCAATAACCGCCGCGGCCAGCAGTTTGGCCGCCGCCGTGAAACCGAAGCCGAGCGCCTGCAGCGCATCCAGCTGGAAAAGGCCCGCAACGCCCAGCTCAAGATCTCCATCCCCGATGAGATCACCGTTGGCGAGCTGGCTACTCGCCTGAAGCAGAACGTGGCCAAGGTTGTTGCCAAGTTCATGCAGATGGGCGAAATGCACGCTGCTTCCGATGTGATCGATTTTGATTCCGCCGCCCTGATCGCAGAGGAATTCCACGCAAAGGTGGAGCATGAAGTTCATGTTTCTATCGAAGAGCGCCTGTTCACCCAGGAAGAGGACAGCGCCGATCAGCTGGTCGAACGTCCGCCGGTCGTTGTTGTTATGGGCCACGTTGACCACGGCAAAACTTCCATCCTGGACCGCATCCGTTCCACTAACGTTACCGCAGGCGAAGCCGGCGGCATTACCCAGGCCATCGGCGCTTACCAGGTCAATGTCAACGGCAGCCCTGTTACCTTCCTGGATACGCCGGGCCACGAAGCCTTTACCGCCATGCGTGCCCGCGGCGCGGATATGACCGATATCGCGGTTCTGGTCGTTGCTGCCGATGACGGCATCATGCCCCAGACCATCGAGTCCATCAACCACGCTAAGGCTGCCAACGTCAAGCTGATCGTTGCCATCAACAAGATGGATAAGCCGACCGCTAACCCGGAGCGCGTGAAGGAACAGCTGACCAAGTATGAGATCGTGCCCGAAGACTGGGGCGGCGAAACTGCCTGCATCCCCGTGTCTGCCGCTACTGGCGCAGGCATCCAGGACCTGCTGGAACGCATTGTTCTGGAAGCAGAGGTCATGGAGCTGAAAGCCAACCCCAACCGCCGTGCCAAGGGTGCCGTTGTGGAAGCCCGCCTGGATAAGGGCCAGGGCACCATTGCCACCCTGCTGGTTCAGAACGGCACCCTGCACAAGGGCGACTGTCTGATTGCCGGTACCGCCGTTGGCCGTGTGCGTACCATGCGCAACGATAAGGGCGTTGAGATCGAATCCGCCGGTCCTTCCACCCCTGTGGAGATCACCGGCCTGACTGAAGTGCCCACCGCCGGCGATATCTTCGAGGCTGTTGAGGATGAACGCCTGGCCCGTGAACTGGCTGACAAGCGTACCACCGAAGCCAAGGAAAAGCAGTTTGCTGCTTACACCAAGGTCACCCTGGATAACCTGTTTGACCAGATGGCCCAGAACGATATGAAGGAACTGCCCATTGTTGTCAAGGCTGACGTTCAGGGCAGCGCCGAAGCTGTGAAACAGAGTCTGGAAAAGCTCAGCAACGACGAAGTGCGCGTGCGCGTTATCCATGCCGGTGTTGGTGCGATTTCCAAGTCCGATGTTTCTCTGGCCGATGCTTCCAACGCCATCATCATCGGCTTTAATGTCCGTCCGGACGCTGTTGCCAAGGCCGAAGCCGAGCAGGCCGGTGTTGAAATGCGTATGTACCGCGTCATTTATGATGCCATCAACGATGTCTCCGATGCTATGAAGGGCATGCTGGCCCCCAAGGTGCGCGAGGTCGCCTTGGGCGAAGCACAGGTTCGCCAGGTCTACAAGATTTCCAGCGTTGGCACTGTTTCCGGCTGCCGTGTTACTTCCGGCAAGATCACCCGCGATGCCCAGCTGCGCCTGGTGCGTGACGGTATCGTCATCTGCGAGGATGCCATTGCATCCCTGAAGCGCTTCAAGGATGACGCCAAGGAAGTGGCCGAAGGCTATGAATGCGGCATCACCCTGCAGAAGTTCTCCGACGTCAAAGAGGGTGACGTATTCGAGTGCTTCAAGCTGGAAGAATACCGCGATTGATCCGGCATTGAGCCGTTCCCGCTTGTTTGACAAGCCCCGCAGGGGGCTTTATGAGGTAAAGTTATGCCAAGCAAAAACCATGGCCGTATGGCACAGGATATGAAACGCGAGCTGATCGCCATTATCGGCGAAATGAAGGACCCCCGCGTTTCGGGTGGTCTGTTGACTGTGACCCGGCTTGATGTTACCCCGGACCTGGATGTCGCCAAGGTGTACATCAGTGTGATGGGGCGCGAAGGCGGCGCGGACCCGGTGGTGAAGGCCCTGAACAAAGCTTCGGGCCATATCCGCACCGAAGTCAGCCGCCGCATGCACATCCGCAAAGCCCCGCGCTTTGTGTTTACCAAGGATGACAGCGCTGCTTACGCAGTGCACATTGACCAGCTGCTGCAGGATATTGAAAAAGCACACCCCGCAGCACCGGCAGAACCGGCAGAGCAGGAATAACCTGCCCAGACTGTATCTGAAAAGTCGAAAAAATCGACCAAAACGCGCAGTTGAAATTTACGCTTGCAGCTGCGCCTTCCCAATGGCCGGAACCAACGGGGGAGAGGGAATAGCCCCCAATCGCGGCCGAGAAAAGAGGAGCCTTATGACCGAATCTGTGGATCGGCAGACAGCCGTGCTGCGTCTGCGCGGCGCGGACGATATCCTGATCCTTTGCCACAAAAACCCCGATGGCGATACCATCGGCTGCGCCGGTGCACTGTATCTTGCGCTCAAGGCGCTGGGCAAAAACGCCGCGATTTTATGCAGCGACCCCATCCCCAAAATGTATGATTATATGGAGCTGCGCTGGTTTGACGGCAGCTTTAACCCTGCATTTGTGGTGGCAGTGGATGTTGCCAGCATCCAGCTTTTTGGCGAAAATAACAATGTGCCGCAGTATGCCGCCCATACCAACCTTTGCATTGACCACCATGCCAGCAACAGCGGCTATGCCTATGAAACCCTGCTGGATCCCGGCGCCGCCGCGGCCTGCGAGTTTTTGCTGGATGTGATCGTGGATATGGGCGTGACCATTACGCCGCAGATCGCCAACTGCCTGTATACCGGCATTGCAACCGATACCGGCTGCTTTAAGTTTGCCAGTACCACGCCCCGCACCCATATGGCGGCGGCCCGCGTGATGGAAGCCGGTGCCGATGTGGAAAAACTGAATGCCCGCCTGTTTGAATCCCGCTCCCATGCCCGCATAACTGCGGAACGCATGGCGATGGAAAGCCTGGAATATTATTTCAACGACCTGTGCGCCGTGATCTGCCTGACCTGGGACCAGATCGAATCTTCCGGCGTGGCGGGTGCCGAGCTGGAGGACCTGACCAGCCTGCCGCGCTCCATTGAAGGCGTGGAGGTTGGCCTGACCTACCGCCAGCAGCGGGATGGCAGCTTCCGCATCAGCGTGCGTACATCGGGCAGCATTGATGCCTGCAACATTGCGCGCCGCCTGGGCGGCGGCGGTCATACCCGCGCAGCCGGGTGCGAGATCAGCGGCAACCTGGATAACGCCAAGCATGCCGTGCTGGAGGAAGTCCGCAAGGAGTTGCAGCGCTGCGGCTTGCTGGATCAGGATGCTGGTTGAAGGCCAGCTGCACCACAACGCGCAGCACACGGGGATGCGGCACACGCCTGTAAATCTGCAAGATGGCACCATCTGCTTGCCGCCGCAAGGCTGGCACCGCAGCTGGGTGCTGCTGCCGAATGCAGCACAATAAACTGAAAAGGAAAACCCCAATGAATACTTGTGCCATTCTCCCAGTTGATAAACCTGCGGGCTGGACCAGCTTTGATGTGCTGGCCAAGCTGCGCGGTGCGCTGGGAACGCGCAGGCTGGGGCACGCGGGCACACTGGATCCTATGGCGACTGGTGTGCTCGCCGTGTTTATCGGCAATGCCACCGCCGCGGCGGACCGCCAGCCTGACCATGATAAAACCTATGAAGCTACCATTCGCCTTGGCCTACGCACCGATACCGGCGATGTGACCGGCACTGCGCTGGAAACCGCTCCTGTTACGGTGGGTGAAGCA
>OJMH01004109.1_pt1 | contig 10160 bp, 8 predicted proteins | sample 1597111 | NCBI WGS metagenome assembly OJMH01 (sample SAMEA2452115, study PRJEB22498) | human gut metagenome
CAGGTCTTTCCGATCGATACGCTGCCGGAGGCGGTGCGGTTTTTTCAAGGGACGCCGCCATTGCCGTACCGGGCGGATGTGAAAAATTATTTGGCGGTCCATCGGGAAACCGGCGGCGATTTCGACGAAGTCAAAGGTCAGAACCTGGCGCGGCGGGCGTTGGAGATTGCCGCGGCCGGCGGGCACAATGTGCTGATGATCGGTCCGCCCGGCACCGGCAAGTCGATGCTGGCCAGCCGGTTGCCTGGAATCCTGCCGCCGATGACATGGGCGGAAACGCTGGAGACCAGCCGGATTCACAGCGTGCTGGGCTTGCTGTCGGGCGGGCAGCCGTTGTTGAACCGGCGGCCGTTCCGGGCGCCGCATCACACAATCAGCGATGTCGGCCTGGTTGGCGGCGGCAGGAATCCGATGCCGGGGGAGATCAGCATGGCGCACAACGGCGTGCTGTTTCTGGATGAGCTGCCGGAATTCAAGCGCAATGTGCTGGAAGTGCTGCGGCAGCCGTTGGAAAATGGCCGGATCACCGTGTCGCGCGCCAACGGCAGTTGTACTTTTCCGGCCCGTTTCATGCTGGTGGCGGCGATGAATCCGTGTCCGTGCGGTATGGGAGATGCCGAACTGGGATGCCGCTGCAAGCCGGACGAAAAGAAACGTTACCGTCGGAAAATTTCCGGGCCGTTGCTGGACCGTATCGATCTGCATGTGGAAGTTTTGCAATTGACGCAGGAGGAGCTGCTGGCGGCGCCATCCGGGGAAAATAGCGAAACGATCCTGAATCGGGTGACGGCGGCGCGGCTTGTGCAGCAGGACCGTTTCCACGGCCGGTCGTGTCACTGCAATGCGATGATGGGCAGCCGGGAATTGCAGGCGTCTTGCCGGGTGACGGCGGCGGCGCAACTGCTGCTGCGGCAGGCGATCAGCAATTTCAAACTCAGCCCGCGCGCCTATGACCGGATTTTGAAGGTAGCCAGGACGATTGCCGACCTGGCCGGCGAAACGGCGATTCAGGAGCGGCATTTGCTGGAAGCGGTCAGCTATCGCAGCGCCGACCGCAATGAATGGTAATAATGATTCAACAATACTGAAGCTGGAGGAGACGACGATGAAAAGTTATCGGCAGGAATTGACGGTCAATACGCCGACGCGGCGGGCTTTCCTGAACATTACCCCGCAGGTGGAGGAGGCGTTGCGCGCGTCCGGCATCCGGGAAGGGTTGCTGCTGTGCAACGCCATGCACATTACCGCGTCGGTGTTCATCAACGATGACGAAGACGGCTTGCACGGCGATTTCGAACGCTGGCTTGAACGATTGGCGCCGGAAAAGCCGCACGAGCAGTACGCGCACAACGGTTTCGAGGACAATGCCGATGCCCATATGAAACGGCAGTTGATGGGGCGGGAAGTCGTCGTCGCGGTAACCGGCGGCAAGTTGGATTTCGGTACCTGGGAACAGATTTTCTACGGAGAATTCGACGGGAAACGGCCGAAACGAATTTTAATTAAAATTATTGGCGAATAAAATTTGACAAAGCCGGAAATTTGTCTATATTAAAAGTTTAATTACTTATCCAAGATTTATCCCAAGAGAACGACGAAGGGTCCGGCAAATGAACGAGTATATTGATAAATTTATGGCGGCTTTCCCCTACGAAGGCTTGACGTTTGATGATGTTTCGCTGGTGACGCAATATGCGGATTTCCTGCCGGATGCTGCCAATATCCAGAGCCGGTTCTCCCGTCATGTGAAATTGAACATTCCATTCGTCAGCGCGGCGATGGACACGGTGACCGAGAGCAGGATGGCCATCGCGATGGCGCGGCTCGGCGGGCTGGGCGTCATTCACAAAAATTTGTCGCTGGAACGCCAGGTGGAAGAGGTCCGCAAGGTCAAATTGTATTTGAACGGCATCATCAAATCGCCGGTCTGTTTTCATCCGGACCAGACGATCGAAGAGATGCTCAATGAAAAATGGGTGAAGAAATTCTCATTTTCCGGCTTCCCGATCGTCGATGACGGCGGTAAACTGATTGGCATCATCACTGCCCGCGACATCAAATTTCTGACCGATTATAAATTGAAAATCCGCGAAGTGATGACCAAATCGCCGGTGATGGCCCAGGACGGCATTTCGATGACCGAGGCTTATCGGATCATGCTGGAGCGCAAGGTCGGCAAATTGCCGCTGGTCAATGCCGCCGGCGTGTTGACCGGCTTGTACAGCTTCCAGGATGTCAAGTCGCTGATCGACAACGAAGAACCCGATTATAACCGCGATGCCCAGCATCAGCTGTGCGTCGCGGCCGGCATCGGACCGTATGACGAGGAACGTTCGGCGGCGTTGATTGACGCCGGCGTCGATGTGCTGGTGCTCGATACGGCGCACGGCCACAGCAAAGGCGTCATCGAGACGCTGACGATGCTGAAAAAAACCTACGGCGACCGGGTGGATGTGGTAGCCGGCAACATCGCGACGGCGGAGGCGGCCAGAGCGTTGGCGGACGCCGGCGCGGACGGTATCAAAGTCGGCATCGGACCGGGATCGATCTGCACGACCCGGGTAGTCGCCGGTGTCGGGATTCCGCAGGTGACGGCAGTCTACGAGGTGGTCAAATCGGTGCCGGCGGATTTGCCGGTGATCGCCGACGGCGGCATCAAGCAGTCCGGCGATGTGGCCAAGGCGCTGGCGATCGGCGCTTCTTCGGTGATGATGGGTTCGGCGCTGGCCGGGACGGCGGAGAGCACCGGCGAAGTGACGCTGCATCAGGGCCGCAGCTATGTCATCTACCGCGGCATGGGCAGCCTGGAAGCGATGAAACACGGCAAGGCCAGCCGCGAACGTTACGGGCAGAGCGATGTCGATGACGATACCAAACTGGTGCCGCAGGGCATTGAGGGATTGGTGCCGTTCCGCGGCCCGGTCTGCAATGTCATCCATCAGTTTGTCGGCGGGCTGCGTTATGCGTTCGGTTACTGCGGCGCCAAAACGCTGAAGGAGTTTCATGCCAAGGCCAAAATCATCCGGGTTTCGGCAGCCGGTTTGCGGGAAGCGCATCCGCACGACGTGACGATGCTGAAAGATGCGCCGAATTATACGGCTCACTAATTTCGCATTCTGAAAAAAATGATCGGTTCGGCCGGAAGCGCTTGGCGGTTTCCGGCTGTTTTTTTCTTTGAAAAAGGAGGGGTTGTCCATGTCGGAATGGAATAAGCAGAATTTGATGCTGGCGAAGCTGGAGGGTTATCTTTCGGTATTCGGCAATTTCGTCCTGTTCGGCTTCAAGTTTTATGTCGGCTGGCTGAGCGGTTCGGTGGCAATCATCGCCGACGCCTGGCATACGTTGAGCGATATTCTTTCTTCGGTGGTATTGCTGATCGGTCTGAAAATTTCCGAGCGGCCGGCCGATAAACAGCATCCTTTCGGCCATGGCCGGGCGGAATTGATCGCCGCTCTGCTGATCGGCGTGATGCTGGCGGCGGTGGCGGTCGAATTCTTCGGGCGCGGCATCGCGCAATTGCGGGCGCACGCCGGGGCCGACTATGGACCGGCCGCCGTCTGGGCGATGGTGATCAGTGTCGTCGTCAAGGAGGCGATGGCGCAATATGCCTATTGGGCCGGCCGGCGGACAAAGCTGAGTTCCCTGGTGGCGGACGGCCATCATCACCGCAGCGACGCGGTCAGTTCCCTGATTGTGCTGATCGGCATTGGGCTGGGGCGCGGCCATTGGTGGGTGGACGGTGTTTTGAGTATGCTGGTGGCATTGCTGATCGGTTGGGCGGCCTGGGGAATTTTGAAAGCGGCGGTCAGTCGTCTGTTGGGCAAACAGCCGTCGCCGGAATTGATTGCCCAGGTTCGGGACATCTGCCGGGAATGTTGCGGCGGAAACCTGGAAACACACCACTTTCATCTGCATGAATACGGCCAGCACCGCGAATTGACCTTTCACATCCGGCTGCCGGGTGAGCGGCCGCTGCGCGAAGTGCATGACTGTACGCAGCGGCTCGAAGAAGCCCTGCAGCGGCAACTCGGCATTGCCGCCACGATTCATCCGGAACCGTTGAACACCGGTAAAACGTCTTGAATTTATCGGCTGTCGCGGAGTGTTTCGATCGGATCAATTGCCTGAAACGCGGCTGCCGGGTTGCAATGTCGGTATTCCGGTGATATAATATAAAATATTGTTTTTGCCATCGGCCCGGGTAGCTCAGTGGATAGAGCGTGGGTTTCCTAAACCCTGCGTCGGAGGTTCGATTCCTCTCCCGGGTACCATTTTAACCTCAGAATACAAGGTTTTGTGCCGTTTTGTGCCACTCTCGGCTTCCAATCCTCGGAATCAGTGTTATGTTAGTTTGAATATTGCATGAGGCTTCCGGTTTTGTGAAAAATGCTTTTCACAGACCTGGTGATTGGCTTTTCATTAGTATTCAACTTGCGGTTCGGCCCTTGAAAGACTGAATTGGCAACACTACACATTGTCATGGGCAATCTTCCACGTTATACTGTTTTATAAGCGATTACAATATAATGTGTTAATCGACAGATTGCCCGTCTTTTTTTTCAGTTTCATGCAATATTCAGGCTAATGCATCGTTCGTTATTTTGGTTCTCCATTCGAATTATGGCATTGTAGCATTTATTGACGAGAGGATGTGATTAAGACTTCGCAACAGGGGAGACCGGGAACGGATGTCGGAAGAGTGCCGGAACAATGTTCTAAAAATGTTCTAATTCCTGCTCAGAGAACACCCAAAAACGCCTTGTTACATGATGTACGGCAGGAGAAACAGAAACGGTATTCTGAACTCATTTTGAGCTCAAAACATCGTAAAAAAGGCAAAAAAGATGGTGGGCGATGGGGGACTCGAACCCTCGACCTCTGCCGTGTGAAAGCAGCGCTCTAGCCAGCTGAGCTAATCGCCCGTGAGATGATGGAACTATACTATAGCCGCTGATTTTATTTTTGGAAATCCGATTTTGAAATAATTTCGATTTTTTTACCGGCCATGCCGGAACCGAAAAAAATTACGATCCGCCTTCCGGCATTTGACGAATTCCGGTCAAACAGGTATATTTCTCTCATTGATCACCGCTAGACCGGAAAAAAAGAATGACACCAAAACAAAAATTCTGTTGGCTGCTCGGTGCCGTCGTCCTGTTGGGATTGCTGCTGCGACTCGGCGTCGGTTGGCAGTTGGCAACTTTCAACGACGGCCGCAACAGCGTTTTCACCCCTTCTGCTCAGACGGATTTGAAAACCTATATGACGCTGGCCGCCGAGATCGCCAACGGCTCTTTTCAGGGAGAATTTTATTACCAGCCGTTTTATTATGCGGTTTTTCTCGCCGGTTTATACTGGCTGTTCAACGGTTCCGTCTGGGCGGTCGTCCTGGCTCAGACCTTACTGGGAACGGCAACCATCGGGCTGGCCGGCTTGAGCGGCGCCCGGCTCGGCGGCCGCCGGACCGGCCTGATCGCCGCGCTGCTGACGGCGTTTTCCGCCGCGCTGGTCCTCTATACGCCTTTTCATCAAATCGCCACATTGCAGGCATTCTGGCTGGCCTTGCTGTTTTATCTGACGCTGCTGGCAATCCGCCGCAACCGCTGTCGGCTGTGGCTGGCGGTCGGCCTGGTGGCCGGCTGCAGCATTTTGACCCGCGGTAACGTCTACTTCCTGCTGCCGGGCCTTCTCTTCGTCCTCTTTCGTCGCCAATTCAAAACTTCGCCGCCGCATCGCCGCCGCGACAATTTCCGCCGCGGCGGTGTTTTTGCGCTGCTCCTGCTCGGCGGCGTCTTGCTGGTACAATTGCCCTTCATCGTTCACAATTCCCGCATACGCGGAACGCTGACCGGCCCTTCAACGGCGGCCGGCGCAGTACTGACACTCGGCAATACACCGGAAGCCCCGCCCGGCGGCCGGGAACCTGGCTTGCCGGCCGGACCGATGGAATACCCGCGCCTTTATCAGAGCTGGATGGCCACCGAACAGGAGGTTTCCATTCCGAGGCGCATACTGGACTGGGCCGGCCGCGAGCCGCTGGCGTTCCTCGAATTTCAGGCGCGCAAATTCCTGTTGTTTTTCGATTACCGGGAAATTCCCAACAATGTTTCATTTGCCGGAGAAGGCACCCAAGCCGGGTTGTTCAAGCTGGCAGTCGCTTCCAGCGGCCTGATCATTCTGCTGGCGCTGGCCGGACTGGTCTGGCTGTTGCCACGCGCCTGGCAAAAGCATTCTCTGGGCTATTTTCTACTCAGTTATTTTATCATCGCCTATGCGGTCGCGGTCGCGGCATTTTACAATTTATCGCGTTTCCGGGCGCCGATTTTGCCAATATTGGCCGTAGCCGGCGCCTGGGGACTGACTGTTTTCTGGCGCAAACGCCGGCAAGGCCGGAGGATCTACTGGCGCTACGGACTGGCGCTGGCGTTCGGCGCTTTTTTCACCTTTGCCGCTTTCGATTATTACCGGTTGTTTCTGGAAAGCCGCGTCATGTGTCTGGTTCGGCCCAACGGTGTGACCGAACGCCTTGAAACCGGCGAATGGATGCAGCTCGACCACGGCCCGCAGACCTTCGGCCAGTGGGTCGGCGTCGATTTGAAATCCGGCATGAAGCTGGTCAAAAACTTTCCGCCGCTTACCGCAGCAGCCGGACCGGCCGCCGAAGTGGAAATCACCTTTCTGGCGTCAAAACCCGGCCGGCTGCAGTTCTCATTGAACGGCACCGACCGGACGGTGGAGTTTCCGGCAGCGGAATTCCGTTCCGGTCTGGCGCTGAAAACCGCCCGTTTTCCAGTCGTTTTAAACGCCGGCAACGACCTGACGCTGGCAGTAAAATCCGTTGCCGGCGACATCGCCGTATTGGCGGATTGTCAACGCGATTACGGCCGGAGCAAACTGGACGGAGAAGCGCTCGGCGCCGAATGGGTGATGCGACTGTTCCGGCCAGCCCGGCCTTGAAAAAAAATGTCGAAAGGGAAGAGCGTGATTGATTGGTGAAGGCATGAATGCAAAAATTTCCATTCGCTTTTTCAATGACCGCGAGGTGCGAGCCGCTTGGGAGAATGACTCCAATCAATGGCCATTCTCCGTGGCAGATATTGCGGGAGTATTGACCGAAAGCGCCAACCTGCGCAAATATTGGAGCGTACTGAAAACGCGGCTCAAGCAAGATCATGCTCAGTTGACTACAGCGCGTAGCCACCTGAAAATGACGACGGCGGATGGGAAAAAATATTTGACTGACTGTTTGAAACAGAAAGATCTCCTTTGGCTTGCCAGTCTTGAACCGGGAAGCGTCAAATGGTTACAGCAGATTCACGTTTATCTCTTTGGCGGACTGTACGATTTTGCCGGAAAAATTCGGAATAAGAACATCAGCAAGGCACGCGCATCTGGCTTGACCTGAATCTGAAACGTTCATTGAAAAAGTGTTGCAATGCAGTTGGAAGAACTTGAACGGGTTCCTGCAAACGCCCTCCACAAACGTGGAGATAACAGAAAAAGGTGTCCGACACGAATGATGATTTACCTCGATCATGCGGCGGCGATGCGGCCGGAACAGGAACTGCTGGACTATTTCTGTGCCGCCGCCTCGGAATATTATGCCAATCAGGAGGCGGTCCATGCCGGCGCCTACCGGGTCCGGCAGCAGTTGGCAACCGCAGCGGCAGAGCTTTTCGCCGCATTGCTGCCGTCAGCGAACGGCGAACAGCGGGAAGCCGCCTGGGCGGCCGGCGGCAGCGACGCATTCGGCTATCTGACCGCCCCGGTCTGGCCGAAAGGCAATCTGGTCTCCACGGCGCTGGAACACCCGGCCTTGACGGCAGCCCTGCGGCGGACCGGATTGGAATACCGAACCGTCAACTGTCCGGGCGGTTATTTTGATCCGGATCATTTCGCCGACTGCCTGGACGCCCACACCCGGCTGGTGGCCATCCATCATGTTCAAAGCGAACTGGGATTGCAGCAGGACTGGCCGGAACTGGCATCCATCGTCCGGCGGCGGGCTCCGCAGGCGCTGTTGCTGGCCGACACCATCCAATCGGCGGCCAAACTGGACCTGCAGCCGTTACACGACGTCGATCTCCTGACCGTTTCCGGTCATAAGCTCGGCGCTCCCGGCGGCGGCGCCCTGCTGCTGAACGGCAAACGCGCCGTCAAATTCTTCGAAGCGCCGCTCGTTGCCTACCGCCACACCGACTACCATTGCGGCCGGCCGGAACCGGCAACAATGCTGACGCTGAGCCGGGCGGTGCAATTGCAATGCCAGCGGCGCATTGCCACGGCGGCGCATTTGGAATCGCTGCAACAGTTTTTGCGCCGGGAACTCGTCCGGCTTCCGGTGAAACTGACGCTGGCCCCCGAAGCGCCGCATTCGCCTTTCATCTGCCATTTGCTGCTGCCGGGTTACCAGAGCGCCGTCGTCGTCCGCATGCTGTCGGAATCCGGCATCCTGGCCGCCGCCGGCAGCGCCTGCCAGGCGGAAAGCCCCAAACCGAGCGCCGCGCTGCTGGCGCTCGGTTATCGGGCCAAAGACGCCTATTCCGGACTGCGGTTGAGTTTCGACCGTCATACCACCCGGGAAGAACTCGGCACCTTCGTTTCAGTGCTGCAGAAGGTGCTGGCGTCTTACTGATCTTGATTGGCGGCGAATTTTACTCGACCCGGAACTCGAGCGTAACCACCGCCTTGATCTCTTTCATGATCGTCGATTTGTCATACTCTCCATAGCTGGACATCGCGCCGGAAGCGGGGGCGGTGATCTGGAAGACGCCCTGCGACGCGGAAATCAGCCCGCCAACGCTGCCGCCGGAATTTTTCGCCAGCACGCCGGCCCGTTCCGCCCCATTCCGGGTCGCTTCGGACAAAAGCTGCATCTTATATTTATCGAGATCGCGAATGATGAAACTGGCCCCGTTGGAACGCGGTAAGACACCGGCTTGAATCAACGTGGTAAACTCCCGGGCAACTTTTTCGATCCGTTCCACTTTCTCACTGGAAACAACCACTTGCTGAGTGAGCAAATAATCCAGCACCGTCTGAGTGGGAATGCCTTTGGCGTCACGCTGCATATTTTCCATCACGTCGACACTCTCGAAGACGATTTCTTCGGCCGCAAAGCCGGCCTCACGGAGAAAAGCCTCCACCCGCTCCTGATCGGCGGCCAGTTCGGCATACCCGTCGGTGAGCACCGGATTGCGCGTCGAAAAACTGCCGTACCAGATGCCGTAATCCGATTTCACCAGTCGCATGGCCGACCCTTTGACACAGATATTGTTGTTCCGCGTCACTTTCACCGCCGCCTGAGCGATGATATAGGCGGACAGAGCGAAACCGAGCGCCAACGTGGCGCCGAGCAGAAACATGGCCATGCGATTTCTCATTTTTGCGGACTCCTTTTCCGGTACGGTTGTTGATGGCTGAAAGTCAGGGTGGAACGAGGTGGTATTATTACTCTTTCAACCGGGAATATGCAAGCCTGTTTCGGATAAAAATATCGAAAAAAAGCGATGATGACCGTCGGCCGGCAATATGGGTCAACACCGGATGGTTCAGACGTAATATTCGGCCGCCAGCAATACGGCGCACAGATAACCCGGCGCCCCGATGATCAAAGCCAACATTTCGGCATTGTAGATGCCGCTGTCCGGTGATTCGTCCCCGGTCAATTCCCGGACCATCCGCTGCGGCAGGGTACTCCTGACGGTCAGCCAGAGATCGGCGGCCAGCACCGCCGCCACCAATGGGGTCAGATACCAGCCGGCGACCGCCGCCGTCCATGCCGGGGTGAAATAAATGACGGTCGACACCGCCAGAAACAGCCCGGAAAACATCTCGTAGACCAACAACCAGCGGAATTTTTTCAACCGGTTCCACATCGCCAAATCGCTCAGGGTCGCCAATGCCAACAGCCCGGCATAGCCATACATGATTCCAGAAAGAATTTCAACCTCTCCTTTTCGCCGCCGCCGCCCAGCCGGACCTCGCGGCCGCCGGAATTTTATTTTGTTTCGCAATCGTCATCGGTCAAGAACAGAATGGTATGATCCGGCTCGTCGCCGTCCTCCGGAGCCTTGCGTTTGTCGAGCTCTTCCTCGGACAAAACCAGCGTCCGCCCGTCATGGGCGCCATCCGTCCGACCACGGGAAAATTGCGACAAG
>OJMH01004112.1_pt1 | contig 10155 bp, 10 predicted proteins | sample 1597111 | NCBI WGS metagenome assembly OJMH01 (sample SAMEA2452115, study PRJEB22498) | human gut metagenome
CCATTGTTGCTGGTGGTGCTAGTGTCACCGGGAAGTGGCCGCGACTTGAGGTCGACGGCGTACTGGTGCCACTGTGTGGCCTTGTCGCTGAGCGGCCTGAGCGCGTCTGTGGTGTCGTGGAGGTAGCGCTCGTGCGACCGCACGTAGTGGTTGAACTCCTCCATGGCGCACGCGAAGAAGTCCTGGCGCAGCGCGGCGTACTCGGCGAGCGCGTCGGCGGCCGCGCGGCGGCAGCACCGAAACAAGGTCGAGCAGCACTTCGAAATCGAGCCGCAGATGCCAGAGCTCGCGGTTGAAAAGTCCGATCCGCAGCTTGTTCGCCACGCCCTTATAGTCGCCGTAAGGGTACAGCGTATGGAGAGAGGGTTCGCCGTTCATCTCCATGCCGAAGAGCGAATTGGCCGCCGCTTCGACCCAGAATTCGAGCTTCTGTCCGGCCGCGACCTCATACGGCAGCTGGAAGATCTCCTTGCGGTAGTTCTCGCCGAACACCGAGCCGCCGGAAAAGCAGCGCTTCGCCGTTCAGGTTGACCGCAAGCGCGACCGGTTTTCCGGCCCAGGCGGCCGGAACCTCGGCAGTCAGGCGGAACCAGCCGCTGTCCCACGGACCGCCCCAGCGCTCCCCTTCGCGAATCGGCCGGTATTCTCCCTCGAGCCGTTTCGCGTACGGAACCGGGTCGGCGCAATGCCGGAACTCGGCCTCCATCGGCACGGTCTCGAAGAAAAGCTCGTCCGCAAGACGTTTGTAAAAATGGCGTGCACGGTCCAGATAAAGATCGAACTCTCGCTGAAGCATGGTGAAACTGTCCTCAAGATAAATAATAATGCAACCGGTTGTATTGCAGTTTAAAATATCCCGGATTCAACGAAATGCAAGCACTTTTCCTGATTTCGGCGTGAAAAAACGTTTTTTTGCGGAATCCGTCTTGCATAATCGTATTCAAGCTGTTATATTAAAGGTTTTTGTATCGCAGACGCATCAGGACTTATGGTCAATCCTCGGGCCTGTGAGTTCCGGAGGCGTGCCGCCGCGGTTGAAAATAACGTGGCTGTTTCCGCGGCGGCATGGTTTCCTGTGTCTGAAAGATACACGGCGATTGAATTGAAAAAGCGAGAAATCGTAAAAAAGAGGTTGAATTTATGGTCAGAGTCAGATTGAAGCGCACCGGTACCCGCAACGCATCCTGTTTCCGGGTTGTTGTGATGGATCAGCGTTCGAGCCGGGACGGAAAGGCGATCGAGGAACTGGGCTTCTACGATCCGCGCAAGAAAGAGGAAAAGATCAACGTCGAGCGCGCGAATTACTGGAAGGGCGTCGGCGCGGAGTTCAGCGACACCGTCGAAGCGATCCTGAACCGCGCGAAAGAGGGCCGCAATTTGAAGGACATCGTCAAGAAGCCGTCGATTTCGAAGAAGGCGAAGGCGAAACTCGAAGCCGAAGCGGCCGCGAAGGCCGAGGCGGAAGCTGCCGCGAAGGCGGCTGCCGAAGCTCCGGCGGAGGAAGCCGCTCCCGCGGAGGCCTGACAGTCGGGTACGGGAAGTCCCGGCACGAATCGGTGAACGGGAAGATACTTTCCGGACCGCAAATGAGAAGGAAACAGATCAATGCTTAAGGCATTATTGAACTTTCTGACCGGGAACGGGTCCGCCGCGAAAAGCGCGGAGACCGGGAACGGAAAGACCGGAAGCCAGGCTTCCGGCGGAAGTCTGCATGATTTGGAGGGGTTCGTCAGCTACGTGGTTTGCGCGCTGGTTGACAACCCCGGCGACGTGAGCATCCGCACCGAAGAGACGGAAGAGGGGTGCTCGATCCAGATCAGCTGCAGGAAAGAGGATATCGGTAAGATCGTGGGCAAGCGCGGCAAGACCATCATGGCGATTCGTTCGCTGGTCTCCGGCGCGGCCGGCCGTCAACGCAAGCGCGTTTCGGTCGAAGTCCTCGACTGACCGGTTCAGAGGATCATGCGAATCGATATCGTGACGCTGTTCCCGGAAATTTTTCCGGGGCCGCTCGGCGAGAGCATCATCGGGCGGGCCGCGGCCAGGAAGCTGGTCCGGATCAACGCAGTCGATTTGCGGAACTATACCGACGATGCGCGCGGCACGGTGGATGACAAGCCGTACGGCGGCGGGCCGGGCATGCTGATGAAGGTCGAACCGCTGGTCAAAGCGGTCGAGGACCTGAGAAAGCCCGGCAGTATGGTGATCCTGACGTCCCCGAGGGGAGAGCGGTTTTCTCAGAAAGCCGCCCGGGAGCTGGCGAAAAAAGAGCATCTGATCATGATCGCCGGCCACTACGAGGGCGTTGACGAACGGGCGATTGAGCTCGCCGTCGACCGTGAATATTCGCTGGGGGATTTTGTCCTGACCAGCGGGAATCTCGCGGCGATGGTGATGGCCGACGCGGTTGTCCGGCTGCTGCCGGGCGTGCTCGGCAGCGATGAATCGAGCGTCGACGAATCACATTCGTCGGGTCTGCTCGAATACCCGCAATACACGCGGCCTCCGGAATTCCGGGGGCGGATGGTGCCGGAGGTACTGCTTTCCGGCGATCACGGGCGGGTGGATGCCTGGCGGCAGGCTCAATCGGAACGGCTGACCCGGGAACGGAGGCCGGACTTATGGGAACATTATTTGAAAACAATGGAGGCAGGTTCAAAATGAACATACTCGACAAGATTCGTAACGAGCAAGTGAAGCCCGAGCGTCACGAGTTCAACATCGGCGACACGATCAAGATTTCGGTCAAGATCGTCGAAGGCGGCAACGAGCGTATCCAGCAGTTCCAGGGGACCGTGATCGCGCGTCGCGGCCAGGGAATCGAAGAGACTTTCACCGTCCGCCGGGTTCAGGCCGGCGAAGGCGTCGAACGCGTCTTCCCGATCAACAGCCCCCGCATCGCGAAGATCGAAGTGATCCGCCGCGGCGATGTCCGTCGCGCGAAGCTCTACTATCTGCGCGACAAGATCGGCAAGGCCGCCCGCGTCAAGGAACTCCGCACGAAGTAAGATCTTGGACGGGTTTCTGACCGAAACTGACGAACTCCTCCGCCTGGAACGAGAATGCCGGGCGGAGGGGTTTTGTTTTGTCGCCGGTGTCGATGAGGTCGGCCGCGGTCCTCTGGCCGGTCCGGTGGTGGCTGCTGCCGTTGTATTTCCTCGCGGCGCGGCGCTGCCTCCGGTCAACGACTCCAAGCAGCTGACCGAGCTTGAGCGCGAGACGTTGCGCGATGCGATTTACGCGGTTCCCGGGATTCAGATCGGAATCGGAGAGATCGACGTCGAAACGATCGACCGGATGAATATTCTGAACGCGACCCATCTGGCGATGCGGCGCGCGGTGGAGCAGCTGAAACAGGCGGATTTCATTCTGGTGGACGGGCGCCCGGTCAAAGGCCTTCCCCTGCCGTCCCGCGCCATCGTGAAGGGAGACGCAAAATCGGCCAGCATCGCGGCGGCCAGCATTGTCGCAAAGGTGTATCGCGACCGCCTGATGGTGAAGCTCGACGCGGAGTATCCGGGCTACGGCTTCGCCTCGCACAAGGGATACGGCACCGCCATGCACCTGGAGGCGCTGAAGCGGCTCGGAGTCACGCCGGTCCACCGCAGAAGCTTCCGGCCGGTCCGGGAAATCATCGATCCGCCCCCCGAGCAGCCGACGCTGTTCTGAAAGAAGCCAATCAATTAACGCCTGTACCCGGAGTGAGCGGCGCGGCGAATGCCGCGGATCGCTCAAGGAATACCGCATTGCAATCTCGGCAAATAAGGATTGACCGAAACCGCTGATATTGTCGAAAGACAACCCGGCAGGATCATGGATTTCGGGAGACACGCGCCTGCCGAAAGCACAGCCGCCATACACATAACAGACCGTGTACGCGCAGCCGTTTTGCCTTGCATATCAAGGCGGCTGAAGCGCTTCGCCTCAGCCGCCTTGATTTACGTGCGCGGAAGTGCTGTTACTCTTTCCCGCAGCACTTCTTGTATTTTTTACCGCTGCCGCAGGGACAGTCGTCGTTACGGCCGATCTTCGGCGCTGTACGGTGAACCGGAGACTGCGGCGCACTCTCCTCCGCCACCGGTTCGCCCTGCTCCGGCGGGAGCATGCCGGGCAGCGGCGGAAGATTCATCATTCCCTGCCCAAGCTCCGGAGATGAAACCGTGATCGAACCGCCGTCGAACTGGCCGAAGGTCTGGTGAATCAGCTCCTGCGGGAGCGTTGCGAGAATCTCCTCCAGCGTGGCCAGCCGCGTCATCGTCACCCGGAACAGGTTATTGGCGACATCGTGGTAAATCTGGTCCATCAGCGTTTTGAAGATCTTGTACGCCTCCTGCTTGTACTCGACAAGCGGGTCCTTCTGCGCATAAACACGCAGCGACATGCTCGAACGAAGCCCGTCCATGGCGTAGAGATGCTCCTGCCAGAGGCGGTCGATCGCTTCGAGAACCGTGTGACGCTCGAGATATTGCACCTGCTCCTCCGGCAGATCGGCGTTGCGCTCCTTGTACGCCTCCTCGATCCGGTCGACGATCTGCAGCGTCAGGTCGTCGGCGGAGGTCAGCCGCCCGTCTTCCGAAATTCCGGCGGTCAGCTCCTCGTCCTTGAACGAAAGCGGGAAGGTCGCATTCAGATAGGCCAGAAGCGCCGACTTGCTGAAGCCGCCGCCCTTTTCACCGGCTTCCGGCTTGGAAGCGATCAGCTGGATCTGCGACTCGATCACCTGCTCGATCACGCCGAACAGCACATCGTGCGGATTCTCCGAAAGCAGCGCCTCCTTGCGGAGCCCGTAGATGATTTCACGCTGCTTGTTCATGACATCGTCGAAATCGAGCGTGCGTTTGCGGATCGCAAAGTGCTGCTGTTCCACCCGGCGCTGCGCGGTTTCGATCGACTTGGTCAGCCACGGATGCTGGAGTTCGTCTCCCTCCTCCAGGCCGAACCGGTCGAAAATTTTGACGATCCGGTCGGAACCGAACAGCCGCATGAGGTTGTCTTCAAGCGAAACGTAGAACTTCGACGACCCCGGGTCGCCCTGGCGCGAGCAGCGCCCGCGCAACTGGCGGTCGATGCGCCGCGAATCGTGCCGGGAACTGCCGATCACGTGCAACCCGCCGAGCTCGGCCACGCCGGGACCGAGCTTGATGTCGGTGCCGCGGCCGGCCATGTTCGTGGCGACCGTCACGGCGCCGACCTGGCCGGCGCGCGCGACGATCTCGGCCTCGCGCTGGTGATTCTTCGCATTCAGCACGTTGTGCGGAATATTGCGCATTTTCAGCATGCGGGAGAGAATTTCGGAGTCCTCCACCGAAATCGTGCCGAGCAGCACCGGCTGCCCCTTTTCATGACGTTCGATGACATCTTTCAGAATCGCATTGTACTTCTCGCGCTTGGTCTTGAAGATCGAATCGTTGTCGTCCTTGCGGATGCAGGGGCGGTTGGTCGGAACCACGATCACATCGAGCTTGTAGATCTGATGGAATTCGTTCGCTTCGGTCTCGGCCGTACCGGTCATGCCGGCCAGCTTCTTGTACATGCGGAAGTAGTTCTGAATCGTAATCGTCGCCATGGTCTGGGTCTCCTGCTCGATCTGGACCCGTTCCTTGGCTTCGAGCGCCTGGTGCAGGCCGTCCGAAAAACGGCGGCCCGGCATGATGCGCCCGGTGTGTTCGTCGACGATCAGAACCTTGCCATCCTGCACGACGTAATTGACGTCCTTCTCGAACAGACAGTAGGCCTTCAGCAGCTGCGACAGGTCGTGCAGCCGCTCGCTCTTGGCGGCGAACTCGGACTGGAACGCTTCGCGCTTCGCGGTTTTCTCCGTCTCCGAGAGGGATTCATCCTGATCGATCGCCGCAAGCTCGCTCAGCAGATCCGGCACGATGAACGCATTCGGGTCGTTCGGCGAAATCGCCGCGCGCCCGCGATCGGTCAGGTCCGCCTCATGCGTCTTTTCATCCATTGCAAAGTAGAGTTCCGCCTGAACCTCCTGCAGCATGCCGCGGTTCGAGTCGCTGCGCACGCGGGTCTCGAGCTTCTCAAGCGCCTTCAGGATCGCGCCGTCCTCAAGCACATGCAGCAGCTGCTTGTGCGTCGGCATGCCGAATTTGACCTGAAGCAGTTTCAGAAGCGCGACTTCGCGGTCATCCTCGGAAATATCCTCCCTGGAGAGCGTGGCGCGCGCCTCGCGGACCAGACGGGAGCAGAGCATATTCTGCTTGTTGTGGAGATCGGCGACCAGCGGCTGCAGTTCGCCGAACTGGTGGGTCGACATCGGCACCGGACCCGAAATGATCAGCGGCGTACGCGCTTCGTCGATCAGGATGCTGTCGATCTCGTCGACGATGGCGTAGTAATAATCGCGCTGGACCAGCTGGGAGGCATCATTGGCCATACCCATGTCGCGCAGGTAGTCGAAACCGAATTCGCTGTTCGTGCCGTACGTGATGTCGCAGGCGTACTGGGCGCGGCGCTCGTGCGGCGGCTGCTGGTTCTGCAGGCAACCGCAGGTCAGGCCGAGAAAGTTGTAGATGTTGCCCATCCAGTTCGAGTCGCGCAGCGCAAGGTAGTCGTTGACCGTGACGAGCTGGCAGTTCTTGCCGGTGAGGGCGTTCAGATAGAGCGGCATGGTCGCGACGAGGGTTTTGCCTTCGCCGGTGGCCATCTCCGCGATGTTGCCGCGATGCAGCGCAATGCCGCCGAGAATCTGGACGTCGAACGGAACCATGTCCCAGACCATCGGCTGCCCGCAGACCTCGATCTCCCGGCCGACCAGGCGGCGGCAGGCGTTCTTGACGGCGGCGAACGCTTCGCACATGATGTCATCGAGCGTTTCGCCCTTGGCGAGACGCGCCTTGAATTCATCGGTCTTGGCGCGCAGCTCGTCATCGGTGAGCTTCTGGTACTCCTCTTCGATGGCGTTGATTTTCCGGACGAGCGGCGCCATCTTCTTGAGGTCGCGTTTCGATTTCGTGCCGAATACGGCTTTGAGAATGGAAGTCAGCATCTTATTTCGACCCCGGCCGATCGATCGGCATATTTTGTTTGCAGAGCGGACATTCGGCCGGCTCATAGGTCGGCAGCGAAAGCTTGAGGGCGCTTCTGAACGGAACATCGAACTTCGCATCGCCGCCGGAACGGTCGACGATCACCGCAATGCCGACCACTTCCCCGCCCATGCCGCGGACGAGATCGACCGTCTGCTGGACCCGGCCGCCCTTGGTGACCACGTCCTCGGCGACGAGGACCTTCTCCCCCGGCTTGATCGCAAAACCGCGCTTCAGGACCAGCCGGCCGTCCTCCTTGTCCGCGAAAATCGCGCGGACTCCGAGCGCACGGGCGACCTCCTGGCCGACGATCAGGCCGCCGACCGCCGGAGAGATCACCGTCTCAATCCCCTGCCCCCGGAACTGATCGGCGAGGAACCGGCAGACCGTTTCGGCCTTGTCCGGGTACTGCAGAAGCAGAGCGGCCTGAAAGAAGCGGCTGCTGTGCAGTCCGCTGCGAAGCTGAAAATGACCGGTCAGAAGCGCACCGGAATCTTCCAGAATTTTGATGATTTCCTGTTCCGTCATGGTGAACCTTTTCTCCTGTTTATGTTAAATCCTGACAACCGTAACGATAAAACCGCCCTCTTCTCCGTGCAGCGGCACTGTAAAAAACAAACGCCGGCTCTTTCTCCGCCGGAATCCGCTCCGGCCGGACCTGCCGGCGCACGGCGGATGACCCGCCCCACTTTTTTTCTCGAACCAGTCGTTTTCAGCGGAACGTATCCGGAGAAGCCGGTTCGACCCAGAGGTGGAAATCCACTTTGCGGCCGCCGACTTCAAGCGTAATCAAAGTGTTGAGGCGCGTCAGCAGAAGCGCGTACGGTATCTTGACTTCTCCGCCGGCGACATTGACCGACACGTTGCTGTCGCCGAGGATATCCTCGGCCTTGCGGATCGCGATGATCAGCTCGAGCATCCGGCCGAGCTTGTCCTTCAACCCCGAATCCAGCGCATAGCTCCGGTGGCATTTCGGGCAGACCGCCTGAAAATCCCGCCCGGCGATGTCCGCCAGATTGAACTTGACGACTCCGTCGCACTCCGGAGAAAAACAGTGAAAATCGATCTGCGCCTTCGCTCCGAGCTGGCTGGCCGGTCTGCTCATTTTCCTGAACTCCTCCGCGCTTACTTCACTTCGTCCCGGTGGACGAGATCGAGAATCTGGGCCGGATTGCCGGCCGCATCGACCAGTTCCTGGATAAGCGACGTGTTGCGCAGCTTGCGGGAGATGCTGCCGAGCAACTGAAGGTAGGCCTCCTGATTCTCATCCGGCGCGACGGTGAAGACGATGACCCGGACCGGCTGGTCGTCCTGGCTCTGGTAATCCTCGATCGGATTCTCGCAGACGCCGACGATCACATACGGGTGATTGATGTCGTTGACCCGGATGTGCGGCAGCGCGAGCATGCCGCCGACCCCGGTGGTCATCATCTGCTCCCGCTTCCAGGTGAGCCGGAAAATCACGTCCCGGTTGAGTTTGGTCAGATCCGCGGCACGGGTAATCAGCTGGTCCATCACTTCGAGCTTGTTCCGCCCGTCGAGCGACATCACCGAATCCTTGGTCACGTACTGAGTGAAATCATACTTCATTTTTTATCTCCGTAAACACGCTTGTGGCCCCACCTGTGCCAAAACAGCCAATCGAAATCGTACAGCCGGGTATGCCTGACATGATATAAATTTTTCTTTAAGATATCTCCCGCTTTCCGATTTTGCAACAGAACAAATGAAAAAAATTTATCTTTCATGCGTCATTCGCACCGGATCGCCGGAAAACCGTCATTCCACCCTGAAATCCCCGATCCGGAGCTCCTCCGCCTGAAAGCGGCACAGCGAGACTCCGGCCCGCTCGGCGATCGACAGAACGTGCGCCTCCCGCTCCGGCGAAGTCCGGCGGACGGTCAGGACGATTTTATCGATTGAATAACGCGCCAGAATCCGTTCGAGATCCGCACTGAAACCGAGCACAGGCAGACCGAACACCCGCATGCCGGCCAGGGCCGGATCGTCGTCGACGATGCCGATGAAACTCATGTTTTCCGAGGTGGCGCAGCCCGATACATAGTTCAGGTACAAGGTTGCATTCAAACCGCCGCCGTAGAGCAAAACACGCGTATTCCGCACGCCGGGGACGCCGGTCTGCCGCAGCTGCCACATCATGCGCATGCCGAGATAGACGAGCACGAACCGCACGAATCCGATGCCGAACGCGGCCAGCAGCGAAAAAAGCACCAGGTACGCCGGCAGCTGCTCGCGGTCGAATTTGTCGCAGAAAAAGGCGAACAGGCAGCTGCCGATGATCAGCCCGGTCAATGTGAGCTCGGCTGCCTGCCGGAACTCCTCATACCCGGCCCGGAGCCAGAGCACCCGGTAGCTGCCGCTGATCAGGAAGAGCAGCGGAATCGGCGCGGCAATGCAGACGAAATCATACCAGAATTCGTGAAAGCCGATGTGAAGCAGCCGCCGCGCGGCCAGATCCGCGACGAAGAGAACCAGCAGATCGACGGCCGGAACCGCCAGCAGGATGAGCAGCAGTTTCCGGGGGCGCGAGATGCCCTCCTTCAGCAGCCGGGCGGAATCGTAAAGCTCGACTCCGGCGATCCGGCGCACGACGAGCAGCAGAATGAGCAGCAGCGCCATATATCCGAGCGCCGGAATGGTCTGCTCGAAAAGCAGCACGACGAATCCCATCCCGGCCAGCAGGCAAGCCAGCAGATAGATCCGGATCGCCGCCTTGCGTTGGCTGCTGACCTGCTTCAGAATCCGGTGGTGCAAATGAAACATATCCGCCGTCATGATGCCGGAGCTGCTCGGGTCGAGCAGCTTGCGGACCAGCCGGCGCCAGAAGGCGAGCGCCACGTCGAAAAGCGGAACTCCGACCGCCAGCACCGGAATCAGCAGAGAAGTCAGCGTCGCGGGCTTGCCGAAGCAGGTCAGTCCGGCATAGGCGAAAAACAGCCCGAGGAACATGGAGCCGGTATCCCCCATGAAAATCGACGCCGGAGAAAAGTTGTAGCGCAGGAATCCCGCACAGCTGCCGGCCAGGATGAAGGCGATCGCCACCAGCCCGGCGGAAGAGTTCTGCAGCCCGCCCCAGAGACCGAGGCAGACC
>OJMH01004115.1_pt1 | contig 10150 bp, 7 predicted proteins | sample 1597111 | NCBI WGS metagenome assembly OJMH01 (sample SAMEA2452115, study PRJEB22498) | human gut metagenome
GGCGCCGAGCATTGCCAGCGCCGCCGTCAGTACCGCCAGACCGGTCCATTGCCGCGCCGCCACCGGGTTGTCCAGCAGCAGCCAGCCGGTCAGAAACGGCATGATCAATGCCGCCTGCGAAAAACACCAGACGATGCCGTGCGACCCCTGTTTCATCGCCCTGGCCATGGTGAGGAATCCGCCCTGACCGAGCAGAGCGGCCGGCAGCAGTACGGCGGCGACAATCCCCACTTCGCGCCAGTCGACCGCGAACGGCGGACAGCACAACAGCCAGGTCAGCAGCAGGAACGCTGTCCCGCCGGCGAAAAGGAACGGCGTCATTTCAATCCGGGTCGCCGCCGCCCGGCTGTAAACGATTCCGACCAGTGCCCAGGCGACGGCCACCGCCAGAGTGAGCAGAAAACCGGCAGTCATTCCGGAGAACATTTCATCGTTTCCTTACAGTTGTTCCCGGTATTCCCGGCGGTAACGATAAAAATCCTCCAGCGTTTTGGCCGGCAGTTCGATGTCGCCGAGCACGCTGGAATACGGCATGCCTTCCCGGCGGCGGGCGGGATCCGGATTCCAGTCGTCATGACGGTACTGCTCCCGGACTGTCCGGTCGCGGAAGTCCGGAATTTCGATCGGAATGCCGCCTTGCAGCGCGGAGCGATAGCCGAGGATGCCGATTGAGGTCATGTCGATGGCCTGATAGACATCGATCATCGGCCGGCCTCCGTCGCGGATCGCTTTGGCGAAGAAATAACTGGTGAAGAAATCGCCGCCGTTATGGCCGCACTTTTCGGCCAGCAGCCGGAACTCTTCCGGAAAATTCGGTTTGTAAAAGAGGTTGACCGGTTTGGGCGGATCGAAGTCGAACAGTTCGTGGTGGACGCGCAATTCCGGGTTGCCCTGGTTCATCTCCATCGTTCCCCTGGAACAGCAGAAGCGGTAACGTTCGCCGTGGTCGCGGAGAAAGGCGCACGGCATGATTTTCGCCAAAGCGCCGTTGTCCATCCGGCAGATCAGCAGCGAGGCGAGGTCGGATTTCCGCAGTTGTCCGGTCAGGACCGGATCGTTGAAATCATAGGGAATCGCCAAACCGTTCACCGCCGTCGGCCGGGTGCCGGTAATGTGCATCACCGGCCCCATCGAGTGGGTCGAATAATAGAAGTTGACCGGGAGCCAGCAGCGCCAGTGGTCGGGGCCGCTGGTCAGCGACGCTTTGACGCGCGGCGTGACCGGGTGGATATATTCGGCTTCGCCATAGCGGAATTCGCCCATTTCGCCACTGTCGTAAAGGCGTTTCATCTCCAGCCGTTCCGCCGTGAACGGATAATTTTCCGCGAACATGTAAACCCGGCCGGACGCTTCGACCGCTTCGACCAGTTCGACCGCTTCCGCCATCGTGAACATCGCCATACATTCGCTCATCACGTGTTTGCCGGCGTTCAGCGCTTTGACTGCAGCCCAGACGTGCTGGGTAGCGTAGTTGGCGATCAATACCGCTTCCATGCCGTCATGTTCGAGGAAACGGTCGAAGTCGGTGTAGTAGACCACCGATTCGTCGTTGATCGACGCTTCCGCATGGCGCAGAAGCGGTTCGAACGCATCGCAGACCGCGACAATTTCAAAGCCCGCCGATCGGGCACACAAAGCGACCGCGGCGCCGCGGCCGCCGCCGAACACTCCCAAGGTGATCTTTCGTTCCATCGCTGGTTTCCGTCCTTCTGTTTTTTTCCGCCGTTGGCGGCTTATTTGTCCGCCGGTTTCTAATGTAAATTTGAATTTTTATATTTCAACGCTATTTTTATAGTTGAAAATTCTATAAATAACCATAAAATTTCTATTTTTACGACAATGGCCGAATCTTTTACCCTGCTTTCCTGCGGTTGCTATACCTTCGCCCAGAAAGGGGAACAGCTTCTGAACAATTTCATGCTCTCGCTTTCCGTTTCGGGCCTGGCGGCGCGGCAGGTTTATGCGCCCGGCGGCAAGCTGCTGGAATCGTACGACCGGAAGCGCGACGGCAGTTACCCGTACACGCTCTGCCTGCGGCCGCCCGGCGTCCGGCTCCGTTTCGAATTCGATGCGAACCGGGAAAACTGGGTGATTGTGTTCGGAGAAACGCCATTGGAATACCAGGCCGCCACGGGGAGGATTTGGCTGAATCACCGGCAGGAAAAAATTCCGCTGCATGCGTCCTGCCGCCTGGAGGCGGCGGAATTCGACGCGGTCCGGGATGGCTTCCGCCGCATCCGTACGCTGCGGACGGCGGCGCTGCCCGGCGATTTTTACCGTTCCGAACTGATCGCCGGGGAACTTGTCGCCCGGCTGCTGCCGGAGCCGCGTCCGGAAACCTTACCGCCGGAGCAGCAGCTCCGGCTGCTGATTGAGCAGGATGTTCATTGCCGGAAAAAACTCGTCGCACTGGCCCGGCAGGTCGGCCGGCACCGCGATGCGCTGCGCCGGCGGTTCTGCGACGCATTCGGCTGTACGCCGGGCGAATACCGCGACCGGCTGCGGCTGCGGCAGATCGCCGACTGGATGCTGCACAGCGATCTGTCGATGAAGGAAATCGCCGATTTGGCCGGTATGAAGAACGTCTCCCATCTGAATGCTTTTTTCGGCCGTTTGACCGGCGGCACGCCCGGCGCATACAAGCGCGCGCTGCGACAGAACAGCGTTTCTCCGGCGCCGGAGAAACGCTGAGCGATTATGCCGGGAGCCGGCCGGTCATTTCAGCTCGGCCAGAAAAACTTCCAGGCTGTCGAGCTCCAGCGGCAGCACCCCGTTCCGGACCGGTCCCGGCGAGGAGGAACCGAACAACGGTTCGAGGTTCTTCCGCCCGGACAGCGGGAGGTTGACGGCAGCAGCGTGACGATTGGCGTTGACGACCGCCAGAATCTGCCGGCCGTCGCCTTGCCAGATGCCGGCATAAACTGCCGGTGCCGGATCCGGCAGGCGGATCAACTCGCCTTCCAGCAGGAACGGTTCGAGGAATTTGATTTCCAGCGGCAGCTTTTTCATGAATTCCAGCGGTTCGGGCAGCTCGGCCAACTTGAACTCGTTGTCGCTGTAAGTGTAGAAAATCAGGCCGGAAACGTCGGCCAGCAGCGCCTGATAGGTCATGTTGCGGATTTCCGCCGGTGTGCTGTAAGGTTGTTCGCCGAAAGCGAAAGTCTGGATGACCGCCAGCGGAATGCGTTCGTCCGCCCGCATGGCTTCGACCAGCATCGTCTGGACCGGATTGACTTTTTCGATTTTGCCGGTGGAAACCGGGTAATAGTCGTTGGCGATGACATCGGCGACCGCCCGGTAACGGGCGAAATTCATCGGCATGACGATCACCGTGTAAATCAGCCGCTCCGGATCAAGCTGCTGCCATTTCCGGTAAACTGACGCGAGCGATTCGGAGGCGACGCCGGAGAGATCCGGTTCGTCGGTGACATTCCAGCCCATGATCGCTTTGCGGTCGAGCAAGCCGGTCAGCAATTTGTCATCGACGCCTTCCAGGATGACCCGGACGCCCAACGCTTCGGCCCGGTCGAGAAAGGCCGCCAGCGCCGGGTCTTCCGGTTGCTTGCAGGAGACGTGCAAGGTATTGTAGCCGTAGCGTCCGGCGAATTCCAGACAGGCCAGACGGTCTTCGGCCGGCAGGCTCCAGGAAACGTGGTAGAGGCCGAGCGGAAAGAATTTCCGGCCGTTTTCGACGAAGCGGTTTTTCGGCGGCGCCAGCGAAAAGCGCGGCGAATCGGCGCGCACCGTCAGTTGGTCGGCCGGCGTCTGAAAATAACTCTTGCCGTCCGGAGCGAGAACCGTCCCGCGGAATTCATACGTCCCCGGCTCCAGATCGGCCAGCTCCAGCAAGGCGTAATTCCGATCCAGCGGCTTGACCGGAACGGGGCGGTCGTTGCAGCGCAATTCCGCCCGGTAACCGGCCCGGGCCAGATAATCGGCGAAATTCCAGACGATGGAAACTTTGTTCCGGGTGGCCGGGTAAACGATACTGCGATTCAGCGCGAATACCAACGGTTGCGGGATGGAAACCTGGCGCGCCAGATGCAGCGAACGAGGCGTTTCGATTTCCAGCGCCAGATCCGCCCCGGTCCGGCCGCCCAGTGAAACCGGGAAACTTTGTTCCCGTCCTGTGGCGGTGAAGGCTTTTTCATACCATAGGTTGCCGTCGGCCGGATCGGTCAAACGCAGGACGCCGGTCGGAGCGGGTTGATTTGCCGGGAAACGCAGGTCGAGCACGATGGAGTCGCCGTCCGGTGTCCGGCGCAGGGTGAAGGCTTCCAGGGTCCAGCCGGCCTGGCGCATCTTGCTGTCGACAATCAGGTTGTCGAGCAGCGCCCCGAAGGCTTCCGGCGCCCGGCCGATGACGGCGCAGGAGGTCAGGGCAACGGTGCCGCCGCCCAGTTTTCTGACTGCCATGAAACTGTCGTTTTCGGGACAGGCGATCAGATTTTCCCAGCCGTCCGGCAATTTGAGATGCGCCCAGAGGCCGAACGCGGCGGCAGCGAAGGATTCGGCCGCCGGCTGCGGCCTGGTCAGCAGCGGATGCTCCCGGAAATGCATCAGTCCGGCCCGTTCTTCGTACGAGGTCGTCGAAACGTCGTAATCCAGTGCGGCACAGCCGGTGGTTTCCACCTCGGCTTCAAATGCTTTGCCCAGGTGGTGAATGACCGAATCGACCGCACTTTGATAATTGGCGTCGACGACCAGCAACACGCCGCCGCCGGTCAGGTAGGCCAGCCAGGCGTCATGCCAGGCTTTGAAATCCTGCGGCTCTTCGTAATTGCCGAGCGTGCCCACCACCACGGCGTCGTATCGGAGCAGCGAACCGGCCAGGCGGTCCAGAGCGGCCGGCGTATTGTCATAGGCATCGACTTCGAAAAAACGGGAAAGGGCCTCGGCTTCCGGATAGCCGCTGCGGGCCTGGATGACGGCAATTCTGCCGGCCGGCCGGGCGGCGCAGCAGAAAACGGACATGAAAACCGCCAGCACCGGAAAAAGCCGGTGGAAAAATATGTTTCCGCCCGGCGGGGCGAACCGCTGCCGGGTGAAAAGTGAACGGGACCGGAGAACGAAATCGATGTTTGCTTTCATCATGCATTTCCCTGGAATGTGATTGAAATGGTTATAAGGTCGGATAGAAGAAGGAGCCGAACCGCCAGTTGCCGTTGAGCCAGTAAGCCGACAGCGGCGTCAGATACAGATCGATGGCGCCGTTGCTCCATTTCGATTTGAGCACATGTCCGTCCAGCGCGGTGAACAGGCAGGCCGCGCCGCCGTGGTCCCTGGTGTAGGCCGTGGAACCGAAACGGGAAACGCCGTTGTTGTAAAAGGTGACGGCATTGAGGCCGCCCGGCCATTCGGCTTCCAGCAGCATGGCGACCTGGCTGGGGCTGTCCGCTTTGGACAGTTTGCCGCCGATGCCGGGTTTGTCTTCGGTCTTGCTGAGGATCAGGCCGTAATTGTTGAACGAATAATTGGTTTCCCAGGATGCACCGGCCCCCCAGTCGTACAGATGATTGACCCAGCCGATCTGCGGTTCATAATCGCCATTTGCATTCGGGTCGCTCCAGGCGGTGTTGCTCGGGCATTGCAGACTGGCGTAGGAGACGCCGTAATTGGCGATCAGTTCGCCCATCCAGAACTTCCGGTTGCGGCCGTAATCCCATTCCTGCAGCCAGGAGTTTTCCTGAATCGGGGCGGAGTCGTCGGCGTCGTTCGAATAAAGCAGGATGCCGAGTCCCAGTTGCTTCATATTGTTGGTACACTTGATGATCTGGGCGGCCTGTTTGGCTTTGCCGAGGGCAGGCAGCAGCATGCTGGCGAGGATAGCGATGATCGCGATGACGACCAGCAGTTCGATAAGGGTGAAATTTCGGGACGTTTTCATGGACTTCCTTCTCCTTTGCAAGACGAATTTAAGGAACTGTTCATTTTGCTTTCTGAAAATCGCCACCATCCGGATTGCGGCAAAAGAATTTATTTGAATCCTTTTATGAATCGTTTCATTTGTCTTTATAGGAAGAATAGCAAAAAAATCGGCAATAGTCAAGAGTTGAATGGAAAAAAATCCGATTTCTTATTCGTCGGCCGGCGGAAAACTTTCACATTCACAGAATTGCTCGTCGCTCTCACAATCATTTCGATTCTTTTCAGTGACATTACCCCGTACTATTGCCGGGCGGTGAATTTTGATAATTCACACGCGATCTCGGCGAGAAGCTGATGCCCTGTCCGGCTGCCGCTGGTTCGATGCCGGCATTTTCGAAATCGACGATTCGAGTTTGATCTTTGTGCCGTCGGCGGCCAATTGATTCTGATCGCCGGAGCATGATTCTGCCGAAATGTCATCGGGAATCGGCCGTGCCGGCGGCCAGTTCCCCACGCAGTTTCCGGATCGCCAGTTCCTTCGCTTTCGCTTCGACGTCGACGGTCAAATCCAAATGGCGCCAGCCGGCAGGAAAGTCGGCTGGATCGATCGTTTCGGCGTGAGAGCGGTGATCGCCGGGTTCCTGCCACGGAATCGCCGGACTGGACAAGTGGAAATGCGGGGTGGCATGACGGCTCGCCCAGGTTCGGGCGGCGGCGCGAGTCGCTTCCTCGATGGACAGATGGTCCGGGTTGACCCGGTGATGGTGAACGTCGTAAACCAGCGGAATCTGCAATTCCCGGCAAACCGGCAGAAGGTCGGCAGGCGTGTAACAACGGTCGTCATTTTCCAGCGTCAGGCGCTGTACGACCGCCGACGGCAGCCCGGCGATAGCGTTGCGCCAACGCTGCAGGGCGGATCGTTTGTCGCCATAGACGCCGCCGGCATGCAGGTTGATTTCAGCGGCGCCGCACAGCCCGGCCAGCAATGCCTGATGCTGCAATTCCCGAAGGGAGTTTTGCACCACCGCGCAGTTCGGGGAATTCAGCACGACGAACTGATCCGGATGGAAGCTCAAGCGCAGGGCATGGGCGGCGGCATAATTCCTGACCTCGGCAAATCGTTGCCTGATCCGCTCCGCCCCCGGCAGTTCGTCAAGCTGATAACCAACCGCGGGATGGGTAGCCAGCGGCAGCAGTTCCGAATTGATCCGGAAAGCGCCGATGTCCAATCGTCGGCAGGTGGCCAGAGCCAGAACAAGGTTTTCCAGATTGAACCGAACGAGTTCAGCCAGCCGATGCAGTTGTTCCCGGCGGCCGTAACCGGCCAGGCCGGCGGCGGTGGCGCGACGGAATTTGATCGGTTCTCGACGAAACAGACAACATAACCCCCAGGTGATCATCTTCTTCTCCTCCTTGGGAAAGAGTATCATACCAATTTGCAATCAAACAGAGATGGACAAACTGGTATCATTCTGCAAGGCCGGACACTTGACTGCACCGAGCTGCTTTTTTCTGATCTATCATTCGAAAACAGTTATAGTATAGGGTTTCTTTGTCTTAAAAGCAAATTCACACTCTGAAAATTGGCGGAATGAAAAAATTCCGGCGGCACGAATGTTGTATTTTTCCCAGATCGTGATAAGGTGGAACCAGGAGGAGGAAATGATGAAAAAAATCAGTCAATTATTGTCGGCGGTTGTCGTGGCGGGGCTATCGGTCGGGCAGCGGCGGGCCGGAACAACAACCGGTATTCCGGCGGTGACCGGTTTCGAGGCGGAACGCTACCTGGGACGGTGGTATGAAATTGCCAGATTGCCGCATTTTTTTGAACGGGATATGGACTTCGTTACCGCTGAATATTCACGCCGGAAGGATGGCCGGATTCGGGTGTTGAATGCCGGGGAGCGTGATGGCCGGAGAAAAACGGCGGAGGGGATTGCCGTCCCAGCCGGCGCCAGCACGGTCGGTGAATTGCGGGTTTCATTCTTCCGGCCGTTTTACGGCGGTTATCGGATTATTTATCTGGAACCGGATTATTCCGCCGCAATCGTTGCCGGTTCGACGAAGACTTATCTGTGGCTTCTGGCACGTTCTCCGGAGTTGCCGGCGGAACAGCTTCAACGCTATTCGGAACGAATCGCCGGTTGGGGCTTTGAAGTTGACCGGCTGGAATATCCACAGCAATCATCTGATCGCGCATTGGCATGAAACAGTTGTCCCCCGCCCTGCAGCGGGGAACACATTGCCTGGTGTCGGAAACGATCAGCCGGGCCGGGAAAATTATTTTTCCCGATTTTGCTCCTGCTCCTGCTGTTCGGCCAACCATTTCTGCAATTGATTATTGCACGCTTGGATCACGATTTCTCTTTCCTGTCATCTCTGATCGGCCAATTGCGGCCGGTAAAGGCGGCCAGTTCGGCTGTGTTGATCTTCAGAATGGTCGGTGTATCGCCGGTCAGATGTTCGAGCTCCCGGTATAAATCCAGGAATAACAGTATCCGGCAAGGTGCCGTAAAGCGCCGGTACCGCAAAAGAACGGCGTTCAACCGCCTGGAGGAAAGCGGCAGCGGCATTAGGCCGGGGGTGAAGCGGTCGAAAGTCAGAACTTTCTGCCAGGCCGAATTGGGGTCGGCGACGACGACGGGCGAATCGGAGACGACGTGCATGGTCAGTTTTCGAATTTCAAAGTTAAGGTTCAGTTGAAAAGCGGGCTTTCAAAGCTTGTTCAGTCGCCAGTGTATAATTTCCGGCGTCATCCAGCGTCGAAGCAATTTCCGGGAATTGGGAGGTCAGTTGGGCCAACGGCATCAGCGGCAGGTCCGGACAATTCGGGAAAATTACCGTTTTGCCGGGAAAACCGGCGTCGGCAACCGCCTTCAAACCGGCGGGGACGGCATTCATGCCGCCGATGGCCGCCAGGGCGGAGCCCGGATGCAATCTGCCTTGCGAAACCAGCTCAAGACAGTGGCGCATGTCGGCGGTGGTACTGCCGCTGGAGCCGACGAAACGGACTCCGTCCCGGATGATCGGCGACAGTTCAAGCTGTCCGGCATTGCCGGCCGGAATGCCGGCGAAGATATTCATCAGACCGTCCGCACCGAGAAATCGGGCCGCGTGCTCCAACACTGCCGCTGTTGGAACCAGCATGATGATATCGTCGAACCCGTCCGGGGCGAAACGTTGCAGTTGTTCGTCGAACGCTTCCGCCGTCATCGTCGCCGGATTCAACGCCAGAAATTCAATCCGGCGTGCGGCAATCCGGTCCGCCAGCAGCCGTTTCAGGTGATCGAGGCGGGCCTGGTCGTGATCGCTGACCAGGATATGCGCCGGGCCGTCTGCCGTTTCGACGGCCAGTTGGGTATGCATCTGCCCCATGGCGCCGGCGCCGCCGGGCAGCCAGCAATAACCGCCCGGCTGGCAATGGCTGCGGACATTGCGGCGGCAGGCCAGCGACAGGTTGCGTTCGGGTGTACCCTGGTAGAACCAGCCGCGATAATGGATGCTGCCGACATCGAGATCGAGCCGCTCGGGGGCGACGCCGATAAAATTGATACAAGCATCACGTTCGCCCAGCCGGGAGGCAGCCGCCGCCAGTTCCGGATCGGCGACGTCAAGCAGAAAGATGTCACTGTATAACGGACGGTCCGGCAACGCGGATAATTTCCGGCATTCGAGCCGGAGCTGCCGATTGAATTCCGCGAGTTGATTTTTCGTTAATAAATAAGCGTCTACAGTTTCAAATCTAATTGATTCGAATGCTTCGCCGGCCTGATAGCCGGCTTGGGGATCGCCGCCGACCAGCAGGGCACGGCCGTGCGGTTTCGGGTCGGTACGCTTGGTGATTTGATAGGCGGCCAGTACACAGGTCCAGGGTTCGAACAACGCTGCCACCGCACTCGGGATCGACTCGTCGAGTTCGAAGAGATAACAGCCGCCGTCGCCGTCGAGCGCCCGGTAATCGAGCACGCTGTATTGCGCCAGTCCGCCGTTGATCGCGTAACCGTAGGAATTATTGACGCCGTCGATATAGATATCCGGCTGGATGGCGAAACGCTGACCGATTTTAAAGCGTCCGGCCAAATCGGCGCCGACCTCGACGACCGTCATCACCGCTTCATGGCCGGGAATGACCGGATCGGCGGCCAGATCGCCGGAGATGACCCGCGGATGACGTTCGCCGGCCCGGATCAACTTGAGGTCGGAGAAGCACAGCCCGATTGCGTCAATCCTGACCAGCAGTTCGCCGGGGCGGATTGCCGGAACAGGGATACGGCAGGGGCGG
>OJMH01004116.1_pt1 | contig 10150 bp, 7 predicted proteins | sample 1597111 | NCBI WGS metagenome assembly OJMH01 (sample SAMEA2452115, study PRJEB22498) | human gut metagenome
TTTCTTCATTTTCAAGGCAGACGAAAGAAGCGTACCGGGGAGTACGCTGATTGAGGATAACGCGGAAAATAAAGAAATTATTATTTTGAGGCGTGTAGTTCCTTATAAACTAAGGGTATCCGCATGCAAAATTCAGCACGTTATTGTACAGAAAACACGCATCCCGCCTGTAAATTTGCTTGTTTTTTGTATTATCTCCAGCAGGCGTACCCCGGCACACATTCCTTGTCTATATTAAATACAAGCATATTCCAATAACTGAGGCAGCAGACTTCTCCATTACATTATAAGTTATATTATCAAGATTAGACCAGCATATCAGAATTGTACATGACGTTTGATTTGCCAATAAATTTGCGGCCAAGTTAACCTACCCTATTCCGTATTACATATTATTTGTATATTTTAAGCCGCCTTAATTACAGCAATAACAAAAAAATATTATTCCATAAAATTCTTTTATGGCATATTAAAATTGCAGCACGCACAGGATACCCTTCTCTATGAAGGTGAATTTAATCCTCGTCCCCCGCCTTAAAATTGTAAATAGGCCGAATAATTTTGAGAACCTCCGCCGTGGGGCCAATATTGTCCAGAATATCCCGCATGTCTTTATAAGCCATGGGGCACTCGTCTAACGTGGAATTGTTCACTGAGGTGGTATAAATCTCTGCCATTTGCTTTTTAAACTCGGATACAGTAAAAGACTGTTTAGCCTGCGCCCGGCTCATCAGGCGGCCCGCTCCATGAGGAGCGGAATAGTTCCAATCCTCGTTTCCCTTACCCACGCAAATCAAACTTCCATCCCTCATATTTATAGGAATAAGCAGTTGTTCTCCTGCCTGTGCAGAAACAGCCCCCTTACGCAGTATCATATGCTCTGTATCTATATAGTTGTGGATAGTGGTAAACTGTTCTTCCACATGAAGCTTCATCCCTTTAATTATCTCGTCCATCATCGCCTGACGGTTAAGCATAGCAAAATATTGGACAATTTTCATATCATGGATGTACTGATGAAACAATTCTCCAGAAACATAAGCTAAGGCTTTTGGTATACCGGTTTGGTTCTCATTTTTAATTCTTTTAAGCTCCTTCTGAATCTCCTTCTGCCTTCCTTCAGTTTTCAGCCTGTCAATCAAAGCCTCAATCAATTCATCATTAGTAAGGCCGAGCTTTTTAAAGCCTTCCTCCTGGTAATATTTTGCTACCTCTACCCCTAAATGGCGGCTCCCTGAATGGATTACAATATAAAGATTGTCCTCGCCGTCTTTATCAACCTCGATAAAATGATTTCCTCCTCCCAAAGTCCCGATACTTTTCTCCGCACGCATAAGATCAACATGACGAACGCAGCAAAGCTTGCTCAGGTCAATATCATTTAAATAATTGTGCGCCTTATCCCGGATAGAAAATCCGGATGGAATTTTCTCATAAATTAATTTGTCCAGTTTTTGCAGTTCTATATTGGCTTCCCTGACTCGAATGGTTTCCATGCCACATCCTATATCCACTCCCACCAGATTGGGCACTACTTTGTCAGTGATAGTCATAGTTGTCCCAATGGTACAGCCAGCACCGGCATGGATGTCTGGCATAAGACGGATACGGCTGCCTGCTGTAAATTCCTGGTCGCATAGCTCTTGTACCTGAGCGATAGAGGCGCTATCCACTACATCGGTAAAAATTTTTGATTGATTATATTTACCTTTTACTTCTATCATAGCTTCTTCCTCATCTTTTTATCAAGATTTTCATCATAAATAACATTTTATACAGTGGGACAATATTGCCCACATCATCTGCTAACTAAAAGCCACATAAAACTCCAACTTTATTTTCCGGGGCCAGTCTATGAAAATTTCATATTATTCACAAAAGATTTCCCCCATAGCAAAAGCTAAGCCCTTCGGCTTCCCATTATTAGGATACTAATTTTGCCTCGCTTCCCCTATAAATTATTGATACAGAAAAATTACAGCCGGGGTTCACTATTACATAAAAGTTTTATTCGCGTAATATTGTGCCTGGGCATACCACAGCTCGTAATATTTTCCCTTCTCGTCTGCTATAAGATCTTCATGCGAACCCCTTTGGACAAGCTGACCATTATCAAAAACAATAATATCATCACAGAAACGGCATGATGAAAGCCGGTGACTGATATAAATTACCGTTTTATCGCCAGCTATTGCATTGAATTTTGAATAAATTTCATATTCTGCAATTGGATCAAGCGCAGCAGTGGGTTCATCCAGTACAATTACCGGCGCATCTTTATAGAGAGCGCGAGCAAGCGCTATCTTCTGCGCTTCGCCGCCCGAAATTTCCACCCCCATTTCATCAAAATCCTTATACAAGAAAGTTTCTAGTCCTTCGGGCATTTCATCCAAACGTCTGCCGAACCCAGCCTGATGCAAAGAATGGATGACCTTGCTTTTATCATAATTGGCGCCTGCCGCCACATTTTGTGCCAAGGAAAATGAAAAAAGTTTAAAATCCTGAAAAACTACAGAGAATGCCGCCAAATATTCTTTGTAATTATATTTTTTTATATCTATTCTGTCAAACAATATCGTACCTTCTGTAGGATCATACAAACGGCAAAGTAGCTTAATAAATGTCGTTTTTCCCGAACCATTCATGCCCACCACAGCAATCCTTTTGCCTCCCTTAATTTTAATATTTACATGACGCAAAGCATAGGTATCGGCTCCGGGATATTTAAAAGATACATCTTTAAATTCCATATAAAAATCGTTATTATCCCTATTTTTCATAGGAACTGCACCTTTCTGCATTATATGCGGGATATCGAAATAGTCCATATAATCTTTTACAAACGGAGTATTATATTTCAGATCTGCAAACACACTGAAATAACTTGTTATACATCCTATTATCGTCTCAACAAAACCGACATATTTTAATATGTCACCAACCTGAAATACTTCAAGCAAAGCGTAACTACAAACAAAAACATAAATTACGGCTTGCAATAGAGCCCCTGAAATTACTAACGGAATATTTACAATATAGCGTCTTGATTCCATAACGCGAAATGCTTTTTTATGAAGATCATAAACGAAGTTTTTTATCCTCATAATCAATTTATCCTGTCTATAAAGCCGCACATCCTTGCCCATATTATAACAATCTACGGCCTCATCAATACGATTTTCATCAATCATAGTTTGAGAGATTTCTCTCGCTAATTCCCCCATTTTATCTTTTTGCTTAAAAGAATACCAAATATTAAACACAACAAGAATAACAATCATAATAACAAAGAGAAATGCATGCCAGCTAAACCCAGCTGATAACACGGACACAAACATTTCCATTCCAAGAAGAAAAGCCAATACTGCGCTAATAGTAATATTAATAAGCCGCTCTACCGAAAGCAGTAGCAATTGTCTTCCATGATAATCAATCTTTGCAGACTCAGTTATCTTACGTCGTAGCTGGCGAATATCCGCGTTTTCAAGATCACTATAGTCAAGGCTCCATGTTTTTTCATTATAATATGCCGCTTCTTTTTGCTCCAATCTCATTTTTCTATGTTCAAATATCCGATTCAAAAAACCTCCAATAACTGTAATCGCACAATTGCCCAAAAGGGTTATAAGTACAAGTATAATAAGACGTTCTTTACTTCTCGCGCCAACAATTTCATTAACGATTTCCGCAGAAAGATAGAGATTGAAAAAAGGCGCAAGTTTACTAAAGAAAGAATTAACAATTAATATTGGAAAATAAGAAGGACATAAAGAATACAACAGTTTTAACGCACGAAAATTAGGATTATCTTTACGCATTTTCCACGGCCTCCTTGTAATAATGACTTTGCAGCTCAAACATATAAGCATACTTACCATTTAACTCAATCAATTCATCATGAGAGCCGCACTCAACAATCTCACCATTTTCCAGATATACTATTCTATCGCAGAAACGAGTAGAGGCCAGACGGTGAGAAATATAAATTGATGTTTTTTCGTTAGTTAATTCATTATACTTTAAATAAAGTTCATTCTCTGCAATGGGGTCAAGAGCAGCGGTGGGTTCATCTAGTATGATTACCGGCGCATCTTTATAGAGAGCGCGGGCAAGCATCAATTTTTGCTTTTCGCCCCCGGACATTTCAATGGAATCATCAAATACGCCCTTCATCAATCTTGAATCAATACCGCTAGGCAAAGATTTGATCTTCTCCTCCAGCCCTGCTTGCCCTATTACATACATTACTTTATCTCTATCTATATTTTTTTCTGATGACGCAATAAATTCTGCAATTGTTACGGGCAACAGATAAATATCCTGAAAAACCGCAGAAAAAAGTGAATAATACTCCTCTATATTGTACTTCTCGATCGTCTTTCCATTCAGTTTTACCTCTCCATTAGAAGGATAATAAAAACCGCAAATTAATTTAACAAGAGTAGTCTTGCCTGCTCCATTTGCACCTACAATAGCAAGCTTCTCTCCTTTTGCAATAGTTAAATTGATATTTTTCACTGCATATTTATCAACGTCTGCAGAAGAGTATTGAAAAGAAACATTATTCAGTTCAATATCAACAGGCAGCTCCTGCTCTGTTGGCAGGGAACAGCCCTTTCCATGATTATACTTTTCTTCAAGATCAAAATATTCACGATAATATCCAATCTTTATCCCTTTATGAGTAATATCAATAACCTTGCCTCCAATGCCATTTAACCATCCAGTAAATCCGGTAATAGCGCCAAAATAAAAGACAAAATCACCCGCGCCAATCTCATTACGGAATACCATTGCAATTAATATAATGTAAGCCGCTCCGTTTTGTATTAGAGCTATTAAAGCATTGAAACAGGTAACGCCAAGATTGCGCGCACTGACTTTTTTCATCCAAAAGTATCTTTCTTGCTGGAACCCTGTCAGCAAATCAGAGAGCCACCCAAACATCCCGTAAATTTTAATATCTTTCGCATAATCAAACTTCGCAGAAAATCCTGAAATATAATTGATTTTTCTATCTATAGCAATCCAATTATCCTTATTATTTTCAATATAATTTCTCATCCACAGACCGACCAGATAAGTTATAAAAGCGGATAAAAATAAACATCCCAATATCCAAGGAGATACAGATGCAATTACCGAACCATAAGTAAAAATTCCAAGTATACTAATAAAAAGCGACATTAGAGACTGCCAAATAAATTCCGGTGCGCACTGCCCTGAACAGGCATCATTCATGGCATTTTGATACTTAATATTAGCTTCTAAATTGTCAGTATTGGCATAATCAGTACGCATATATTTTTCGCTAATTGCTTGCTGATATAAATTGGAAAAATTATATTGCCTCATTTGCAAGCGGCTGGTGCAAAAGCCGTTAAATAAGCTTACTAATAAAAATGCTCCAAAATAAATAACAACAATGCAGATAACCTCTCCAGCGCTTTGCTTCAATTCAATAGAATCAATAAGTATTTTGGGGAAATACGCAGCTGCAAGAGGCAATATCACAGCCAACGGAATACTTGGTATAAAAAACAAATAAAAAGCTTTATCCCATTTCCATATATTTTTCAAAGCATAAATAATATTTGAAAAAAAACTGTACGTATTTTTTTGCTTCATTATGCACTCTATCCTTTCTACTATTGAAAATAGTTTTCTATATCTCCGACTAACCCGTTAATATCATCTAAGCTATAAACCGGCAAATCAAATATTTTATGAAGTTTATGGCAAACTATATTGCTTTGCATAATGGACATTTTATATTTGCCGCCATAAATACCTGAATTAATGTTCTTAAAATTCATAGGGTATAAAACTATCGCAATAACATCTGCATTTACAAATGCCTCAAGCAACATTATTGTTTTTTTAATATATTCCATTTCATCATATGGATTTACAACAAGAATAACGGCATCCGGTTGCAAACCTATTAAAAATTTCAATTGAGGAAAAACCAAATTTTCTACGCAAGCAATATCTTGATGTAATGTTTCTGATTGACATCCACTTAATATTATATCACAATCTGTATCAGCTATTTTATTTACCAACTGGTTAACATATAGCATGAAGGCTTCATCTGTTAACTCGCAATTTGAATTGTAACCAAAATGAAAACATTCACTCATACCAAACAACAAACTGCTAGGTTCCGTTCCCAATTGTCCTATTTTGTAACCAAGTTCAGACATTTGTTTTCTCAATTCTAATTGTAAAGAAAATTTCCCTTGCTTTGACGATGTCCCAACAACACAAAGAACTGGTTTACTTATTTTATAAAATTTCCCAGCCGTACAATTATTACAAAATTCAGGATATAACGAAGGAAAATACAATTTCGCATAGTCACTATTCACATTCGGGCGGTCAAAGGAATAAATGTTTTTATCATAGAAAATCGCATCTTGAACAAGCCGATTTAATAACTCTGTCTTTATACCTTTTGTTGTTTCATCTAAATGACCAATTATAATACTATCAAAAGAATTCCAATCTATGTTCTCCAAGTTTTTTATTTTATAATTATTTTTTTTATTTATATTAAGAAGAGTATTTGTTGATGAACCTACCCGCGCAGTATATTTACTATCATACACATCCACAATTTCAAAATTTAGCAATTCTTCATATCTTACTAAACTGTGCATTTCCTTATTGAAAGGAACAAGAGCAGCTTTTTTAAATAAATGTAAATTCAATGATTTTTTATCACTTAAACAACTGTATGTATATGTACTCATTGCCTTATTTTTCAGGCAATTATATAAATCATTATCTCCTTTATCAAAAAGAGTTTGCAATAAAATACCGGTAAAATGTGCGCATGCAAAACTATTCCCTCCCATAATTATATATGATTGATTTAACCAAGAAACTCTTTGCAAATCACCTTTTGCATAAATATTTATTGGACTATTTTCTAACATTACAAAATCACTAATTCTTTTACAGGAACTATGAGAAGCAACACCAAAAACATTTTTAAACGCAGCAGGAAAAGATATACAGCCGCTATTATCAAAAGCAGAAACTACAATAACACCCTTTTTATATAACCTATCAATTATTTTTTGAAGTTCATTTTTATGCATTGGCATTGGTAAACCGAGACTCATATTGATAATTTTAACATCTATATTATCATATATATAGTTTAGTGCAAATAATAGTCTACGTTCATCTATCACCGCATCTTTTTCAAAAATCCTAATATTTAATATTGTTGCATTTTTATTATGTAGTTTTATTATAGAATATATAGCTGTTCCATGTCCTAATAAATCCGAAAAATCATCATCTACATAATACTCCATTTCATTTTCTCGTTCTTTTATCGCAATACCATGAATTGAGTTATCTATATTTAAAGAAGCATCTACTCCTGAGTCAATAATAACCAGATCGTATTTTTGCATTTCACTACCTCGGCGTTCTTTCATTTTCTATATTTAACCTTATTTATAAGTTAAGCCTTAAGCGATAGCTTACTTAATCTACTATTAAAAGTACATTATATTATATTACAGTTTCAAACTTACTAATACCGATTATAAAAACTTGCATTATACATTATTGCTATTTATAATAAAAGTTGAAAATCGGGGTGTCTCAATCTTATATGTAACACCCCGATTTTCCTAAATCAAGAACACGATCCGATTACTGGGCACTTGTCTTTGTTACACTCAGAATGTCCATTAAGTACTACCAATTGCATGTTCTTAATCTTAGAGATAGGCTTACTAAGCTTTTTCATTTTGGAACCTCCTTTCTTAATATATTTCCTAATTAAGGAAGACTCAAAAAAGTAAATATGTCTTTTCTGAGCATATTATTATTTTCCCTAAATTTTAATAATTAGGAAAAAATCACTCAAAATTATGTTATTTATATGCGACACACGTATTATAGTGTCAAAGAAAAGGCAACTTACCCTATTCATCAAAGTAATTCTACTTACAATTGAGATAAATCACCGTCATTACTTTTTTCAACAAACGATTCAATATATGTAGTAAAACCGTTCAAAGAAGAAATATTGTCTATTATAAGTGCCTCATCTGGAATAATTATTCCAAATTCCTGTTCGATATTGACAATCAGTTCAATAAATCTTAACGAGTCCATACCATATTCAATTAAATTAGCATCCTCACTTTGTTCTATAAAAAATCCCATATTATATAAAATATTATTTATTCTTTCACGAACATCCATCTCTAATCTCCTTAAGTAATCTCTATTTTTTGTGTTGTTGCTATCCAATTAATAATATTATCTATACCTTCTAAGAAACCACTACATTTATAATTATTTTTATTTAAGAGCATGTTCTTTGGACATGTTCCCATAAAACATGCGCAACTAAAAAAGCAATCATCACATTGTTTAGATGCAATTTCATGTGGCAAACTCCACTGAAAATGCATTTTATCATTAATAATCATATTTCCATTTCCATCCAAAATACCTATTGGCATATTGGGAGAATCACATTTATGAATACTGCCATCCACAGCAATCGTATACTTGTGTTTTTTCATCGATTGGCAAAAACAACCTGCTGGTTCAAAATCATATTTATTCATATCCCAATTCAAACTAAGATTAGGTATCTTTTTTAATATTTCATATATTATAGAATAAGCAGATTCAGAAAGTAAATTGTCTTTTATTTTTTTTACGCGTTCGCCACCCCAATCCCCCGCAATTCTCATGAACAATCCAAATCTCTTATCATTTTTAAATTGATAATTTAAAAACTCAATGTATGCCTTTAGATTATCCAATATTTCTTTGGTTACATTTGTTCGAACAGATATCATTACATGGTATTTCTTTTCATCGTATATATTTTTTAAATTTTGGAGAATTTGATCAAATGTAGGTCCACCATTTATTAAATGCCGTTGTTTATCATGAGTTTCCTTAATGCCATCTATAGTAACTGTAATATGTCTTACATTACAATTGTATAGAATGTCCATGTTTCTTTTATTCAGTAAATAACCATTAGTTGTTATAGATGCACTATATGGCCTTTTTGCATACGCGCATATTTTAATTACCTCACGAGAGACTTGTTCAATTACTTGCATATTCATTAATGGTTCACCGCCAAACCAAGAAATTGAAACCGCTTCGTACTTCATTATATTTTTACGTATATATTTAATTATGGACTCTGCAACATCGGGCTCCATCATACGTTTATTAAAATCTAATGCACAATATTCACATCTAAAATTACAATCCTCTGTTGTATGTACAATTAAATCAAGTCTTTTATCGTACAAAGTCTCATTTATAAGATTTTGCCTAAGCATTTTTTCATCCACTTTAACATCAATTATATAGCCCATATCTAATAATTTTTTAAAAACCGGATTATCATTATACAATAGTTCTGAAGATCGGATCCAATCATTTACTGCTTGTACATTTGATTTAGATATTTTTACAATTTTATTTATTCATAGATAAGAATTATATAAAAACATCTCATTGCCGCTACATTTAACAGCCTTAGTAAACATTGAAAACTTATATTTTTGTTTTTCCATTATTACCTCCAAATTATTTAGAAATTGTTTCTGTACTCAATATTGAAAATTATAAAATACTCCAGCAATCAACCGTATAAATGCCAATAAAAGAGTAAAATTAATTCTGTAGTAATATAAGCATACTTAATTCTAGCTTATTTTACTATAATTAAAATGTTTTGTCAATATATAATTTATTTTTATATAAATTATAATTACAAGCAGCCAAATTATTTTGGAAACTATTTCTGCGCGAGTTACGCTAATAAAAAGATTGTTTTAATTGGAAATGAATTTATATTCCAAAACTCCACCTCAAAAGCGTGTCAAAATCCGCCATTTTAATTTTGATATCATGGAAGTATATCAGTTGGAACTTCCTTACTGCCAGTATATATTTCTATAAACAAATTACTTTTTCAAGTGTATCCATATCTAATACTCATAAAAACTATATATGAATAATATTTTTAATGAGTATATCATAAAATCCAGAGCAAAACAAGAGCATTAAAGAACTTAAGTTGTTAAAAAATGTAGCGTTACAATTGATGTGAGACCAAGTGAATAGAAAAAGGCGATTGAGTTTG
>OJMH01004118.1_pt1 | contig 10149 bp, 6 predicted proteins | sample 1597111 | NCBI WGS metagenome assembly OJMH01 (sample SAMEA2452115, study PRJEB22498) | human gut metagenome
CCCCGAGGATATCGCGGCGGCGAACGCCGCCATGCCGGACTATATCGGGTTCATGTTCGCGAGACGCAGCAGAAGATATATCGCGCCCGAACGCGCTGCCGCTCTCAGAATTCTTCTTGCCGACGGCATACTTTCCGTAGGGGTGTTCTCGGATGCGGAGGAGGATGAGATAGCCGCGGTCGCACGCGCAGGAACGATAGACATCATCCAGCTCCACGGCGGCGAGAGCAGGGAATTCGCGTCGCGGATAGGAGAGCGCACGGGGCTGCCCGTAATAAAGGCGGTATCCGTGACCGAACCGGACGCGGAGCGTTCGCTTGCTTTATGGGACGCGTCCGACGTAAGCTGCATACTCGCGGACAGCGGGAGCGGCGGCACGGGAAAGCGTTTCGGGAAAATGCATATAAAGACAGTCAAACCGTTGTTCGTCGCCGGCGGGATAACGCCGGATAATGTAGCGGAGACGATAGAGACTTATTCGCCGTATGCTGTGGACGTCAGCAGCGGCGTGGAAACAAACGGAATAAAGGATGGCGGTCTCATGCTCGAGATCGTTCGGAGGGTAAGAAATGCGTAAAGGAAGGTTCGGCGAGTTCGGCGGGCAGTATATCACCGAAACGCTGATGAACGAACTGATCGGATTGGAAAAGAGTTACGAGGAGGCGATGAAAGACGAAAAGTTCCTCGCCGAGCTTGAGTTTTTGTCGGAACAGTATACGGGAAGGCCGTCGCTGCTTTATTATGCCGGCCGTATGACGGACGATCTCGGCGGCGCCAAGGTGTATCTGAAGCGCGAGGATCTCAATCATACCGGTTCGCACAAGCTCAATAACGCGTTGGGGCAAGCGCTGCTCGCAAAGCGTATGGGCAAGACGCGCGTCATTGCTGAGACGGGCGCGGGTCAGCACGGGGTAGCCACGGCTACGGCTGCGGCGCTTCTCGGGATGGAGTGCGAAGTGTTCATGGGCGAAGTGGATACCGAGCGCCAGGCTCTCAACGTTTATCGCATGGAGCTGCTGGGCGCGAAAGTCCATGCCGTTACGAGCGGCACGCGCACGCTGAAGGACGCTGTGAACGAGACCATGCGCGAGTGGAGCCGCCGAGTGAGAGACACGCATTATGTGCTCGGATCGGTAATGGGACCGCATCCGTTCCCGACGATCGTCCGCGATTTTCAGAGCGTGATCGGCAGAGAAACGCGCGAGCAGATCCTTAAGCGCGAGGGAAAACTTCCTTCCGCCGTGCTCGCGTGCGTGGGCGGCGGCAGTAATTCTATAGGCATGTTCCATGCGTTCGTGCCTGACGAAGGCGTCCGCCTGATAGGCTGCGAGGCTGCGGGGAAGGGCGTTGACACGCCGTATCACGCCGCGACCATGGCAAAGGGCAAACTCGGGATATTCCACGGCATGAAATCCTATTTCTGCCAGGACGAGCACGGACAGATCGCGCCCGTATATTCCATATCCGCCGGTCTGGATTATCCCGGCATCGGTCCCGAGCACGCATATCTGCGCTCCGTCGGCCGTGCGGAATACGTTCCCGTCACCGACGACGAAGCGGTAGGGGCGTTCGAATATCTTGCGCGCACGGAGGGCATCATCTGCGCGATAGAGAGCGCGCATGCGGTCGCGGAAGCGATGAAACTCGCGCCGAAGCTCGGGCGAGACGAGAGCATAGTGGTCTGTCTGTCGGGCAGGGGAGACAAAGACGTCGCCGCGATAGCGCGCTATAAGGGGGTGGACATCCATGAGTAAGATAACGGAAGCGTTCAAAAAAGGCAAAGCGTTCATACCGTTCCTCACTGCGGGCGATCCCGACGCGGACAGCACCGTGAGATATATCCTTGCGATGGCGAGAGCGGGCGCGGATATCATAGAAATAGGCATACCGTTTTCCGATCCGACGGCGGAGGGTCCGGTCATACAGGAGGCGAGCCTGCGCGCGCTCGAAGGCGGAATGACCATAGATGGCGTATTCGACATCGTACGGCGCGTCCGCGAAGAGAGCGACGTGCCCCTTGTCCTCATGACGTATATAAATCCCGTATTCTTTTACGGCTATGAGGCGTTCTTCTCGCGTTGCGAAGAGCTGGGCGTGGACGGGTTCATATCTCCCGATCTTCCGCACGAGGAAAAAGCGGAAGTGGCTGACTATGCGTCGCGTCACGGAGTGGAGGTCATTTCCATGGTGGCGCCCACTTCGGGCGACCGCATACCGGAGATCGTATCGGACGCCGAAGGATTTATATATGTCGTTTCTTCCATGGGCGTTACGGGAGTGCGCGACGACATCACGACGGATATCCGTTCTCTCATAGCCGAGGTGAAGAAGTATACCGATCTTCCCGCCGCGGTGGGCTTCGGCATTTCGGAACCCGAACAGGCGGCGTATATCGCGTCGTTATGCGACGGCGTGATCGTGGGCAGCGCGATCGTCCGCGTCATAGCCGGATACCGTTCGGAGGCGGAAGTCACCGTCGCGTCGTATGTGCGGCGGATGAAAGCGGCGATAGCGAATTGACTGTCGTATGCGATAGTGTAAAAATGTAAATACGTGCGCCGGCGAACGGCTCGCCGGCGGAAAAAGCCCTTTCTTCGACAGGAAGAAAGGGCTTTTCGTATCCGGGCTGCGGATATATGTCTTTGCGCGGAACGCGCCCTGTCACTGTGCGTCGGGCAGCGCGTCGGGCAGTTTGTTGGACAGCGTCACTATGAATTCCGATCCGGCGTCCGGAGCGCTTTCTACGCGGATATCGCCTCCGGCGATCTGCACTATGCGTTTCGCTATGCTCAGACCGAGTCCGTTCCCGGCGACAGAGCGGGACGTATCGCCCTGCCAGAATTTATCGAAGATATGTTTTTTCGTCTCTTCGTCCATTCCGATGCCGCTGTCGCGGACTTTGACCGAGACCGAGTCCTCCGCCGCGGATACGGTTATTTCTATATTGCCGCGGGATGGCGTGAATTTGACGGCATTGCTGATAAGATTTATCCACAGCTGCTGCATGAGTTCCTCGTTGCCGTAATATATCACGTCCTCGCCGGACAGCGACAGGTCTATGCTTTTCGCGTCCATTTCGCCCTGGAACATGAGAGCGCATTTGCGCAGCTGTTCGTCGAGGCTGTACGGCTTTTTTTCATACACCGTTTCCTGATTGTCCAGCCTCGTGAGAGCGAGCGTGTTCTGAGCGAGATGGGTGAGACGGTTGGATTCGGATATGATGATGTCGATATATTCCATGCGTTCGGCGTCCGTCAGCCCGCCTTTCCTGAGAAGTTTCGCGAAACCGTAGATGGATGCTATAGGGGTCTTGAATTCATGCGAAAAGTCGGATATGAACGTCTCTTTCAGCGTTTCTATGGATTTGAGCGAGCGTACCATCGCATTGAATCCCGCGTTAAGGTCGTGCATATAGCCTTCGTCCGAGTCGGGCAGGGTGACGCTGAAGTCGCCGCCCGCGACCCGTTTCATCGCCGATTGGAAGGTATTTAATTCGCGGAATGACAGCGAATACAGCGCGACGGACAGCAGACAGCCTATGAGCGCGCTGACGATGACGAGTATTATCACGAGCAGCACGGGGCTGATGATCCGGTTCTCGCCCGAGGTTATGCCCATGAATATGCTCATGAGGGTGAGCGCCACCGTGAGCGTCACGAGCATGAGCACGAACATATACGAGACTATGCGGAAGGTGAGAGAGTAGAATTTCCCGCGCAGTCCGATGGGACGGGTCTTTGCGCGGGACGTGTTTTTCTTATTCTTTTTCATGTTCATGCCGTTTCCTGACCGCCTTGAAACCTATGCCGCGCACCGTCACGATCTCGAAATCCTCATTGTTTTCAAACCGGTTGCGCAGCCTGTTTATGTGTACGTTGAGAGTATTGTCCGATTTGTTCTCAAATCCCCATATCTCGTCGAGGAGCTGGTACTTGGTGAATATCTGTCCGGGATATGACAGCAGCTTATACAGCAGATAAAATTCCTTCTTCGGCAGGGTGAACGAGCCGTCCGGAGTATCCACCGACAGGCTGTCGTAGTGCAGTACCGTCGAACCGATCTCGAGCTTGCGCTCGGATACTATCTTGCTCCGGCGCAGCAGCGCTTTGATGCGCAGCAGCATTTCCTCCTCGTCTACGGGTTTGGTCATATAGTCGTCGATGCCCACGAGAAAGCCGGCGCGCTTGTCCTCGCGCGCGCTCTTTGCCGTGATCATGAGTATGGGCAGTTCGCTTCCGCCCTGGCGAAGTACGTCTGTCAGTTCATAGCCGTCCATTACGGGCATCATTATGTCCAGGATCATAAGGTCGACGTGCTCCTTTTCGAGGATCTTGAGCGCCTCCGCACCGTTCATCGCCGACAGCGTCGTATATCCGTTGCTCTTCAGTATCGCGGAATACAGTTTTTGCAGATTTTCATTGTCTTCCACTATAAGTATCTTGAACATATTTCAATTATAACATATATTTTTAAGTTTGTGTAAACATACGCGGCAGTTTTTCCATTAAATTCGCATTAGAACGGGTGAGTACGGTTGCGGCTTGCTTTACAATGTCTTGACAGCGAGTGCGGTTTGTGGTATCCTTAAGCGGAACGGGAGGAAGAGCGGATGCGAAGGTTTTCCGTCAGAAAAAACATAATATTATGTTCGATAAGCGCGGCGGTCGTCATATGTATAGCGGTCGCGACCGTTCTCACCACGCTGTTTTCCCAGCGCATTTCCGATTATTTCAATCAGCAGACGTCCGTTATAGTGAATGCGGGCGAGCCGATATATACAAGTTCGTTCTCCACTCCCGCAAAAGTGAAGATACACGACGAAGCCGTATGCCGCGACGTTGAGGCGGAAGGCATCGTCCTTCTCGAAAACGGCACGGCGACGGACAGGTCGGGCGCGCATCCGTCGTTGCCGCTTGCCAAAGAATCGAGGATAACGGTATTCGGTCAGGGTTCCGTAGATCTTCTCTATGGCGGAACGGAGACCGACAGCACGGCGGTGGACGATCCCGTCACGCTGTATCGCGCGCTCGAGGAATCGGGTTTTGCCGTAAATCCCGTAATGCGCGAATTTTATGAGAGCGGAGCGGGCAGCCGTTACCGCCGCAGCATACCCTCCTCGTCGTCATACGTGCGCCCGGACGACCTTAAGATAAACGAAGTACCGCGGAGCGAGTATACCGGAACGGAGATAAGCAGCTTTCTTTCATACAGCGACGCCGCAGTCGTCGTCATCGGCAGAAGCGGTACGGACGGGTACGATCTTCCGCGTTCGCGCAATTCGTCGGGCAAATACTACCGCGAGCCGAGTGCGGAAGAGCTGAGCATGATAGCGCTTGCGTGCGAGTATTTCGATAACGTCGTGCTTCTGATAAACTCCGCCGATCCCGTTATGCTCGGCTGCATAGAAGATCCGGATTACGCGGTCGATTCCGTGCTTTGGGTAGGCAATCCCGGTTCCACGGGCGCCCGCGCCATAGGCTACGTTCTCAACGGATATATCTCGCCGTCGGGAAGACTGACCGAGACATGGGCATACGACCATACGTCCGCGCCGTCGTGCGCGGATTTCGGAGCGTCCGATTACGTATGGCAGAGCGGCAGTCCCGCAGCGAACTCCGACCATTACACCGTGCTGTCCGAGGGCATATACGTCGGTTATCGTTATTACGAGACCAGGTACGAGGATTATGCGACGAAAAGCGGCAATGCAGGCGAGTATGTCTATGACGAGACGGTGCAGTATCCGTTCGGCTACGGACTGTCTTATACGACGTTCGACTATTCTCCCATATCGGTGAGCGAGAATCCCGAGACGGGGAACTATGACGTCACGCTCCTGGTCACCAATACGGGCGACGTGGCGGGCAAAGAAGTCGTTCAGATATATATGCAGAAAGACTATACGGCATATGACGAGTCTGCCGGGATAGAGCGTCCGGCCGTCGAACTCGTGGGGTTTACCAAAACGGATACTCTCATGCCGGCGAGCGCGGACGAGAACTATACGCAGCCCGTTACGATATCCGTACCGAAGTCAAGTCTTGAAGTATACGATCCCACGGCGGCGGACGGCGCGGGAGCATATATAACGGAAGGCGGAGAATATCTGTTCACGGCGGCTGCCGACGCGCACGCCGCGGCGGAGAATTTTCTGCGTTATAAAGCGGAAAACGGTCTGGCTGAAGTGGACGAGACCCGCGTGAGCGCGGGCTATGCGAACGCCGACGCTTCAGCCGTGTATTCTCTGACCGTTGCCGAGGATATCCCCGAAGCGCCTGCAGACGGCGAGTCATCCGCCGAAACGGACGTATCGTCTGCCGACGGGTTCGTAGCGCGTTCGGAGTCTTCGCTGACGGAGCCGTCCGGCAGGTTCGCCGAAGCGGACATCCGCACTTACGACGGGGAATTCAGATATCTCACGCGCAGCGATTGGGAAGGGACTTTCCCGTCCGAGACCTATGAAAACGGGAGGTGGTCGGCGGGAGACGACGTCGGGAGCGCCATGCAACCGAGCACCGAATATCTTGCCGGCGGCACCGTATCCGATTCGCCCTCGAGCGCCGACGATCTGACCGCGTTCGATCTTATAGCGGCGGAGTACGGCGACGAGCGGTTCATACAGCTCGCGAACATGCTCTCGCGCACGGAAAAAGCGGATTTCGTCCGCATGGGCGGCAATACGATAAGCGCTCTCGGCGGACCGGTCGTGCCCGAGACCCGCTGCCGTGAAGGGCTGACGGGGGTAAGCACCGCCATAAACGTTTATTCGCCCGTCACGTCTTATCCCACTCCTGCGGTGATAGCGGCAACGTGGAATACCGAACTCGCGTATTCGGTCGGCGAGTGCTTTTCCGAGGACGCGCTCGCTTCCGAGGTGAGCGGGATATTCGCGCCCTGCCTGAACGTCCGCAGAAATCCTTTCGGCGGCGGAAATTACAAGTCGTTCGGCGAGGATCCGCTCGTTATCGGAGAGATGGGTTCGGCTCAGGTGCACGGGATAAGGACGAAGATGTGCTTTGCTTTCATCGGCGATTTCGCTCTCGCGATGCAGGAGGACGAAACGGTGGGACTGTCCGTTTACGGCAGCGAGCAGACGTTCAGACAGATATATCTCCGTCCCTTCGAGATCGTCGTCAAAGGCGGTGGAGCCACGGCGGTCATACAGTCCGCATCGCGCATAGGCCCCGTATGGGTGGGCGCGCATAAGGGGCTGATGACGGACGTGCTCCGCGGAGAATGGGGATTCGAGGGTATGACGCTGACGGCGTCCGAAGGTAACGACGCGTATATGGACGTCGCTTCGGGGCTGGTAGCGGGTACGGATATGTGGTTCAACAACGTATATACGTCGTACATGCTTTCCGCCGCGCAGCTTAACAGCGCCGACGTATCCGAAGCGCTCACTCGGGCAACGTCCAATGTGATATACGCCGTCGTATCTTCCAACTCCATGAACGGTATAACGGCAGAAACGCGCGTGGAATATATGATGCCCGTATGGCAGCGCATATATATAGTGCTTGCGTCCGTGGTACTCCTCGCCGCGCTATCACTGCCCGTGATAGTTCTCGTCAACCGTATAGTCACCAAGAAGAAGGATCATACGTCGTCGTTCACCACCGTTACGTGGACCTGACCGCGGGCGGTATCCGTATACGTAAAAGCTGCGGAGCAGACCGGACGGTCTGCTCCGCTTTCGTATCATATGATCTTGCTTTTGCGGCTTGTCTCATCCCGGGACGATGGTCTTTTTGCGCCGCGCGTCGGCGAATACGAAACTTACGAGCAGGGCGTCGTATACCGAATGCGTACGCAGAGCGGATGAGACGAGATAGGCGACGGCAGACGCAGCCGCTACGGGGATGAGGAGCGCTATATTATAGCTGCCCGTCAGCTCGAACACCATGACGGCAGAGGTTATCGGCGCTTTGACCACAGCGGAGAAGAACGCCGACACGCATACCATGACCGCGATATCCGAATAGGCTGCGGACATGCCGGTCGCGGTAAGTGCGGAAGAAAACAGCGCGCCTATGCACGCGCCCGTTGCCAGCATGGGAACGAATGCGCCGCACGGCACGCCCGCGCCCATGTTGCAGGCGGTCGCGACGAATTTCATTATGAGTATGACTGCCGTGGCGAGGACGACAGGAGAGCCGACGCGCAGCGCGACGCTCATGCCGGTCTCGCCGCCGTGAGTGCCGAGCGCTTCGATGAGGGCGTGTCCGCCGTTCATCGCGAAGGGGGAGATCATGCCGAACGCTCCGGCGAGCAGGAAGGGCACAGCCATCCGCATCGCTCCGCCCGCCGGCGTTATCCCGGCGAATATATGTTTCATCCCGAGTACGGCATGATAGAACGCCACTCCCGCAAGAGCGGTCACGCCGCCCGCGACGACGGATATCCCGAGCGCCGCCATGACTTCCGGAAACGAGCGGAGCGCGGTCAGGTCATAAGCCGAAAACGTCGGCGCGAACGGCACGACGGACGGATCGCACAGACGTGCGAGCATGCGCAGACCGCCGCGCACGGCGAGCGCGGTCACTACCGAGCAGACGGCGCTGATCACGACTGCGGGCGTGCATTTTCTGTTCGCTTCTTCGACGGAAAACAATATTCCGGTGAGCGGCGCGTTGAACGCCGCGGCAAGTCCCGCGCTCGCGCCCGCGGCGACCAGCATCGCTTCGTCCCGTCTTTCCCGTTTGCTTATCCTTCCCGCACCTTCGCCGAGGCATCCGCCTATGAGCACGCTCGGTCCCTCGGCGCCCGCGCTCATGCCGAGGAATATCGCTGCAAGCGAAGCGGCGAACGTCGTGCAGAGCGTGGAGAACCATCTGAGACGGAACATGCCGCGAGCCGCTCCCTCTGCCTGCGGAACGCCGCTCCCGCGCGCCATGGGGACGAAACGCACGACGGTCCCGACGACTATCGACGCAAGCAGCAGTGCGGCAAGCAGCAGCGGGATAAAGTACGGACGTGCGAATATCTCCCCGTACAGCTTTACCGAGAGTTCTTCTCCGATCCCGACGAGCAGGTTGTATACGGTGACTGTCGCGCCCGTGGCGGCGCCTGTCAGTACCGAGAAGCCGGCAAGCATGGATATGTCCGCAGCGGGGCTGCGTTTTCCGAGTAAACGTCGCATATCGTTATTGTACCGCTTTTGCTTGCGTTTGTAAAGAGGATAAGGTATAATTGGATATAATAAGACCCGGGAGGGAGCACATATGAAACAGTACGATTATCTCATAGTCGGCGCGGGACTGTTCGGCGCCGTGTTCGCAAGGCGTGCGGCCGATGCGGGCAAACGCGTCCTCGTGATCGATAAGCGCGATCATATCGCGGGGAATATTTATACGAAAGAGACGGAAGGCATCAACGTGCACGTGTACGGCGCTCATATATTCCACACGTCGGATAAGACGGTGTGGGAATACGTGAACCGTTTCGCGGAATTCAATAATTACGTCAACTGTCCGATAGCGCGTTATAAGGACGAGTTATACAACATGCCCTTTAATATGAATACGTTTTCAAAAATGTGGGGCATACGTACTCCTGCGGAGGCGAAGGAGATCATTGAACGTCAGCGCGCCGAAGCCGGAGTGAAAGAGCCGAAGAATCTCGAGGAGCAGGCGCTTTCGCTGGTCGGGCGCGATATCTATGAGAAGCTCGTCAAGGGATACACGGAAAAGCAGTGGGGACGCCGTGCGACCGAGCTGCCCGCGTTCATCATAAAGCGGCTGCCTGTGCGTTTCATTTACGACAACAATTATTTCAACGACAGGTACCAGGGCATACCGATCGGCGGTTATACCCGTATGGTCGGAAATATCCTTGAGGGCACGGAAGTCCGTCTCGGTACGGATTATTTCTCGGACAAGGAAGCGTTCGATTCGCTTGCGGAAAAAACGCTTTTCACGGGTATGATAGACGAGTATTTCGGCTATCGTTTCGGCGAGCTGGAGTACCGCAGCCTGCGTTTCGAGACGGAGACGCTCGACTGCGAAAATCATCAGGGCAACGCGGTGGTCAATTATACCGAATACGAAGTTCCGTATACGCGCGTTATCGAGCATAAGCATTTCGAGTTCGGCACGCAGCCTAAGACGGTCGTCACCCGCGAATACCCGGCGGTCTGGCACAAGGGAG
>OJMH01004119.1_pt1 | contig 10140 bp, 8 predicted proteins | sample 1597111 | NCBI WGS metagenome assembly OJMH01 (sample SAMEA2452115, study PRJEB22498) | human gut metagenome
AAACTAAATGCAACCTGTCTATTTTCTGCGGTGCGTTTACTTTTTCAATTGACCCGGCCGATGAAAATGAAAAAATTATTCGGCAGGGTATTGACAAAATCACTTTTTTTTGCTATACTATTTATAAACAGGCGTAGGTACGCCTTAAAGGAAACAAAGATGTCACCCAAAGTCGTAACCACCAAAATGATTGCCGAAGAGGTCGGGGTTTGTCAGCAGATCGTTTCGGCGGTCCTGAACGGCAACCATAAGCGGGTTTCGCAGCGGACGCGGGAAAAAATTCTGGCCACGGCCAAAGCGATGAATTACCGCTCGAATCAGGTGGCGAAAATGCTGCGTTCGGGCCGCAGCAAATTCATCGGCGTTTTATTCGCCTCGCTGCTGGACCGCTATTTTGCCGAAATGCTGCATTTTCTGGAGCGCGAACTGGCGACCCGCGGTTACATCGCCCTGTTGAGCAACTGGGAAACCGTCGAAGAATTCGATCGAGTGCTGGACAAAGTGATCGGTTACGGGGTGGAAGGAATCATCACCAGTCACGACAACATCGCCAGGATTCCGCCGGGCCTGCCGACGGTCATTTACGATTACCGCCTCGCTGACCGCGACAGCGTCGAAGTCGACAACCGCGAATCGTTCCGGGAACTGTTTCATTATCTTTACGGGCTGGGGCACCGGGATTTCGGCTTCATCGGCGCCCGCGAGAACAATGTCCGCTACTGGAGCTTCCGCGATTGTCTTCAGGAGCACGGTTTGCCAATCAGGCCGGAATGGATTTTCGAGTGCGGCGGCTACTATCAGGAAGGCAGTCGAGCCGCCGGACATTTTCTGGCCGGCGGGTCGCTGCCGACGGCGATCATGAGCACCAACGATGCCGCCGCCATCGGCGCCATGGCGGAATTCCGGCGGGCCGGACTCAAAGTCCCGGAGGAACTGTCGCTGACCGGCGTCGACAACATTCTGGAATCGGCCCATGTTTGTCCGTCGATCACGACGATCGACCTGCGGATCGAAGAGTCGGCCGCCGCCCTGGTGGAAAACCTGATCGGCCGGCTGGAAATGCCGGAAAGCGCATACAAGCATACCGTGACCAGAGGAAAACTGGTTCAACGCGAGTCATGCGCGACACCGAAAAACCGGACGGGAAATGAATGAGCGGGACCGGCAGTGCCGGGCGCCGTTGAAAATGGCAAATATTTTTACTGAATTTGAAACCTTCACCATAAACCGAAAGCAAAAGGAGATGAAAAATGAAAAGACAGAAATTCACATTGATTGAACTGCTGGTCGTTATTGCGATCATCGCCATTCTTGCCAGTATGCTGCTGCCGGCGCTCGCCAAAGCCAAAGGCAAGGCGCAGGAGATCAGTTGCCGCAGCAACATGAAGCAGCTTGGTATCGTTTTCGTCATGTACACGATGGATAACGAAGATTATACTCCGGCCGCCGTGCCATTCCGCAATAACGCGCAGGTGACCTGGCAGGTGCAGTGGCATGAGGATTACGGGATCGACGGCAATGTGTTCCTGTGTCCGGGCGGCAACGGCGAATATGACAAAGATGGCGCCTGGCAAGTCAACGCCGACCTCGGAATCAATTACTATGTAGTCGGTTACAATTTCCACCAAGGCAACCTTCTTCCGGTCAAGATGACTACCCTGCTCAACCTTCTCAACGGTTCAACACCAGTCATCATCACCGATACCGTGTCCCGCAAGGATGTTTCTAACAATCCCGATAATGTCTGGGGCTATATGTTCGATGCCAGCGCCATAACGACGAGCAATGACAACGGCTTGTACAACCCGGTCGACGGCGTCCAGGCTTACGCGCCGGTTTATCCGCGTCATTCAAATGCCACCAATGTTCTGCTCTACGACGGCAGCGCCACCAGCCTGACCCGCGCCGCCTGCCGGGCCGAAGTGGTCAAATATTTTCGTCCGTATCACGACTATGGTAACGGCTGGATCTACGCGGAATAGTGGAACTCCGTTTCTCTCTCGGCGGCAAACCGCGGCGACCGGGTGCCGCGGCCTTGTCGCCGGACGACAAATCTGATGCCAGGAAAACAATTATGATCTCCATACGAAAACTTTTATCCTTTGCCGGTTTGCTGTTCCTGTCCCTGAATGCGGTAACCGGACTCGATTACCACCGGGATTTGCAATACTCTTATTACGAACCGCCGCCGCGGGAACGGGCCGGCGGCAAAACCTATTTTTATGCACAGTGGGAGCCCTATGATCTGTTCCACAATTACATGGGTTACTGGATCGACCGGCCGCTGCTGACCAACGTGGCCTGGCGCGACCTGTACGAGCCGAACCGCCAGGAGACCAATTATCTGGGAGAAGTCGAAATTCTGAAACGCTATGAAATCGACGGCTTCGCTTCACTGGACTATCTCGACGCTTACCAGCAGAAACTGGAATGGGAGCAGAAGCACCAACTGGGCCTGACTCACCTGCTGGTCCTGCCGACTTATCTCTATCCCGACAATTACGAATCGCTGCGCGAATATGTCCGGTCGGCGGTAAAGGCGCCGCAGTCGCCGCGCATCAACGGCAAGGTGGTCATTTTTCATTATAGCGAAACGGAATGGGAGCCGGAAGTATTGAAAGAAATGATCGACCGGTTGAAACAGGAACCCGACATCGGCGACAGCTTTCTATTGTTCGGCGACATGCCGTTTCTCGAATTCCACGGCAAATTTGCCGAATACGCCGCGATGGGCCAGGCGCCGGCCGAGGATTTTCTGGAGCGTTACCGCCGGGCGGTCCGCGCCAAGCTCGACGCCACCGACGGGCTGGCGCTCTATATCCGGGATATCGGCACCCTGCCCCATGAGAAAATCTGGGCGGCCACCGTACTGCCCTGGTACCGGCAATATATGCTGCCGATCATCCTCGAAGAGTTGGAAAAACCGGAATATAAAGGCAAACTGCTCGGCGCCTACCTTCGCCACGGCTACATCAACCACCTGTCCGGCAACAATGTCGCCGAACACGGCACCCGCCAGCTCCGGCTCCATTTCGACGAAGCGCTGCGGGCCAATCCCGATTTTCTGATTTTTTTCGAGTGGAACGAAGCCAATGAGAACACCAGCATCCAGCCGACGGTGGCCAACAGTTTCACCCACGCCAGGCTGATCCGCTATTATGCCAACCGGCTGAACGGCAAGGAACTCACCCCGATGCCGGGCGACGATACTTCGATCCCGAACTTGGTTCTTTCCAGCCGCCAGCGGGCGCGGCTCGGCGAACTGATCCATTACGAAATTTTGAATATCCCGGACGGCGCGCCCGCAGCGACGCTGCAGGTACAACTGATCCTGAAGGATATCGACGGCAGGGTACTGCAGGAATTTCCGCCGGAAGCGTTTGAAACCGATAAACTGATGGCGGTCAGTTACCGGGTGGCCACCGAGGAGCTGGCCGATCAGTTCGCCGTGGTGCCGGAGCTGAAAGTCACCGATGCCGACGGCAACAGTCACCTTTACGACAGCTTCGATTATACGGAATTGTGCGGCACCGCCAACTGGCGTTACAAGGAAACCCACCAGCCGCTGCGCGATCTCTTCGTGCCGCAGTCATCCGAATTGTCGGTCCAACGCAATCCGGACGGCACCTATACGATCGACGCCGCCCTCGCCGCATCGGAAAAGCTGAAAGCGGTGGAGGTCATGAACTGCCATGAGGAAGCCGCCGCCGCCGATCCAAGCGATGAATTCGATTCGGAAAAGTATGCGGTTATCCTCGGCGCCTTCACGGCGATGGGACTGCCGGATACGCCGCGGCCGATCGGCATTTTCTCAATGTCGCACGCCGGCAACTGGGCGGTGCGTTCCGACGGACTCATCCACGGCGTCTGTCTCCCGTATGGTGAAACGCCGGAGGGCGGCATGAAAATGTTTACGATTTTCCTCAACATGCGTTCCACGTTCGTCCTCAAGGTGCCCCGGCAGCACGTCGAGGAAGCCGTGCTCGAAATGGACTACCCGGACGGGATCGGCAAGCACCAATTCCGCATCCGCGACATTCTGGCACAGGGGAAATTGGCCAAGCTGCTCACCCGCAATATCCGCCTCGACCTGGAACGCCTCGACCGGCTGGCCGACTACCCGCTCCTGGAACAGCCGGAAGGGCGCATCCATACGGTGATGCATTCGCCGAATCATTTTCCGATCTTCCAGTTGCGGGCCATCACCGACAGCGGCAAAATCTACCGTTCCAAACCCACAATGCCGTTCCGGCCGGACGCGAACGGCAAGACGGAAACCCTGCCGGTCTTTTCCGAATACCGCGGCAAAGTCGTGCCCCTTGCAACCCGTTCGGCGCGGATTCCCGAGTTGAATTATCAATTCCTCCCCGCTTGCGGCGCGATGCTGCCCAGCGGATACGAGCCCTTTTATGACGCGCAACTGGGCGGCGGCTTCACCTATCTCGAACCGATGTGGCGCGGGCCGCTTCCATTCCTGCCGCAGGATTACCAGTCGTTTGCGCCAGGCTGGCAGGAAGAGGACGGCGTCCCGTACCTGTCGTTCGACGGCGTTTCCAACTACGTCAACCTGCCGCGCGAAGCGCTGCCGAGCGGCGCCGCCACGCTGGAATTCGAAATCCGGACGCCGGGCGGCCGGGAACAGGTGCTGTTCCGCTGTTTCGCCCACGATTTCGCCGGCAATCTGCAACTGGTGATGAGCGAAGACGACGAACTGATCGCCTCTTACGCCCAGGGCACCGGCGACCGGCAATTCCAAACCGGGCTGAAAATTCCGCGCGACCGCTGGACGAAAATCAAAGTCGATTACGATTATCGGACGCTCACGTTCTCCGTCGGCGACGAGACCAGGAGTTATCCTTTCTTCAGCCGCGGCTACGTGCCGAAACCGGCCGCCTTCGGCGGGACCAATGTGCCGAAAGGACCGGTCGGCGAAAACACGAAATATTTCAAAGGAGATTTGCGCAAACTCTACATCCGGCACAACAGTGCCCGGGCGTCGCAAACAAACTGATCTTATTTCCCGATACGCCATGTGCAGGTCTTTTTTGCCTCCCCAGCCCGTGCCGCCCCCAACGCGGTCCGGCCGGCAAACACCGCCGACTCATATCGCCTGGGGGCGAAACCGGTTCCCACAAGCGCCGTGATTGCCCAAGATGATTTTTTCGGGAAATTCCCGATAAATCAGACCGCGCGGATTGATTTTTTCCGACGAGTCAATATTCTAAAGGCAAAAGAGCAATGCCGGGACAGTGAAACCGGCGGAAAGGATGAAAATGATCCGTTTTGCGACAATCGGCACCAATTTCGTGACGACATGGTTTCTGGAAGCGGCCGGGCAATGTGAAGAGCTGCAGTATGCGGCGGTTTATTCCAGAACGACGGAAAAAACGCGGCAATTCGCCGAACAATATGGCGCGGCGAAACAATATACCGATTTGAACGCCCTGGCCGCCGACCAGGATATCGATGCCGTTTATATCGCCAGCCCCAATGCTTTGCACTGCGAACAAGCCAAACTGATGCTCGGCAGCGGCAAACACGTGCTGTGCGAAAAACCGGTCGCCTCGAATCTGCCGGAGCTGCGGCAAATGCTGCAGACGGCCGCCGCACACGGCGTCGTGCTGCTGGAAGCGATGCGTTCCGCTTTCGATCCGGGTCTGGCGGCGATCCGTGACAACCTGCCGAAACTCGGCCGGATCCGGAATGTCTGTTTTCAATATTGCCAGTATTCGTCCCGCTATGACAAATTCAAAGCCGGCATCGTCGAAAACGCTTTCAACCCGCTCTATTCCAACGGCGCGCTGATGGATATCGGCGTCTACTGCGTTCACCCGCTGGTGCAACTGTTCGGCCGCCCCCGGAAACTGCAGGCCGAAGCGGTGATTCTGGACAATGGCGTCGACGGGGCCGGAACCATCCTGGCCGGATACGACGGCATGCTGGCGGAGCTGGTGTACTCGAAAATCGCCAACAGCCGGCTGCCGAGTCAGATTCAGGGGGAAAATGGCTGCATGATCATTCGGGAAATCGCCAGTCCCGACGAAGTGACGATCCTTTACAACGATCAGACCGAAGAAAAGATCGTCGCGCGCGCCAGGCAGTCGAATATGATCTATGAAGTCCGCGAATGGCTTCGGCTGATCCGGGCCGGCGCCGACGCAACCCCCTACAACGGCAATTCACTGCTGGCGCTGGAAGTGATGGACCAAGCCCGGCAGCAGATGGGAATCCGCTTCCCGGCCGACCGGGAGTCGGCGTAGCAACCGGCGGCGGAAAAGCCCCACAAAAAAAAGTGCCTTCTCCCGGGGGAGGGAGAAGGCCAGGCAAAAGAAAGGAAAAAGATAGGAGATTTACATAGTGCTATAGACTGCCGGCTGATGTGTTTGTTCCATTCTTTTTTCTTTTTTTTGCAAAAATTTTCAAAATTTCCGATTTTTTTCAAAAAAAAGTGCCTTCTCCCGGGGGAGGAGAAGGCCAGACAAAAGAAAGGAAAAAGAGATTTACACGATTTATAGACTGCAAACCGGCCGGATTGTTCCCGCATTATCCCAAAAAAATCAAATATTTCCAAACAAATCATCAGTTTCTTTGGCCGGAACGGCCGAATCCGGAATTTCCCGGAGCAGTGACTTCAGTTCCATCTCAACGGCGATTTGCCGGATGACCGGCCAAACCGGCTCCCGGCGCCGGGTCGCTTCCGCCAACGGCGGCAACTGTGCCGGCCATTCGGTCCGCAATTGAATCAAACGGATATTTCTGGCCAGCAATTCACGGCTGTTCAGCAATTTTTCCCGCAACCTGACATTAGCGACCAAATCCGGCCGGTCCCAAAACCGTGACAGCGATCCGACCTCCCGCAACAACGTCGCCGCGGTTTTCGGCCCGACGCCGGCGACGCCCGGAATATTGTCCGAAGAGTCGCCCAGCAGCGCGAGATATTCGACGATCTGCTCCGGTTTGACGCCGAATTTCGTCTCCACTTCGGCCACACCGCGCCGTTCGAAGCCGCGGTTCAGCCGGTCCGGCACCAACATGCAGACCCGGCTGGAAACCAGTTGGGAAAGATCTTTGTCCGAACTGATGATTTCCACTTCATAATCCGGAACGGCCTGCAACGCCATGGCGCCGACCAGATCGTCGGCTTCATAATTTTCCACTTCATACAGCGGCCAGCCGAACGCTTCGGCCAGTTGCCGCAGCCAGGGAAGCTGACTTCGCAACTCTTCCGGCATCGGCGGACGGTTGGCTTTGTAATCCGGCGCCAGCTCCAGCCGGAACGCCGGCTTGCCGCAATCGAACAGCATGGCGCCGCTCTCGGAAGGATGTTCCTGCTGCAATTGCAGCAGCAGCCGGGCAAAGGCGAAAATCGCGTTGGTTGGCTGCTGCCTGGAATTGCTCAACGCCCGGATGGCGTAAAAACAACGGAAGATCTGGGAATAAGCGTCGATCAGAATCAGTTTTTTCATACGGCAACCCTGAGATAAGATGAAGAAGAGTTAGGGTTTAGCCTCTTGAGCATTTTAGAGGAGTAATTATGAAGAGGAGAAAATTGCGTATAGGTGCTCAACAGACATAAACCCTAATTCTAAGGACAATATAGCATACTATTTTGAAAAAAGATATAGCACAAAACATTTTTTTTGCATTTTTTTTCAAAAAGCTCGAAAAAACAGCGCAAAAACATTGTTACCATGCTTCCGTCGTATAGGAAACGATCGTCTGCGCCGCATTGCGCGCCGCCTGCAGAATCGCCCTTCTCCGGTTGGTCTGCATATCGGCCTGGACCTGGAAATCGGTATTGCCGGAGACTTTACGCGTCGAAACCAGCGGTTCCGCCTGGCCGGGAATGATCACCGAAAATTCACTGTTGACGATGACGTTCCACTCCTTGGGCCGATAGGTCAACTCATTGTCATAGGAATCGCCGCTTACTTCGGTAAACGCCACATTGATGACCCGGGCGTATAGAATGCAGTCGGCTTCTTCCAGCGAAACCACCTTCAACGAACCGTCCAGCATGAACTGTTCACTCAGAAGCTGGCGCATCTCCGCCGAAACATTGTAGGCGACGGTATTGTTCTCCACCGGCGCGATGGCGATGGTGTGAATTTGCGGGTGCATGATCGAACCGACGTGATAACAGCCGTTCAACCACAACATGACCGCCAGCAGCGGCAAGGCCAGTAGAAAACGTTTCATCATTTGTTGGTATCCTCCGTCGGCTCCGTCACTGCCGCTTCGGCGGCCGGTCCGGAATTATTTTGAAGATTCAAATCATAGATCGGCAGCAGAAAACGGCCGTCGCTGTTTTCCGGCACCAGCAGCAGTTCGTGCGGTTCCGCCGGAATCGGATAGGCGGCAAACTCGTCCAGCCGCTCCGCCTGGTCTTTGACGACCGTTTCCGGCACGTAAGACCGGTCGATTTCGGTCAGCAACTCCTCGGAGGAATCCGCCGCCGCACTGTCCGGCAACTCCTTGAGAATCTGATTGAGATAACGCTCAGCCACCGCGTCACGCCCCATCCGGTGATAAAATTCGGCAATTTCCTTCAGACGCTGCGCCTCGGCATCGCGAATTTTCAGGATCAGCTTGGCAACGCCGGGATTTTCCGTCGCCTCCGGATAACGCTTCTGAAATTCGCGCAGCACCTCCTGCGCTTCCGCGCTGTAACGGCCGTCGCCGTCGCCGGACAGCGCCAGTTCGTACAGAACCGTGCCGAGCCGCAGGTAGGCATATTTGCGCTCCGGCGCCTCCGGGTAACGCTTCAAAATCTGCCGGAGCATCTCCGCCGCTTCATTCAATTTGCGGCCCTCGATCAGACGAACCGCCAACCGCAACTGGGTCTCCGGCCCCTGCGGCGTATAGGGCGCCCGCTCCAGCGCTTTCGTGTAAACTTCCTCGGTTTTGTCGCTGTCGGACAGCCACGGAATAAAGCGCAGCGAATAAAACGCCGGATCGCGGTGTCCTTCATAAAAAGCGTCGCCGATCTGGTACTCCCGATCGACCAGTGCGGCATAGTCGCACTGCGCCGCATAGGAGTCCAGCATTTTTTCGATATTTTCGAATTCTTTATAATACATGCCGGCCTGGCGATAGGCTTCGATCGCTTTGCTGACGGCGTTGGCTTTCAGCGGGACCGAATCGGCCAGCAGCTCGGCAGCCAGGAAATCATCGGCGGCCCCGGTATAGTCCTTCGCTTCGAGCGATTGCAGGCCTTCGGCATATTTTTCATTGGCATCCTTGTCGTCGGCGTATAACGCGCCGTTCAGCAGCAGCAATCCCAGCAAGGCGCCTCGGGTCAATCTATTCATGGTTCTTTCCGGTTGTCAATCGTTTTCCGGTTTTCACTGCACACGGCATCCGGATCAATACTTTAACCCCATGTTTGACAAATTCCAAATCCTCCGGCGTGAAATCACTGAATTTCCAGAAGCCTGTCGGCAGAAAAAAGTGGAGCGAGTGAACGGAATCGAACCGTCGACAATCACGTTGGCAACGTGATGCTCTACCGACTGAGCTACACTCGCTTGTGTTTTGGTGATATAAAACATAATTCAAACTTGACGAAATGCAAATCGACGCCGGAAAAAAAAGAGTTTTTTTCAGGCGCGCGCCGAAACGTCGAGCAGCCGTTTGACGGTACGGCGATCCAGTTGCATGATCGCAGCGACCCGCTGGCAATTGCCGGTGCGCCGGTAAAGCAGCGCCGCATACCGGGCCAGCAGTTGCTCGGCGGAGAGATTGCACGTTTCAAGCAGCCGCTCCGATTGTCCGCCTTCCGCCGTCGCCATCCCGGCCGGCGTGTAAGAGCCGCGGATCAGCAGATTGCGGATGCACTGCTCCAACTCGCGGACATTGCCCGGCCAGGGATAATCGAAACCGAGATGCGCGACGATCCAGTCGACCGCCGGCGCGGTAAAACGTTCGGCTTCAAGCGGTCCGAGCAAACGCTTGGAAAGGATGCTGACGAAATTTTCCAATTCGCCGCGGCGACGGCCGATCATCTGGCGCAGCGGCGGCGTGACGATGACGTCGGCGCAAAGCCGGTAGTACAGATCGGCCCGAAAGCGCCGTTCGGCGATGGCGGCGGCGAGATCCCGGTTGGTCGCCGCGATGATTTTGCCCGGAAAGTGGCGGTCT
>OJMH01004121.1_pt1 | contig 10137 bp, 10 predicted proteins | sample 1597111 | NCBI WGS metagenome assembly OJMH01 (sample SAMEA2452115, study PRJEB22498) | human gut metagenome
ACAGGTTCGAGCCCTGTAGGTCCCACTTAGGACATTAAGTCCTAATGTATGTGGTTTGCATGCAATATAATATATGGCGAGATAGCTCAGTTGGCTAGAGCACACGGTTCATACCCGTGGTGTCGTGGGTTCAAATCCCTCTCTCGCTACTACTGTAAAAGAACGCGTTTGCGTTCTTTTTTTTATGTAATTTTATTACAAAAATAGTGGTTTAATTGTGCAGTATCTGTGGACTGATTGTGAAATGTGCACAAGCAAAATACGTTGTTATTGTAAATATCGGTGAAATTACATAAAACATCTTGAAAAATCAAATACAATATGCTATTTTAAATACACCATTACAAATACTTTTTACAAGATTATTTTTTTTTCATATTGAATTCATCAATTATTTTAATTATAGGTGAATTCTCCCTCCTTTCATCATAGCATAAGCAGCTATGAATTTTGCCCCTTATGAGAGAACGGCTCATAAGGGGATTTTTTTATGTAATAGGAAATTCTAATAGAATTTCCTATTACATAAAAGGCACTATGTGCTGATGATGTGCACTCGTACGAAGAAGTAGTTTGCCGCAAGCGACTATGCTCGGCGCAGGAATGTGCTTTGCACATTCTTTTTATTTATAAAATGGTAATACTTTGCATCTTGACATAATGCGTGTTATTAAGATAAATTATAATTAAGTTTAACGACACTAACTATAATTAGAGAGGACATATCGATGCTAAAGAAACAATTAATTCAGACAATACCTGAGAGTAAAAAATATATAGCAGGAAATGTCATATTCCAATGGCTGGCTCTGGTTTCTAATATTGTGCTTATGACGATAATAACAACATTTATTGCGGGGCTTATAGACGGTGGCAGTGGAATAGGAAAATATAATTCTTCTAGTATGGCGGCTATGGTGATAAGCCTTATAGTATGCCTTATTGTAAGGGCAGTTTGTAATATTGGTTCATCAAAGATGAGCTATCTGTCATCTAAGACAGTAAAGAGAAATTTAAGACAGATGATATATGAAAAGCTTCTTCGTATGGGAGCATCATATAATGAGAAGGTTAAGACATCAGAACTTGTACAGGTTACAGTTGAAGGTGTAGACCAGCTTGAAACATATTTTGGAGCATATATGCCCCAGTTTTTTTATGCTATGCTTGCACCGCTTACATTATTTGTTTACATATGCACTATAAATGTGGTTTCGGCAGTAGTTCTGCTTATATGCGTACCGCTTATACCAATATCAATTGCATTTGTGCAGACCTGGGCCAAGAAGCTTTTATCTAAATACTGGTCACAATATACAGCTCTTGGCGACACATTTTTGGAAAATCTTGAAGGGCTTACAACTTTAAAGATATATCAGGCAGATGATTATAAGAACATACAGATGAACAAGGAGTCAGAAAAGTTCAGAAAGATAACAATGAAAGTGCTTACAATGCAGCTTAATTCTATTACAATAATGGATTTTGTTGCATATGGAGGAGCAGCTCTTGGAATTATTCTTTCTGTGACGCAGTTTAGTGATGGTAATATTAATCTGGCAGGCTGTCTTCTGATTATACTTTTATCAGCGGATTTTTTTATTCCAATGCGACAGCTTGGCTCATTCTTTCATATAGCTATGAATGGAATGGCGGCAAGTGATAAGATATTTAATTTTCTTGCACTTGAGGAAGAGGATAAAGGAAGCAATGAGTTTCCGGCCAATGAAAATATAGAATTAAAAAATGTACATTTTTCGTATGAGAAAGACAGGGAAATTCTTAAAGGTGTTGATATGACATTTTCTGATAAGAGCTTTACAGCGATTGTCGGTGAGAGCGGCTGTGGTAAATCAACGCTTGCAGGAATACTTATGCACCGCAATAAGGGTTATATAGGAGATATCAGGATTGGAAGTGAGAAGCTTTCTGATATAAGCGAGGCTTCACTAATGCAAAATGTTACATATATAAGCCATCAGAGCTATCTGTTTAAAGGTACGATAAGGGATAACCTTATTGTTGCTTATCCGGAAGCGACAGATGAGCATATGTTAGATGTTCTTAAAAGAGTTAATCTATATGACTTTGTTATGTCTGAGGGCGGACTTGATATGAAGCTTAATGAACAGGCTTCTAATCTTTCGGGTGGACAAAGGCAAAGACTTGCACTTGCAAGGGCACTTATGCATGACAGAAATATATATATATTTGATGAGGCAACTTCTAACATTGATATGGAGAGCGAAGACGATATTATGAGAGAGGTGCTTAATCTTGCAAAGACTAAAACAGTGATTCTTATATCTCACAGACTTGCTAATGTAGTTAATGCAGACAATATATATGTGCTTGAAGCTGGCAGAGTTGCAGAGGCTGGAAAGCATAATGAGCTTTTAGCAAAAAATGGAGTATATTCAAGATTATGGAATGTACAGTATGAGCTTGAGAATTACGGTTTTAAAGATAATGTTGAAAAAAGAACATCAGGAAATGAGGCATAAATATGGGTAAGGTGGATAATAATAAGCATATTGTTAATAGTTCAGACGGAAAATCCGGACGTAGTGGATTAAATGTAATGTTAAGGCTTATAGGTCTTGTAAAACCGCTTGCCGGTTATATGGCGGTGGCAATTCTTATGGGACTTGCAGGACATTTATGTGCTTCTTTTATAACAATATTCGGTGGTTATGCAATACTCGATGTATCAGGGTATGATACAGGACTCACACTTGGTGTGATATTCGTGTGCGTAATTGTGTTCGCACTTGTAAGGGCAGGTTTCAGATATGCAGAACAGTCGTGTAATCATTTTATAGCATTTAAGTTACTTGCAATAATAAGAGATAAAGTATTCAGGGCATTAAGAAAGCTTTGTCCAGCCAGGCTTGAGGGCAGGGACAGAGGCGATCTTATATCTATAATAACTTCGGATATAGAGCTTCTTGAGGTGTTCTACGCACATACAATATCACCTATTGCGATAGCTGTATTGTATACAATAATTATGTGTTGTTATATAGGCTCATTTCACTGGTCGCTGGCACTTATTGCACTTATAGCGTATATATGTGTAGGTGTTGCGATACCGCTTATTGCATCTAAGGCAAGCGGAGATGATGGTTTAAGATACAGAACTAAGTCGGGAGAACTCAGCAGCTTCGTGCTTGAAAGCCTAAGAGGTGCTTCTGAGACAATACAGTATGGCAATGGTGCTAAACGTCTTGAACTTATGAATGGCAGGACAGATGATTTATCAGAAGATGCAAGAAGAATGAAGAATGTGTCTGGTGTTAATACAGCGGTTACTAATGTGTGTATACTGGTATTTGACATAATTATGCTTCTTGCAGGTGTTAAGCTTTATTATGCCGGTATTATAGGCTTTGATGGTGTACTCCTTACTACTATTGCATTATTCTCATCATTTGGACCGGCAGTGGCGCTGGCGGCGTTAGGAAGTACATTGCAGAGTACATTTGCGGCAGGTAACAGAGTTCTTGATATATTAGATGAAGAACCGGTTATAGAGGAACTTACGGGTAATAAAGAAATTGAATTTGAAGGTATTAATGCGGAAGATGTTACATTTGCCTATGGAGAAGAAACTATACTTGATAATTTCAGTATTGATATTAAGAAGGGTGAAATAACTGGAATAATAGGAAAGAGCGGAAGTGGAAAGTCAACGCTCCTTAAGCTGTTTATGCGTTTCTGGGATACAGATAAAGGAAGAATAAGTATTTCAGGCAGTGATATTAAGAATATTAACACTTCTAACTTAAGGGATATGGAAGGTTTTATGACACAGGATACACATCTGTTTCACGACAGCATAAAGAACAATATAAGAATTGCAAAGCTTGATGCGACAGATGAAGAAATTGTGAATGCCTGCAAGAAAGCTTCCATACACGATTTTATACAGTCGCTTCCACAGGGCTATGATACACCTGTAGGAGAATTGGGAGATACACTTTCGGGAGGAGAGAAACAGCGTATAGGACTTGCGAGGGTATTTCTTCATAATGCACCTTTAATACTCTTAGATGAGCCTACAAGCAATCTTGACAGTCTTAACGAGGCGGTTATCCTTAAATCGCTTAATGAGGAAAGACAGAATAAGACGGTTGTGCTGGTGTCACACAGACAGTCAACTATGAGAATTACGGATAAGATATATTCCGTAGAGAATGGGCGAATGAGTTAATAATTATGAAAAAGACAGATATTAATAAAAAGAGAGAAAAAGAGAAGCAGATGGTTTCTTATATGATAGCGTTATATTGTAAGAAAAATCATCATAATAAATATAATAAGGGCAGTATCAATAAAAATGGCTTGTGTGCTGAGTGTCAGGAGCTTGCTGAGTATGCAGGATTAAGAAGTGATAAATGCCCATTTATGGAAACTAAGACATTCTGTGCTAACTGCAAGGTACATTGCTATAATCAGGAGATGAGGGGAAAGATAAAAGCAGTAATGAGATTTTCAGGACCGAGAATGATGTTTCATCATCCGGTTGCGGCTATTCATCACATTGTTTCAACAATGCGTGAGAAGAAAAGGCTAAGAAAGGAAAGTGAATATTAAATATGAGAATTGAGGCGGTATATGGGGTGTTAATTCCTTTATTGGGAACAACACTAGGAGCAGCTTGTGTGTTTTTTATGAGGAAGAATATGAAAGATGGGATACAAAGAAGCCTTACAGGCTTTGCATCCGGAGTTATGGTTGCAGCTTCTGTATGGAGTCTGCTTATTCCGTCAATTGAACAGTCAGAAGGTATGGGAAGATTTGCGTTCGTGCCGGCACTTGTCGGTTTATGGGCTGGTATGCTGTTCTTGCTGCTGCTTGATAATATAACGCCTCATCTGCATATTAATAGTGAGGTTTCGGAAGGACCAAGAACTAATCTAAAAAAAACGACTATGCTTGTCCTTGCAGTGACAATTCATAATATACCTGAGGGGATGGCAGTTGATGTTGTGTATGCGGGCTTTCTGCTTGGTAATTCAGGAATTACAGCAATGGCGGCACTTGTGCTGTCGGTTGGAATAGCAATTCAGAATTTCCCAGAGGGAGCTATTATATCAATGCCGCTAAGAGCTAACGGGCTTGGCAGGGGAAAGTCATTTCTGTATGGATTTCTGTCAGGCGTGGTTGAACCTGTAGCTGCATTCGTAACGATACTGGCAGCAGGAATAATTACACCTGCAATGCCATATCTTTTAAGCTTTGCGGCTGGAGCTATGATATATGTTGTAGTAGAAGAACTTATTCCGGAGATGTCACAGGGGAGGCATTCTAATATCGGAGTAATTGCATTTGCGATAGGTTTTGGAATAATGATGATGTTAGATGTGGCATTAGGATAAATGTGTATTAGGAACTTGTAAATGTTACTAAAATGTGGTTTACTTATAAGGATATGATATTGATAGGCTTATGCGTACTGAGAAAGGTATGGTTATTAGATGAGAGTTGGATTAGGTTATGATGTTCATAAGTTAGTTGAAGATAGAAAGCTTATAATCGGTGGAGTAGAGATTCCTTATGAGAAAGGATTGTTAGGCCATTCAGATGCAGATGTATTATTACACGCAATTATGGATGCACTTTTAGGTGCTGCGGCACTTGGAGATATAGGAAAGCATTTTCCAGATACAGATGATGCTTACAAGGGCATATCAAGCATTAAGCTTTTAGAGGAAGTTGGTGTGCTTCTTGATAAGAATAATTATATAATCGAGAATATAGATGCTACAATTATTGCACAGAAGCCTAAAATGCGTCCTTATATAGATACTATGAGAGAGAATATTGCAAAGGCATTAAAGATTGATGTCAACTGTGTTAATGTAAAGGCGACAACAGAAGAAGGTCTTGGCTTTACAGGAACAGGTGAGGGGATATCCTCACAGGCTATATGCAGTCTTGTGTCAGTGTCTAATTATATATATGGTGATTCGGATATGACTAACTGTTGCAGCGGCTGTAATGGATGTGCTGCAAGAAGAACACAGGAGTAAGTCTGGTCACAGGATTACAATTGAGTAATTATTAGGAATTCAGCATATCTGATTGTGATTAAATATCATATAATAGATTAAGATTAATTAGTTAGGAAGTTATCAGATATGAAATATTTAGATTTTATAAAGCAGGAAATGGCTGTCATTATGGATAGGGATCCTGCGATTAAAAGTAAAATGGAAGTGTTCCTTTATCCAAGCTTCTGGGCATTATTAAAGTACAGAAAAGCCCATAAGCTTTATAAGAAAGGGCATTTCTACAGAGCAAGAAAGCTGTCACAAAGAACAGCAAGAAAGACAGGAATAGAAATCCACCCAGGTGCAACTATTGGCGAAGGGTTATTTATTGACCACGGACATGGTGTTGTCATCGGTGAAACTGCTATTATAGGAGATAATGTAACACTCTATCAGGGAGTTACGCTTGGTGGAACAGGTAAAGAGCAGGGCAAACGTCATCCGACACTTGGAAGCAACATAATGGTTGGTGCAGGTGCTAAGGTATTAGGTTCTGTGACTATAGGTGATAATTGTAAGATAGGTGCAGGTTCAGTAGTGCTAAAAAATGTGCCACCTAACTCAACAGTTGTAGGCGTCCCTGGCAGAGTTGTTATGAGAGGTGATGTAAGAGTGCTTGAAGATCTTGACCAGATACATCTTCCAGACCCGGTTATGAGCGATATAGAATATCTTAAGGAGCAGAATAAGAAGCTTAAGAAACGTATCGCACATCTTGAAAATCTTGTTAATGAGCCAAGAAATATAGAAGAATAGAAGATTAATTTTACCGACATAAAGAAAGGATCAAAGTTATTATGAAGATTTATAATACACTTTCAAGAAGTAAAGAAGAATTCGTGCCATTAGAAGAAGGCAAAGTTAAAATGTATGTATGCGGACCAACAGTGTATAACCTTATACATATTGGTAATGCAAGACCTATGATAGTGTTTGATACAGTAAGGAGATATCTTGAGTACAAGGGATATGATGTTAATTATGTATCTAACTTTACAGATGTGGATGATAAGATTATTAAGAAGGCTATAGAAGAAGGAGTTACAGCAGAAGAAATCTCTAAGCGTTATATTAAGGAATGTAAAAAGGATATGGCTGGAATGAATATTAAGCCAGCAACAACACATCCTCTTGCTACACAGGAAATTGACGGTATGATTGATATGATAAAGACACTTATCGATAAAGGTTATGCCTATGAGAAGAATGGTACTGTATATTACAGAACAAGACGTTTTGAGGGTTATGGAAAGCTTTCTAAGAAGAATATAGATGATTTAGAGGCTGGACATAGAGATGATGCACACAAGCTTAAGGTATCAGGTGAAGACGAGAAGGAAGATCCACTTGATTTCGTATTATGGAAGCCAAAGAAGGACGGAGAGCCTTATTGGGAGTCACCTTGGAGTGAAGGACGTCCGGGCTGGCATATAGAGTGTTCTGTAATGTCTAAGAAGTATCTTGCAGATGAGATAGATATTCACGCAGGCGGTGAGGATTTAATATTCCCGCATCACGAGAATGAAATTGCACAGTCAGAAGCCGCTAACGGAGTTCCGTTTGCCAAGTACTGGATGCACAATGCATTCCTTAATATTGATAATAAGAAAATGTCTAAGTCATTAGGTAATTTCTTTACAGTAAGAGATATTTCAAAGGAATATGATTTACAGGTATTAAGATTTTTTATGCTTTCAGCACATTACAGGAATCCTATTAATTTCAGCCATGACCTTATGGAAGCAGCCAAGAATGGTCTTGACAGAATAATCACAGCAGTTACTAATCTTACACATCTTGAAAAGAGTGCTAAAGATAGTGCTATGACAGAAGATGAGAAGAAGGTAATAGATTCAACTAAAGACATTTATGGTAAATTTGAAGCTGCTATGGATGATGACTTTAATACAGCTGATGCAATATCAGCAGTATTTGAATTAGTTAAGCTTGCTAATTCTAATTCATCAGAGGACAATACTAAGGAATATATAACAGCACTTAAGGAAAGTATTGTTACACTTGCTGATATATTAGGACTTAAGGTCATTAAGGAAGAAGAACTTCTTGATGAAGATATAGAAGCACTTATCGCAGAAAGACAGCAGGCAAGAAAAGATAAGAATTTTGCAAGAGCTGACGAGATAAGAGATGAACTTACGGCTAAGGGAATTATTCTTGAGGATACAAGAGAAGGTGTCAGATGGAAGAGAGCATAAAAGATAACCTGACAAGTGATATATGGGATGTACTTGGACTAAAAAGTGTAAGTCCAAGACAGCTTTCCCCACTTGTTCTTGCGTATATAGGTGACAGTATATTTGACTTAGTAGTAAAGACTAAGATAGTTACTGCTGGCAATACACAGGTTAATAAGATGAACAGGGCTGCAAGCAGTATTGTCAAGGCTGAGTCACAGTCTAAGATGATAGGTTATCTTGAAGATAAGCTTACTGAGGAAGAAGGAAGTGTATACAAGAGAGGCAGAAATGCCAAATCCTACACATCAGCCAAGAATGCTTCCATAAGTGATTATAGAAGGGCGACAGGCTTTGAGGCACTTATGGGTTATCTGTATTTGTCAGGACAGTATGAAAGAATGTGCGAGCTTATTAAAGATGCACTTGACTGGCTTGAAAATGATAATAAACAGGCATAAAAGAAAGGTTAGAATTCATAAATATGAGATATAAGGAATTAACATTTGAGGGGCGTAATGCAGTCATTGAGGCATTTCGTTCTGGAAAGACAATTGATAAGCTGTTTATTCTTGATGGTTGTCAGGACGGTCCTATAAAGAGTATTGTAAGAGAAGCTAAGAAGACTTCAACAATAATTAACTATGTGGACAAGGAAAGACTTGACAGACTTGCCAATACAGGACACCATCAGGGCGTTGTTGCAATAGGCGCAGCTTACGAATATGCAGAAGTTGAAGATATATTAGAAGCTGCAAGAAGCAAGGGCGAAGCACCATTTATATTTGTTCTTGATGAGATTGAAGATCCACATAATCTTGGTGCAATAATAAGAACAGCTAATCTTGCAGGAGCACATGGTGTTATTATCCCTAAGAGAAGAGCTGTAGGACTTACAGCGACAGTAGCCAAGACATCAGCAGGTGCAATTAATTATACACCAGTAGCCAAGGTTACTAATATAGCTAACACTATTGAGGCATTAAAGAAAGAGGGCTTGTGGTTCGTATGTGCAGATATGGGCGGCGAAACTATGTATAACCTTGATTTAAAAGGACCGATAGGTCTTGTTATAGGCAATGAAGGCAATGGCGTAAGCCGTCTTGTAAAAGAGAAATGTGATTTTGTTGCTTCAATTCCTATGAAGGGAGATATAGACTCTCTTAATGCTTCGGTTGCGGCAGGAGTTATGGCGTTTGAAATAGTAAGGCAGAGAATGGTATGAAGCATTATGAGTTGTACAAAGATGAAGAACTTGTAAATATGTATCGTGACGGAGATGCAAGAGCTGTGGACGAGATTATGGAAAGATATAAGAATCTTGTTAGAAAAAAAGCGAATGCTATGTATATAGTCGGCGGGGATAAAGACGACCTTATACAGGAGGGAATGATAGGACTTTATAAGGCAGTCACAACATATGATGAGCTAAAGGCAGCTTCGTTTGCTACATTTGCCTCACTATGTATTAACGGACAGCTTATGAATGCAGTAAAAGCTTCTAATGCCAAGAAAAATACCCCTCTTAATTCCTATGTATCATTTGATACGCCAGCGAACAAATCAGACGATGAGTCAGATATGAAGCTTGTGGATACATTAGTACACGACAGTGAACAAAATCCAGAAGCACTATACATTGACAGGGAAGTAACAGACAATCTGGAAGAAAAAGCCTTCGAGTCATTGAGCCCGTTCGAGAAACAGGTAGTAACACTCCTTATGGAAGGCAACGACTATATAAAAATAGCCGACCAGCTAGGCAAGACACCCAAATCAATAGACAACGCAATACAGCGTTCAAGAAACAAGATAAAAATAATTGTAGATTAGCTATAAATATACTTGATTAATCATTACAAAAATGATATAAATAAAATTGCTGT
>OJMH01004123.1_pt1 | contig 10133 bp, 8 predicted proteins | sample 1597111 | NCBI WGS metagenome assembly OJMH01 (sample SAMEA2452115, study PRJEB22498) | human gut metagenome
GCTTTGCCGGTGTAGGTCTAGCTTTTCAGCAGGGTGGCAGAGCCGGGCAAACTGTTTTTATTGCCATACAGAAAGTCCATATCCGTGTGGCCGTTGACCCCGGCCACCTTGCCGTTGTCTGCGTACTGCCACATCAGGTAATCGCCGTCGTATTTGCAGGTTTTGGAGCCGTATTCCGCCACCCACAGGGCGTAGCGGCCCCGGGTCTCCTGCTCAATGTAGTCCAGCAGCGGGCTGCGGCTCATATACAGCCCCGGGGTGTGCCCGGCAGCGGCAATGATGCTGCAAAAGTGCTCTACCAGCTGGGTACAAAAGGCCTTGCCCTTGTTCAGCTGGCTGCTCTCCTCTAAGTCATAAAACACCGGCAGATCCAGGGTGCGGCTGCCCAGTACTTGTAGGCACAGGCGCGCCTCTTTTTCCACATCCGCCACGCTCTTGGCATAAGAATACCAGTAAATACCCACCGGCAGCCCGGCGGCAGTGGCGTTCTTAAAGTTGGTGGCAAAGTAGGCGTCCTCCTGGCTGGCGTTCTTGCCGTACCCGGCGCGTAGAATGGCAAAGTCAATGCCGTCGTTTTTTATCTTTTTCCAGTTCACCTTTTCTTGCCAAGCGGAAATATCTACACCGTTTAGCACCTCCAGCTTGTTAAATCGGGCGTTGTGGGTGTAGCTTTTGCCGGTGTATTTGGATCTCATGGTGGCGGCCTGGGCTGCGCCCGCCGTAGGCAGCAGCGCTGTTAAGGCCACCAGCACCGCCAGCAGTACGGCGGTGACAGAAAAGAATCTCTTTTTTGCTTTTTGCATTAGGAACCTCCCAAATACCAGCGGTTCAGGTCAATGTACTTGCTGCCGTTGCCTTTGATCTTACCGATTTTGGAATATTGCCAAATATCAAAATCCCCGGTGTAGGTGACGGCGCTGTTGTAGTCCGCCACCCAGCGCAGAGTGCCCTTGGGCAGGGAGGTGGCGTCGAATTTAGAAATGTAAAAGTGTGAGTTGGCGTACACCCCGGCGGTGTAGCCGTCGGCGGTCACGGTGTCGCAAAAGGCGGTGAGCAGCCGGGTGGTGTCCTTTTTGCTCACATTGGCGTCATACAGCCGACCGGCGTGCTCTCCGGCAGCGTTGTAGCCGTATTCATAGTCTATGATCAGCGGCAGCTCCACTTTGGCAAAGCGCACAGCTTCCAGCACAAAGCGGGCTTCCTCTTGGGCTTCTTCCTCCGTGGTGGCTTGAGAGAAGAAATATACACCCACCGGCACCCCGGCCTTGCGGGCAGCTTTTAAGTTCTCTTTTGCCATTTTGTCTGCATGGAGCGCACCGTCGGTGTAGCCTCGGTAGCCTACCCGGATAAAGGCAAATTTGGCGCTTTTTGCCAGGGTAGTCCAGTCCACGGTGCCGTTGTGTTCGGAGATGTCTACCCCCTCCACAAAGGGGGCGTCGGTGCCAAAGTCATAGGTTACCCGCTGATGGCGGTTCCCCAGTGCCAGCACGGTGGCAGCCAGCGCACCCACGATCACCAGCGCCAGCGCCGCCTGCACCCACCGGTTGGCAAACAGAGATTGGCCGTTGGTTTTGCGCCGCCCCTTGCGCCGGGCAGTGCCGGCGGGCTTTTTGCGGGTGGTCTTTTTACGGGTGCTTGTCCGCCGTGGGGTTGACCGACTGCGGGTATTCTTTTTTGCAGGTTTTTTCCGTTCGTTTGCCATGCTTTGCTCCGCTTTACCTGTAAATGATCCTTTTAATAGTAATACAAAGCAGGGAGCGGGTCAAGGGCAGCGGGCTAAAATTTACAATTCCCCCGGTATTCCACTGTTGTGGTAATTTAAAGCGCTTTCTTGACAAGTGATTCCGGGCAGTATAATATAATAGGTATCACAGTATAGAAATCAGGTAAAGCCCATGCAGAATTTTGATAAAATGGATCATATGCACTTTATTCGCAAGCTGCCCATTCCTCAGGAGCTGAAAAAAGAGATGCCCCTGACTCCGGAGCTGGCTGCCTACAAGGACAAGCGGGATCAGGAGATCGCCGCCATTATCCGCAGCGAGAGCGACAAGCTGCTGTTGGTGATCGGCCCTTGTTCGGCGGATCGGGAGGATGCGGTGATTGACTATATCCACCGCCTGGCAGAGGTGCAAAAGCAGGTGGCGGACAAAATCTTGATCGTTCCCCGCATTTATACCGGCAAGCCCCGCACCACCGGCGCCGGATACAAGGGTATGCTCCACCAGCCGGACCCGGGCAAAAAGCCGGATATGTACGAGGGTATTCGCGCCATTCGCCATATTCACCTGCGTGCCTTGCAGGAGACCGGGCTGTCTTGTGCAGACGAGATGCTGTACCCGGAGAATCACCGGTATTTAAGCGACCTGCTGGGCTATGTGGCCGTCGGTGCCCGCAGCGTAGAGAACCAGGAGCACCGGCTGATCTCCAGTGGACTGGATATTCCTGTGGGTATGAAGAATCCCATGAGCGGGGATCTGTCTGTGATGATCAATGCCATTAAGGCCGCCCACGGCGATCATTCCTTTATTTATCGCGGCTGGGAGGTAGAGAGCCAGGGCAACCCCTTGTCCCACGCCATTTTGCGGGGCAGTGTGGACCGCCACGGCATCAACCACGCCAATTATCATTACGAGAATTTGCGTATTCTCCATGATCTGTATGTGGAGAGCGGCATTGCCAACCCGGCGGTGCTTATTGACACCAACCACTCCAATTCCTCCAAGCAGTACCTGCAACAGGTGCGTATTGCCAATGAGGTGCTCCACTCCATGCGCCACTCGGCGGATATACGCCGACTGGTAAAGGGCTTTATGATTGAGTCTTACATTGAGGATGGCGCCCAAAAGTGGGAGGACGGCATTTACGGCAAGTCCATCACCGACCCTTGCCTGGGTTGGGACAAGACCCGGGACCTGATTTTCTCCTTGGCGGACCAGTTGTAAACGGAAAAGTATATACTGCGCCCCGGCAGATCGTTTTCGGTCCCGCCGGGGCATTTATTTTTCCAACCCCTGTCCGTTATTGCGATTTTGGGCATTTTTTTGTTCCGACGGTGTTGACAAATGGCGCAAAAGTGCTATATTGGTAGTACAAATTCAACAGTCAAATGCAACGAACAGGACAGGACGAACCGCATCACCGCTTACAGAAAGCCGCCGGTTGTGGAAGACGGCAGCAAGGCGCGGTCCTCGTTATCCCCTGCAAGCAGCACCTGTGAGCGGCCCTCGGGCTTCGTAATCGGTGCCGGTACTCCCCGTTATCGGAGCGTGCTATCCGCCTTGGCGGGCAGCGCATGAGCGGTCGGCAGCTTTGCCGGCAAGCAGAGTGGTAACGCGTGGGTTTCTGATTTTTACCTTCGTCTTTGCACAGCAGCATTGGCTGTGCCGGGGCGAAGGTTTTTTGTTTTTTGTATTTGACTGGGAAAAGAAGAATGAAAGGAGTCTTTCAAATGAACACATTGGTTATTGTACTGATTGCCATTGTTGTGCTGGGTGCGGGCTATGTGCTGTATGGTCGCCATATTGCCAAGTCCTGGGGCATTGATCCCAAGGCAGAGACCCCCGCAGTGAAGTACAACGACGGCAAAGACTTTGTACCGACCAACGGCTGGACGGTGTTCAGCCATCAATTTTCCTCTATCGCAGGTGCAGGCCCTGTTACCGGCGCCATTCAGGCGGCGGTCTTTGGCTGGGTACCGGTGCTGCTGTGGATCCTGATCGGCGGCGTTTTCTTCGGTGCCGTTACGGACTTCGGCGCCCTGTACGCTTCTGTGAAGAACGAGGGCAAGAGCATGGGTATGCTCATTGAAAAGTACATCGGCAAGCTGGGCCGCAAATTGTTTACCATCTTTTGCTGGCTGTTCTCCGTGCTGATCATCGCCGTATTTGCGGATATGGTTACAGGCACATTCTCTGCTTTTGATGCGGAGACTCTGCAAAAGCTGCCGACTGCCGGGGTCAACGGCTCCGCCGGTATGGTGTCTATTATGTTTATGGTGTTTGCCGTGGTGTTCGGCCTGATCCAGAAGAAGTGGAACCTGACCGGGTGGAAAGAGTTTGTTGTGGGCGTTGTCTTTATTGTTGCGTCCTTTGCCGTCGGCATTAAAGTGCCCATCATCATGGGCAAGACCCAATGGGCTGCCGTGGTGTTCGCTTATATTTTCCTGGCGGCCATTATGCCCATTTGGCTGATGAAGCAGCCTCGGGATTATATGACCACCATTATGTTTGTGTGCATGATCGCCGGTGCCATCATCGGTTTGGTCATCGGCCACCCCACCATGGAGCTGCCTGCCTTTACCGGGTTTAATAACGAGAAGCTGGGCACCATGTTCCCCATTCTGTTTGTGACCGTGGCCTGCGGCGCTGTGTCCGGGTTCCATAGCCTGGTGTCCTCCGGCACTTCGTCTAAGACCATCGCCAATGAGAAGGATATGCTGAAAGTGGGCTACGGCGCCATGATTTTGGAGAGCGTGCTGGCTGTATTGGCGCTGTGCGTGGCCGGTGCCGCCGCCAAGAACGGCGTGGCTGCCGAAGGCACCCCGTTCCAGATCTTCTCCCGCGGCGTTGCCGGGTTCTTTGAGAAAATGGGCGTGCCGGTACAGGTAGCCACCGTGTTTATGACCATGTGTGTGTCCGCTTTGGCGCTGACCACGCTGGACGCTGTGGCTCGGATCGGTAAAATGTCTTTCCAGGAGATCTTCAGCGTAGATGATATGCAGCACGCAGCTCTGTGGCGCAAGGTGGTGTGCAATCCGTATTTTGCTACCATCATTACCCTGCTTTGCGGCTATGTGCTCACCAAGGTGGGCTACCAGCAGATTTGGCCTCTGTTTGGCTCTGCCAACCAGTTGCTCAGCGCACTGGTGCTGATTACGCTGTGCGTGTTCCTGAAGGTTACAGGCAGAAAGAACAAGATCCTGTTCCCGCCTATGATCATTATGCTGTGCGTTACCTTTACTGCATTGGTGCAGCGGCTGATCGCCATGATCAAGGCCATTCAGCAGGCTGCCGCAGTGGAGATCCCTGCCGGACAGACCAGCTGGGGCGCTGTGTTTATTGCCAACGGTTTGCAGCTGATCATCGCCGTGCTGCTGATTGTACTTGGCTTGACCATTGTGGTCAACAGTGCCAAGAGCTATGTGAAGAGCAAAAAAGGCAGCGAGACCGAAGAGGTCGCCAAGGCATAACGGCGTGCGTATAATATCGGTATCAACCATGAACCGTCTGCGTATTTCTGCGCAGGCGGTTTTGTGTTTGTATTTGGCCCCCTGCAATAAGGGAGGCAAATCGCAACCGATTTTCCTAAAATATGGAGCATATTCCGATCCATGACGGTACAGATTTTCAAATGTGCCAAATAAAGAACCGGAAAGTTGTCAAATGCGTGGCTGCGTGCTATAATACTGAACGCAAAACAAAACCAAATCTGGAAAAGGGGATTTTTCATGTCTGACAAAACGGAAAAAAAGTACATGAAGAAGTCAGAGATCGTTACCTTTGGTATCGGTCTGTTCGGCGTGGCTCTGATGACCGGCTGGATGCCGGACTACACCGCTACCTTCTTCGCTGACTTCGCGTTCAAAGGCAAGGGATTTGACTCCGCCACCATGGCAAATGCCATCTCTATGGTGTTCTTGGTGGCCGGTATCATTGGCGCCGTGTGCGAGCTGGTGATCGGCTATTTGGTGGATAACACCCGCACCAAGCTGGGCAAGGTAAAGCCCTGGGTGGGCTTCGGCGTGGTGCCGCTGGCCGTGGTGGCTATGCTGGTATTCATTGCACCCAACACCTCCAACCAAACCTTGGCGATCGTGTGGATGTTTGTGATCTACTCGTTGTATACCGCCTTCAGCTGTGCGGTAGAAAGCCCGTCTAACTGCTTCGGCTCCCTGTGCTCGCCCAATCCGGCAGAGCGCTCCACCGCCATCTCCATCGCTTCGTTCCTGCGCAGCGTGGGCCAGTCCGGCGGTATGGTCGTCGTGATGGTGGTGGGCCTGGTAATGAAGGCCTTGATGGGCAAACAGCAATATAAGAACGCCGAGGGCCAGGGCCTTGACCTGGTGATCTCCACGGCGGTGTGCGCCCTGGGTCTGATCCTCTTTGTGATGATCTTCTTTACCAATAACAAAGAGCGTGTGCCTTTCACGCAGGAGAAGGTGAGCCTGAAAGACGCCGTTAAGGTGGTCTTTACATACAAAAACCTGCTGATGGTGTCCTTGACCAAGCTGTGCGGCTTTGGCCGCGGCGTGTACGGCACCGTGTCTTTGTACATTGCCATTTACCTGCTGGGCTCTAAGGACCTGAAGCTGGCGCTGCTGCTGCCCATGGGTATCGGTACCGCTGTGGGCACCCTGCTGGTGAACTTTGTGCTGAAGAAGTTCTCCACCAAAAAGACCTTTATTCTTTTCTGCGTGTACGGTGCGTCTTCCATGGCAATCCTGTTCCTGGTGTCTAAGGGTATCGGCTTTAACAGCACCCTGATTGTGCCGTTCCTGATCTTGAACTTCTTCTGCGGTTTGCAGCACGGCAACACCAATGTAACCCCCAATATTATGATCGCCGACTGCGTAGACGAGATCGAGTGGAAAACCGGCCAGCGCAAGGACGGTCTGGCGTATGCCGGTTACGGCTTGTTCTCCAAGATTGCTTCCGCCTTCACCAAGGCGCTGGGTCCCTGGCTGCTGTACACCTGGTCCGGCTATGCCGTATCTCGTGACGCCAATGTGGCTTATGCCGCCCAGACGGATTCTACTTTGAACAAGATCTTAATGATCTACACCATCATTCCCGCCGTGTTCGTTGTGCTCCAGGCGGTGCCCATCTTCTTCTACGATATGGTCGGTGAGAAGAAGGCGCGCATTACCCGCGAGCTGATGGAGCGCCGTGAGGCCGCCGGTTTGGTTGCCGGTGAGGGCGAAGAGACTGCCGATGCGGCAGCAGCCGAGTAAGGGGGCGACGAGAATGGCAAAACAGGAAAAGACTTTTAATACCAAGTTGTATGCGCTGGTAGTATTTTTGTTGGTTGCAGCCATTTTGGCTGTGTCCACCGTGGCCACCTTTAGCAGCAAGTATATTGCATTTAAGCCGGAGAAGGTCGCTCAGGCGTATGCGGATACCATTGTGCAGACCGGTGACGGCTACAATGCCAACAAGTATGCGCTGGTGAGCAAAAGCGAGAAATACGGCGATTTTATCCGCAAGTTTTATATGTACCCGGTGATCTATAAGGACGCCGGTTACAAGCCCGGCGATGATACCAAGAACTTAAAGGGCTTGAACGACGACAGCTACAAGTCCGATAAGACCAAGAACGACGACGGTACGCTTACCGGCCAGGTGACCGCGGCCATGTATCCCTATTATGTGGAGCTGCTGGGTCAGTACGGCTGGGACGATGCAGACGCTATGTTCACCAATTACTTTGCCAAGTACCAGCAGGTGCGGGGGCAGGTATTCGGTGATTCGTACCTGGATGACGAGGGTATGTTCACCGCGCTGGAGGCCAATGTAAAGACCTACGGCGAGAGTCTGACCGGTACGGAAGAGACCTACGACAAGAACACCAAGGTCAAGCTGACGGATAAGACCATCGGCGCTTATCAAAAGGCGCTGGGCGAGGATTACAAGCTGACCACCACCGTGACCGATGTGCAGTCGGTGGAGGATGTAAAGGCTTATACCGCCAAGATGAATACCCAGCTGCTGGCGAATTATGAAGTCAGCGCCGACGACATCGGTGCTGTTTCCATCTGCACCGTGCAGGTAACGGACGCTAAGGGTACCCAGTTGGCCACCTGCAACCTGACCGTGGTGCAGATCGGCCATACCTGGTATGTAGACAATACCACCGCAGATACCTCTGCGTTGTATCAAATCGGCAAATGATCTTTCGCTTGCCGTAAGAGAGGGAACCGCCCGGACCGTAAGGCCCGGGCGGTTTTTTGTGTGCGAAGGATAAGATCCGTTTGGCTTTTATTTTTTTTTGTAGGGGGCTTGCACGCCCTGCCATTCGCCGCCGGTTTCCATCCTGAAAAAACGTCATATTCTTTTGCAACCTACTATGCAGGCATGGAAAAATATGGTATAATTCTTGCGAGACAGTGTGCATTATCCGTCAGTTGTCTGCCGGTGCTGGGGATCAAAAAATCGTGGAGCATTTCTTTGATCTGATGGAGGAGAGCATCGGCCTGTTGATCGGGGAAGCGTAAGGCATTCACAGAATCGGTTTGGATTTATTATTCTTTACAAAAAAATAAGGCCCCTGCCATTGCAGGGGCTTTGTGCGTATCAATCATCGTGTGGATTACCGTATTTTGCGCAGCTGCGCGGTGAGTACGGCAGTCAGCTTTTCCCGGTCAAAGGCGGGCAGCGGCTCCAGAATCACATCAATACAGCCGCCTACGGCGTAGATCACATTGGTTACCTGGTGATAATTTTTCTCCATAGTGAAGTTGTTGTGGGAGCAAATAGCCTCGGTCATCTGCTGTTTGAGCATGCGCAGGGCGGGAGCGCACATACGGCTGTTTTTGAATTTGGTCAGCCGCTCAATGTTGTTGTTGCGCTCAATTTCATTGAGCATACTGTTAATTATATCCGTGGGGTCCCGCTGGATTTGATCGTAGTTGATGCCCTTGGCGATCTCCACAATGCCGTTGGTGATGGTCTCAAAGCAGAATTGAATGCACGCGCCCATGCTCTTAAAGTGCAGATAAAAGGTGCTTTTGTTAATGTCTGCTTTTTTGCACAGCTCCAATACGGTGATCTTGTCCGTTTCTTTTTCAATCATCAGCGCGATCATAGCGTTAAAGACCGCCGCTTTGGTGCGCTTTACCCGTCTGTCCATTTTTTAGAAAAACCCCCCTCGAATCGCTTTGTAATGGACACCTGTCCAATAGCAAATACTATGATAACATAAATGAAAGAAAGGTTGCAAGCAACTTCACGGAATTTGTAGGAAGTGCTGGAAAACGCCATGAAAACTTGTGCAAAAACACGAAAAATTGTTCCGCTGGTACTGGCGCTTTTGCTGCTTTTTGGCGGTTGCAGTGCGGTCAACAGGGCTGCAGTCTTTGGTACAAACGGCAACGAGACTACCCGGCGGCAGGATGTGTTGACGGTGGAATTTTTGGATGTAGGTCAGGCCAATGCGGCGCTGCTCACCTGCGGGGGTAAGAGTCTGCTCATCGACGGCGGCAATGTGGCAGACGGCGCCAAGGTCACGCGTGCGGTGCAGGTGGCAACGGACCGGCTGGACTATGTGGTGAATACCCATGGCCATGAGGACCATGTGGGCGGCCTGGCCGCTGTGGTGGATGCGATGGCTTCCGCTGTGATGGAAGAGCTGTGCAACGCGCTGGAAGCCGAGATCCGCACCAGCGTGCAGGCGCAGGGGCACTACCTGACGGGGCGTTTTTCCCCCGGCTATGGGGACTGCCCGCTGACTTTGCAGCAGCCGTTTGCCATTGCGCTGGATACCGTGCGCGGCCTTGGCATGGCGGTCACGCCGGAAAATCTGCTGACCCCGCGCAAAAGCGTAACAGCCATCCTTGGCGTGGCGGACCACCTGGTAACGGGGGCCCGCGCCGGGTGCGGGCACTGCCTGCTGCGCGAAAAGTGCGAATACAGAAAGAGGGGAACCACCTGTGAAAATTGAGGAAGTATTTGCCCGCCGCCGCTTTATTATGCTGGATGGCGCCATGGGCACCCAGCTGCAGCTGCGCGGCCTGACCACAGAACAAAAGCCGGAACTGGCCGCCTTTATCATGCCGGATGTGCTCACTGCCGTCCACCGGGACTATGCCCGCGCCGGGGCGGATATCCTGCTGGCAAACACCTTTGGCGCCAACCCTCGTAAATTGAAGGGAACCGGCTATACTGTGCAGCAGGTGATCGAAGCGTCCATCGCATGTGCCCGGACCGCCGCGCAGGAAACCGGTGCCCTGGTGGCACTGGATATCGGCCCTATCGGCGAGCTGCTGGCCCCGGCCGGTACCCTGCCGTTTGAGGATGCCTGCGCCCAGTTTGCTGAGATGGTGCGCGCCGGTGCCGCAGCCGGGGCAGACCACTTCGCCGGATTCCAGCACGGAATCGTCAAAATAGATCTCGTCGCCGCAGTTGGGGCAGACGGCG
>OJMH01004125.1_pt1 | contig 10131 bp, 5 predicted proteins | sample 1597111 | NCBI WGS metagenome assembly OJMH01 (sample SAMEA2452115, study PRJEB22498) | human gut metagenome
ACCCAGATCCAGGAGCTGCAGATCGAGCAGATTTCGCAGGCCAGCGCCCGGCAGCGCCGCGGCCGCTGCGGCCGGGTCGGCGAAGGGATTTGCGTCTATCTGTATTCGGAAGAGGTACTGCAGCGCAGTGTGCCGTATACCGATCCGGAAATCCGCCGGACTTCGCTGGCCGGCGTCATTCTGCAGATGGCGCTGCTGGGGTTGCCGCGGATTGAGAAGTTTCCGTTTCTCGACCCGCCGCCGGCCAATCTGATCCGGGACGGGGTGCGGACGCTGGAGGATATCGGCGCGATCGACGACCACGGCCGGATTACCAGAAACGGCTGGACGATTGCCGGTTTGCCGATCGATCCGCAATTGGCCAGAATGATTCTGGAAGCGGAGAAACGCAAGGTGTTGCCGGAAATGATCGTCATCGTCGCTTTTCTGAGTATTCTCGATCCGCGCGAACGGCCGGCCGACCAGCAGCAGGCGGCCGATCAGGCCCATCGGCAGTGGCGGGACGAGCGGTCCGATTTCCTGGGCATTTTGAAATTGTGGAATTTTCTGCAGCAGGAGTTGCGCGGCGGCCTGTCATATGGTGGATTGCGCCGGCTGTGCCGGCGCAATTTTCTCAATTACAACCGGATCCGGGAATGGTTCAACCTGGTTGGCGACCTGACCGACGCGGTCCGGGAGTGCCGCTGGAAAGCGGCGGCCGAGAAAGTGGTTTTCGAGCGGATTTCGGCGGATTTGATCCATCTGTCCATCCTGGCCGGCATTCCGCGCAATGTCGGCTGTTTCGATCGCGAATACCTTTATTACCGCGGGACCGGCGGCCGGAAATTCTACCTGTTTCCCGGTTCGGCGTTGTTCAAACAGAAGCCGGTGCCGGCCTGGATCGTCACCTTCGCGCTGGTGGAAACCACCCGGATTTATGCCCGGCAGAACGCGGTGATCAAACCGGAATTCATCGAACAGGCGGCGCCGCACTTGTGTACGCCGGTTTACAGCAACGTGCAGTTCGATCCGGCCAGCGGTTTTGTCTATGCCAGAGAGCAGATGACGTTCGGCGGTTTGCTGGTCCACAATGGGCGCCGGGTGCATTACGGCAAATTACGGCCGGCCGAAGCGCGGGAAGTGTTCCTCCGGGAAGGCTTGCTGACCGGCGATTATCACTCTGATCATCGGGTGCTCAAGCGGCACCGCCGTTTGCTGGAACGTCTGAATGCGCTGGAAATCAAAGTGCGGCGGCCGGGGACGATTTTGGATACCGAAGCGATGTACGAGCATTTGGCCGGACTGTTGGGACCGGAAATCTGTTCGATCAAAGCGTTGGAGGAGGCGCTGGATGCCGACCCGGAACTGGCGCGGCGTTTGGTTATGCCGGACGCGGCGGCGATGCAGGTGCAGTTGCGGCCGATTCTGCCGGAAGAGTATCCGGATGAAATGACCTTTGCCGGGCACCGCTTCCGGCTGCGTTATGCGTTTGAACCCGGCGAGAAGGAGGACGGTGTTTTACTGCTGGTGCCGACGGCGGAATTGAATTTGCTCGATGCCGCCGCACTGGAGTACGGCGTGCCGGGTTATCTGCCGGAAAAAGTGGAGTTGCTGCTCAAATCGCTGCCCAAGGAGCTGCGGCAGCGCTGTATGCCGTTGGCCGGGTGCGCCCGGGAATACATCGCCGTCTGGCGGCAGGGAAAATTGCGTCCGGGCGCCGGTTTGTTGACCACCCTGAGCGAATTTCTTGAAGCGCGGGTCGGCCGTCCGGTGCTGGAACGGGAGTTTTCGCCGGAACGACTGCCGCAGTATTTGACGTTGCGGGTGGCGGAGCTGAATCGGGAAGGCCGGGTGGTGGCGATACACGATGAAGTGCCGGCGGCGGCCCGGTGCGGTTCGCGTTTGAGTGCGGCGGTCGCCGGCGTCGGTATGTGGGTGTTGTCCGGTTGTGACGATTGGCCGGGCGCCGCGATGCCGGAGAGCGTGTCCCTGCCGTCGGATGCCGAACGGCTGGCTTATCCGGCGGTGGTTGACGAGGAAACGGCGGTCGGCCGGCAATTGTTTCTGGATCTGGCCGAGGCGCAGGAAATGCACCGGGCGGGAATTGTCCGGTTGTTCAAATTGCAGCAGGCCAATCTGATCAAATTTATCAGGCGTGATTTTAAATTGCCGCCGGCCTTGCGGTTGGATTTTTTTGCAGCGGATCCCGGGAAAAACTATCTGGACGATTTGCTGGACTGGTCGATTTCCACCGCTTTCGGCGGCCGTGACCTCTGGTCGATCCGTTCCGGCGAGGCGTACCGGACGCGCCGGGAACTGGCCCGGGAACGGCTTGGGGCCGCGGCGATGAAACATCAGGAAATGCTGGTGGCGCTGCACGAGCAATATGCGCCGCTGATGGCGCTGATCAGGAAGATGGAACGTACCACGCCGGGCGTTTGCCGGGATCTGCTCCGCCAGTTGAAATTCCTGTTTCGTCCGGGCTTTCTGCGCTGTGAAGTTGCGCTGGAGCGCTATCCGCGTTATTTGCGCGGCGCCTGGCTGCGGGCCGGACGGATCAACAGTGCGCCGCACAAGGACGACGCGAAACTGGAGCCGCTGGAGCCGTTGATCGAACGTTTTCATCTGGCGGCGCTCGGAGTCGAACATCCGGAGCGCTCGCCGCAGTTGGTCTGTTTTTTTCTGGCGCTGCAGGAACTCCGTTTGGCGCAGTTCGCACCGGAGGTGCGGACGCTGGAAAAAGTGTCCGTCCAGAAGCTGCAGGCTTTGTGGGACGAATTGCGCCTGTAATTTCCGGTCGCCGGTCAGGGCGCGGCCGGCATCGTAATGGCCGGCCGTGCCGGCTGCCAGACATTGCGGAACGGATAAAGGGTGATCTCGTCGGTGATGACGGTGAAGGCCGGCAGCGTGAGGCCGGCCTGCCGGTGATAGAAAACGTTGTTCCGGATCATGCTGGAGTGTTCCCGCAGCGGCAGCGCGTTGTCGCAGGCCAGATAGATGGCATGGTCTTCCGCTTCGGAAATCGACAGTTTGTAACAGTAAACATCGTTGATCAGGACCGGTTCCGGATCGAGTTGGAGTTCCGGATACAGTTCGCTTGGCGCCGCCATTCCCAGGATGACGTGCGGCAGAAAATCCTGTTGACCGGTGAACGGCGTCAAATTGTCATTCTGAATGCTGTACATCGTCAAATTTCCGCCTTCGTTGACGATGCGCAGTCCCGGATTGACTTCCGGATAATAAGGAATCAGGTCCAGATAACCGTCCGGTAGTTTCCGGCCCGGCAGGTGCCGCTCCATCAATGCTTCCAGCATGGCCAGGCTGGTTGCCGCTTTCGGCGGAACGGCATCGTTTTGGAAATACCACTCCGGCAACGGTTCGTCGAAAGTGGCCTGCAGCAACAGCGACGTGGAATCGGGCGTCGCCGTCCGTCCCGGCAATTTCACCTCGCCCCGACCGGCCCAGCGATAGTCGTTCAACGTCACCGTGCTGCTGTAATTCGGCGTGGCAATGATGACTTGATCCGGCAGGTAGGTGGCGGTATCCACTTCGAAGGTGACGACGAGATCGTCGCCGGTCGGGAAGGCGGCGCTCAGTTCATAGAATTTCCGGCCGTCGCGCTCCAGCAATTCCGGTTTCACCGTCACGGTCAGGCCGGACAGCAATTCCGGCAAAGGCCGGAAGCGGAAGATCAACTGGTCCAGCAGGGTTTGATTGTTGGCGGACGGCTGGCCGTTGACGGTGCACTGCTTGCCGTCATGGATGACAATCGCCTCGTCGGCGATATTCATCCGGGATTTGCCATCCTGGTATTTGATAAAAATCAGATAATCGCCGGCGATCAACAGATCGGCGGACCGGATCGGCTGCGACGGATCGTGGAAGATTGCCGCATCCATCTTCTGCATCAGTTCTTCACTGGTGATCGGCGCCGCCGCCGGCCGGGAAGGCGGGGTTGCTTCTTCGGCAATCGCCCCGAAACAGAAGTACAGACTCAGGAGCAGACAATTGCCGAGCCGGACTGAAATGGATCGTATCGTTTCCATGCTTTTTCTGGCATCCTCGTAGGTTAGATTTCTGCAATCATGCAACTGCTTTTGGCGGCATTCCGCTGCCGGAATCCGAAAAGACAGAATAAATTTATCCGAAATCATTTGAAATGCAATCGCCGGAAGCCGGATTCCCGGAGAAAAGGTCACCAGCGCCCGGTTTTTCCGCCGATCAACCGGCCGATGAACAGCGCGACGAACATGACGCCGCAAACCGCTTCCAGGCCGGCCAGGGAACGCACCAGCGGATGCAGCGGCGTGATGTCGCCGAAACCGCAGGTGGTCAGCGTGATCATGCTGAAATAGAACAAATCGTTCGCCGTCGGCGGAAACGGCTGGCCGTTGAACAGAAAGGCGCCCGGCAACAGGGCATTCAGCAGGAAGTAGACATCACCGAACATCACCGCCACCAGCAGGAAGGCCAGCAGGCAGCTCGGAATCAAGACCAGTTGTTCGCGATGCCGCAGCGAGGAAACCATCAGAAACGCCGTCAGCAGCAGTTCGAACAGCGTCAGAACCCCCAGGCAGAAAAAAGCGTAATGATGCTGTTCGGCGGAATTGAACGAAACGAGATGAAATGATACCAGCAGCTTGGGGACCAGCAGCAGGATGCCGGCAATGACGGTGGCGATGAAAATTTTCCGGCTGTGGCTGACGAAGTAGGGAGCCAGCAGCATGCCGATGAAGAACAGCATCTCCATCGTTCCCTTGAACGCGGTCGACAGCGGCAGCGCTTCTCCCAGCAGAAAGACGACGAGAAACACCGTCAATACCGTACATTTGTTGGTTTTGATGGAGCGCCAACTCCGCAGCAGCTCTTTTAATACTGCGATTGTCATAGTTCGAATTCTCTCCGCAATGAGTTCGGCGATACTATATCACGCCGCGGCTGAAGCGGCAAGTTCTGAAACTGAAAGAGACAAAATGTCACTGTATTGAAGTGCTTTTAATAGTGACAAAATGTCACTGTCTGATTTTTCGGCAATTCCATTTGACAATGGAGAAAAAGTGTTTTAGATTGTAGATCAGAAGAGAATTGCGAAGGTATCCTTTATAAATGGTGAATTTTCCGGCGAACCCGGTCGGATTGTCTCGATTTTTCATTGTTTTGAAAAATTGGCACAGGTTCTGCTGAATTTCTCAGCGGAAGCAATCATCAATCATCCGTTTATGACGGTAAACAAATTGGAGGTGTTTTATGTTGGCTAAATTGAATGACAACTGGGGTGTCCTGACGCCGTGGAGAACCGTGAACGAATTGCAGAAAGGGTTCTGGGGGCTGCTGGACGAACTGGGCGACAGCGTCAATCGCCGTCTGGTCAGCTATCCGCGGATTACGCTGGACGAGAATGAAGATTCCACGGTGGCGAAATTTGTATTGCCCGGCTACAAGGCGGCTGAAATCGACGTGTCGGTAGTCGGTGATTTTCTGACGGTCAAGGCGGAGCGGCAGTGCGAAGAGCTTTCCGACAACGAAAGATATCTGCATCGTGAACGCGCCTGCGGCCGTTTCGAAGAGACGGTGAAGTTGCCGAGCCGGGTCAAGGCGGCGGAAGTGAGCGCCAAATATGCCGACGGCATTTTGACGGTGACCCTGCCGCGCCAGGAAGAAGAAAAACCGATGACGATCAAGATCAATCAATAAAGCATTGACGGAATATGGAGGTGTTATGATGACGGAAAAACAGAAACCGGCCGAAGAGAAGGATGTGGCAGTGGAGAAGGACGTGGAAGTGACGGCGATGCCGCAGGAATATGCCGAAACGACGCCGTTGGTCGATATCATCGAACAGGGCGGCGGCGTCAAGGTGCTGATGGATGTGCCGGGCGTCGTCAAGGAGAGTGTCGCGCTCGACGTCAAGGATCATATGTTGACGGCGACGGCGGACAGCATCCTGACCCGTGAAGGGCGCGGACTGCGTTTTAAACGCAGATTCCAGATTTCCGATGAGATCGACGTGTCCGGCATTACCGCCAAAATTGACGAGGGCGTGTTGGAAATTCATCTGCCGAAATCGGAGTCCGCCAAGATTCATCGGATCAAAGTGGAATGATGAGGCAATTTCCCGGATGGCATTGGGCTTCCGCCGATATGGCGGAAGCCCGTTTCAAGTTTTGATTGCCGTCCGGCGGCTGCCGAATCGCCGGACGGTAATCAGGATTTGGAATGGAAAAAAAGAAGAGGCTGGCTTGAAAGGAGCTGATAAACTATGAATATGGAAAAATTTACGACGCGTTCCCGGGAGGCGTTGATGGCCGCGCACAATCAGGCGATTGAAAACGGCAACCCGGAATTGAATAATCTGCACGTCTTGTCCGCCTTGGTCAAACAGCCGGACGGCCTGGTCGGTTCGTTGCTGGACCGGCTGAATGTCAACCGGAGCGCCCTGACGGCGAAAATTGATCAGGCGGTGGAGAATTTGCCGAAAGTTTCCGGTAATGGTGAAATCTACAATTCCCGTGAATTCAGTCAGTTGCTGATTGCGGCGGCGAAAAAGGCGGAGGAGATGCACGATGAATACATCAGTGTCGAACATCTCTTCCTGGCGTTGCTGGATGGGGGCGGCAAGGCGGCCGAAATTTTGAAAGATCAGAAGATCACCGTCGAAAACGTGCTGCAGATGCTGCAGACCATCCGCGGCAACCAGCGGGTGACCAGCGCTGATCCGGAAGCGACGTTTGAAGCGTTGGAAAAATACGGCCGGGATATGACTTTGCTGGCGGCACAGGATAAGCTCGATCCGGTGATCGGTCGTGACGAGGAAATCCGCCGGGTGGTGCAGATCCTCTCCCGCCGGACGAAGAACAACCCGGTATTGATCGGTGAACCCGGCGTCGGCAAGACGGCGATCGTCGAAGGGTTGGCGCGCCGGATTATCCGCGGCGATGTGCCGGAAAGCTTGCGCAACCGTCGGCTGATTGCGTTGGATATGGGAGCGTTGATCGCCGGAGCGAAGTACCGCGGCGAATTTGAAGAGCGGCTGAAAGCGGTGTTGAAAGAGGTCGTTGCGGCGGAAGGCAGCGTGATTTTGTTCATCGACGAATTGCATACCGTGGTCGGCGCCGGCGCGTCGGAGGGCTCGATGGATGCCGGCAACCTGTTGAAGCCGATGCTGGCGCGCGGCGAATTGCATTGCATCGGCGCGACGACGCTGGATGAATACCGGAAATACATCGAAAAGGATGCGGCGCTGGAACGCCGGTTTCAGGCCGTGCTGGTCGAACCGCCGTCGGTGGAGGACACCATTTCCATTCTGCGCGGTCTGAAAGAGCGTTATGAAGTGCATCACGGCGTGCAGATTCGCGACAGTGCATTGGTTGCCGCTGCGGTATTATCGGATAAATACATCGCCGACCGTTTCCTGCCGGACAAGGCGATCGACCTGGTCGATGAGGCGGCGGCGGCGTTGCGGACTGAAATCGACAGTTCGCCGGAAGAGATTGACGAAATCGACCGTCGGTCGATGCAGTTGGAAATTGAAATTGCCGGCTTGAAAAAAGACAGCGATCCGGCGGCGAGGAAGCGGCTGGAAACGCTGGAGGCGGAATTGGCCGATTTGAAGAGCCGCGGCACGGAGCTGAAGAACCGCTGGGAGCATGAAAAGAGTTCGATCGGCGAACTGCGTTCGTTGCGTGAATCGTTGGAATTGGCGCGCAAGCAGTTGGAAAAAGCCGAGCGCGAGTACAATCTGGAAAAAGCCGCCGAATTGCGGCACGGGACGATTCCGGGTATCGAGCATCAGTTGGAGGAAGCCGAATCGCGTTTGCAGGCCAGTTCAGCGGCCCGCCTGCTCAAGGAAGTGGTGGACGAGGAGGATATCGCGTCGATCGTCAGCCGCTGGACGCATATTCCGGTCAGCAGGCTGGTGCAGAGCGAGAAGCTGAAATTGTTGGCGTTGGCCGATCATTTGCATGAACGGGTGATCGGGCAGGACGAGGCGGTTCAGGCGGTGGCGGATGCGGTGTTGCGGGCGCGGGCCGGGTTGAAAGATCCGAACCGGCCGATTGCGTCGTTCATCTTCCTTGGCCCGACCGGCGTCGGCAAGACGGAGCTGGCGCGGGCGCTGGCGGAAGACCTGTTCGACGATGAACGGGCGATGGTGCGGATCGATATGTCCGAATACATGGAAAAATTCAGTGTATCGCGGCTGGTCGGCGCTCCTCCGGGATATGTCGGTTACGAAGAGGGCGGCCAGTTGACCGAGGCGGTTCGCCGGCGGCCCTATTCGGTGGTGTTGTTCGATGAAATCGAAAAGGCGCACAACGATGTGTTCAACATCCTGTTGCAGGTGCTCGAGGACGGCATCGTTACCGACTCGCAGGGACGCACGGTCAGTTTCAAGAACACGATCATCATCATGACCAGCAACATCGGCAGCGATTTGATCCTGCGGCACCACGGCGATACCGAGGAGATTCGGGAACAGTTGATTGCCGAGTTGCGGCAGCATTTCCGGCCGGAGTTCCTCAACCGGGTGGACGAGACGCTGTTCTTCCACGCCTTGACCAAGGATGACTTGGTCCGGATTGTCGATGTGCAGTTGGCCCGGTTTGAAGAGCGGTTGCAGGATCGCGATATCAGTTTGGTCATTTCGCCGGAAGCCAAGGCGCATCTGGCGCTGGTCGGTTATGATCCTTCGTTCGGCGCGCGGCCGTTGAAACGGGCGATTGTCCGTGAACTGGAAACCCCGGTGTCGCGGCTGCTGATCGCCGGCGATTTGAATGACGGAGAAGAATTGAAGGTCGGTTGTGCCGATGACGCCTTGACTTTCGATATCGCGTAACTGATTTTGCCGATTGGACAATCGAGCGCTTGGGCGGAGGAATAATTTTTTTTCTCCGCCCTTTTTCTTGAATACGATTTGCAAGAGCAGAAAAATGGTATAGATTAAAACTCATGCGCTCGGAGTTCCGGTATGCTGAAGCCGATTTCCGGTGAAGGCGAGAGGTGGAGCCGAGCGGTTGGTTGAGAAAAAACTTTCCGGAAAACTTGCGAAAATGATTTGCAAGCGCCGGGAAATGGATTAAATTAAAAACCTGTCGCCTTAATGGAGGCGGCAAACGCCGGAAACGGTGAGTTGTTTGAAAATTGAATAGTGCGATGTAACCGATCAAGAAATTTGATTGAAAAATGTAGTTCAAAATGAATACAGCAATCAAACGTTCGTAAAAGAGAAAAACATTGGGGGCTTCGGTTCCTGATGTGAAAATTTATTTACGGAGAGTTTGATCCTGGCTCAGAACGAACGCTGGCGGCATGGATTAGGCATGCAAGTCGAACGCATACCTTCGGGTATGAGTGGCGAAAGGGTGAGGAACACGTGAGTAACCTGCCCTCAAGTTGGGAATAACATCTGGAAACGGGTGCTAATACCGAATGTGGTTGTGATTTCGCATGGGATTGCAACGAAAGATTTATCGCTTGAGGATGGGCTCGCGTCCCATTAGCTAGTTGGTGAGGTAACGGCCCACCAAGGCAACGATGGGTAGCTGGTCTGAGAGGATGGTCAGCCACACTGGGACTGAGACACTGCCCAGACTCCTACGGGAGGCTGCAGTCGAGAATCTTGGGCAATGCGCGAAAGCGTGACCCAGCAATGCCGCGTGTGTGATGAAGGCCTTCGGGTCGTAAAGCACTGTCTCCCGTGACGAAATTTGACGGTAGCGGGGAAGGAAGCCACGGCTAACTACGTGCCAGCAGCCGCGGTAATACGTAGGTGGCGAGCGTTGTTCGGATTTATTGGGCGTAAAGGGTCCGTAGGAGGTTTGTTAAATTCGGGGTGAAATCCGGGAGCTCAACTCCCGAACTGCCCTGAAGACTGATGGACTGGAGTGCTGGAGAGGTAAGCGGAATTCCAGGTGTAGCGGTGGAATGCGTAGATATCTGGAAGAACACCGAAAGCGAAGGCAGCTTACTGGACAGCAACTGACTCTGAAGGACGAAAGCGTGGGGAGCAAACAGGATTAGATACCCTGGTAGTCCACGCCGTAAACGTTGTCAACTTGATGTGGGAGGATTTAGTCCCTTCCGTATCGAAGCAAACGCGTTAAGTTGACCGCCTGGGGACTACGGCCGCAAGGCTAAAACTCAAAGGAATTGACG
>OJMH01004126.1_pt1 | contig 10131 bp, 7 predicted proteins | sample 1597111 | NCBI WGS metagenome assembly OJMH01 (sample SAMEA2452115, study PRJEB22498) | human gut metagenome
GTCTCTAAATTCAATGCCAGCGAAACCAAAACATAATTATTTGCAATTCCTTTATTTTCTTCCATCGCCGCTTTCAATCCCGCCAACCTATGTTGACCATCTATTAATTGTGCAGAACTATAAACTAGAGGAATTTCTATATCATTTTCCCCAACAATAGGCCTATCATTAGTATTCGTCCAATTTATTACAAAAGTATTTACAAACATATTCCCATCTAAAACATATCTTTTTATAGAAGCAATTCTTTGTTTGTTTAACACTCTTTGAACAGCACCTTCTTCATCGTCTTTTCCCCTTACCGCAACATAACTAATATTAGCCAAATCAGATACTGTCATAGGAAATGTATAAATATCAATGCCGTTAATTGTTGTTTTTATATGCTTAAAAATCTTCGTTTCGCCCATAACTTCACCTTTACAATGTTTTAATTTATATATTTTTTCTTTCCCTTTCTGCTCAACGCTAAAACATTTAACAAGCGATGGATTGCTAATTTTAGCGTCTTCACAAAATCTTTTTAGCTGAACAGAAACAACCCCTATCGGGTCTTTAGCCCCGAACTCATAAAATTTGTTCTCTAATATTTTTTCATATATTTCTTTTGCTGTTAGCCCCTCTGTGTTCTCGGTTAAAACTTTTATAATTGCATCTGTTATAGTCATATTTCCTCCTTAGAATAAATTTTCATTAGCAAAATTATCTACTATTTCGTAAATCTTTGCTAAATATTCATCTCTTGTTGTTGCACCTGAAGTAAACTGTTCATAAAGCCATTCTAATCCACCACGAACATAAGAATTAAATAATTTCATATTTTCTGCAGCGTCCGGGTCCTTAAATGCTCTATGAATCTTTTCATCAGCAGTTAAATTTCCGCTATTATCTACAAGCATTGCTATTCTGAATATAATAGTTAAATTATCCTGTTCTCTGTTTACAACGTCTGCGAACAATTTAGCAGTTTCATTGCTACTAGTGTCTTCTTCATTTCTTAAACCATACGTTAAGCCAATTATAGCAGATGTCATATAAACGTCGATATGCCTATCAAAAACGCCTGCAACTTTTTCTTTGTGGTCGTTTTTCTCGGTCTTTTGGCTTAAATATCTAAGATACGTGGCATACTTGCCTTTTATTAAAATATCGCCTGTAAACATTAGCTGTCCCTCCTAATAGTGGAATTAACCTCAGAGTGTTTTTCAATTTGATAAATCATACCAACTTTATCACTCATATTTGCTTGAGCATACTCCCAGTCTTTATTCATAACAACTAATATAACTTGCTCTGCAACTTGAGGCAATACCTTAGAAATATTCGCGATATGTTTTTCGTCTGCATTTGAGAACGGAGCATCCATAACGATAGGATAAGGTTCACTAGAATACTCTATTGCATCTAATCCGTCTCCTTTTTGCTGCGCCTTTTTGCGAGCTAAGTCAACAATACCTGCAATAAAGGCAAAGTTCTTTACCGTATCAAGACCAGGGGAAGTATCATTTACATATACCCCATTACCACTATCTACTTTTAAGGTAATATGATATTTATCGTCCACTTCAACAATACGTTCACCGTGATACATTTGCTTAAACAACGTATTGATGCTGGTATAAAGTTCATCCTTAACATCTTTTTCTTTCTCGTCATAGCTTTTTTTAAACCATTCATAGATTCTCTGAGCATATGCAATATATGTATTAACTCGTTTATTTTTATCCGTAGCCAACTGCAATGCGCTGATTTGCTTTTCAAGAGATTCTATTTGGTTCTTTGTTTCACCAATTCGCATTGAAATACTAACTTCCAAATCTCTTCTTTGTCTAAGTTGAGCGTCATTTTCAACTTTATCTCTCTCGAATTTACCAACATCAACATTGCCTTGTAATAAACGGCTAAGTTCTGCCAAGTGCGTTTTCTTATCATCTAGTTGGTTTGCATTCTCACGAATTCTCCTATAATCCGTTTGAATTCTTTCAGAATATCCAACTATATCTGCTTGATATCTTTGGCAATCTCTCTTAAATTCTCTAATAGTTGTACCAATATGCTGGGGAGGTAATAAACTTTGTTCATATCTAATATGATTTATAGCCCCTTGATTCATTGTCAAATCCGCGCCGCAAATACACTTACCGCGCTTTAAAATAAACTCAATTGAATCTGAATGCATTTTGGGAATTCCTTCCCCGTCCTGCTTTGCCTCCGCTATCACCTTGTAAACTTTATCATACAAAGGTAAGGCAAAAAATTTATATGCATTTTTTGTAAAGTCACGTACAATTTCTTGTTCTACTGTGGTTTGATTTCTCTCTAAGAAAGATACGTCTCTTTCTGTACGAGACTTTTCTTCTTGTCTATGTTTTGTATCAGCATTAGCTAATATTTTGTCAGACAACTCTTTAGAACGTCCTTCAAAATACTCTATTTCAGATTTAACTTGGGCTAAACGTTCTTCAAACTTTTGCAAACGTCCTTTGGCGTCAATTAAGTCACTTTTTAACTTCATGTGTTTGTAGTCTTGACCGACATCCAACTCTTTTTGCAACTTACTAATTACTGAAACTGTGCTCTTAGGTGAAAAATGGTCTACTGCTTCATTTATAGTTTCTAAGCCCATTAATCCCCTTACAGCTTTTACAACATTCCCTTTGTTGTTAATATCAGAAATATGTTCTCCATCGAAAAAGAAATATCCAGACAAGGCTTCTGGTAAAACCTTATTAATAGTACTTTGACATTGTAATGAAGAAATCTCCTGCATTTCGCCATTAGGTTCCTTGTATTCCACTTTTAAAACTGGTGTTGAACATGTAGGTGCTCTACCAGGAACATTCTTCGTGACTTTTTGGGTTCTTCTTATTACATAAAGCTTATCTTCGTGAATTAATTCTATCTCCACAGAAACATCTTTAAATGACAAATTTAAATGACAAAGTACCCATTTCTTGCAATGCTTCAGAATTGATTAAATCTTTAGTTTTAAACGAAGTTTCTCCATAAAGACACCAGTTGAATGCTTGTATCAAAGTTGTTTTACCACTTGTATTATCTCCAAGAATAACAGTAACGTTCTTTTCTTTATCACAAGAGAACTCTACCACCTGCTTTTCGCGGTATTGTCTAAAGTTAGATAACGTAATTTGCTTAATTAACATTGTCAACCTCCTGTGCAATCATCTTAATTATATGGTCAACAACTTCATTATCTTTTAATTTTTTGGTTTTATAGTTGTCACGCTCTAAGACATACACTCTATATTGAAGTTTACGAAGCTTTTCTTCGTCAACAACAATCTCTTTGTTTTCTGGTTTAAATTCCATAATCCTTTCCTCCAATGTAATTAAGATGGTAATATTTGTTTATTTTATCGACTAGCTTAAATGATTCTGATGGATTTTCACATAATTTTACAAAGTCGTCAAGTCTTTCTTTTTCTCTCTTAAATAACGATATTTCACAGTCGACATTTTGTATTGGTTCTGACGAATCTAATGACCTTGGTAATGTTATAAAGTCATAAATTACCGCGTAATCTTTCTCTTTAGCCTTTCTTAAAACTCTACCTCGACGTTGCACATACTCTTTAGGATTTGTACTACTTGCCATAATAAACGCAGTTCGTATCCCAGGAATATTAACACCTTCATCCAAACATTTAATTGCAACTAACGCCTGCAACAAATGCCCTTCCGCAAAACTATTTTTAATGCGTTCTCTTTCTTGGGCATCTTCTTTCGAAGTAAACATAGAAACTCTCATACCAAGTTTGTTTCCAAGAATATCTACAACTTTTTCTATTTGACGTTTATCTTCCTCATCATACTCATCGTCCTTATCTTCAAAAACCTTTGTTGCTCCACAATAAACCAATATGTTGTTATCGTCTTTATACTTGGTTATTAATTCTTCTAATACACCAATCTTATTTCTTGCCCCGGCAACAATTCTTGCTCTTTTTATCAACAACATCTCCGCTGATTTCGGCAAGTCTTCCCCCGGATTTTTCTTCAATATATTAATTACTTTTTCTGTAATTTCTATATACTCATCAAGTTCGTCTGGTTCCAAATTAACTATTACGGGATGATAGTAATATGGAGTTAAAAATCCTTGATTTATTGCATCTTCAAGTGTGAACGTTATACACTTTTCTTTGAAATAGTCTAATAGACTGTTCGTTCCCTCTTCGTCGTGATGTCTTTCCAATGTTGCAGATAAGGCTAATCGATATTTGAAGTTAGACAACATACACTTCCTTAGCTTTGTCGAACCAAAGTTATGCGCTTCATCTACCACCAAACAAAGATTTCCTCTAACTGTCTTCAATATTTCTTGTGCATAAGGTGTTGAATAGGAACTATTTACCATTATGATACAGAAATTTTGTTTAACTCCTAGTTTGAAATCGTTAATAAGTAATTTAAATTTTTTCTTCCAATCATACTTCGAATAACAAATTAAAGGCTTTACGTTAAATCTATTTATATCCTCTACCCATTGTTCAACTAAGTGTTGATATGGACAAAGAATTACAACCCCTACTCGGTCTTTTAATTTTTCTGATAACCTTGATAAAGCACCTAATGCGGTAAACGTTTTTCCCGCACCAGTAGCCATATCAAATATACCCTGAAACCCTATTTCTTCCCATTTATCAATAGCTTTTTGCTGGTAATCAAAAAACTCGACATCTTCTGGAACTCTAAATACATTTTTAGGTTTTTCTTCTACAACCACTTGTGGTTTAACTATGATTTCCTTTTGGTCAACCTCTCTATCTATAGTTTCTCTCTTATAGCTCATTAATTTCTGTAGCGCTATTTCAGGAAAATCTACAATGGATACTTTTGTATCCGCATTTGTCCACAGTAAATGGAAAGCTAGTTCTTTTTCTATAACCTTTTTTTCTTCAAAGTCAGATTGCCACGAGCAAAAAACATCCATAACTTCATAATTCGCTATAAAAGCGTTTTCTGTTTCATTTGTGGAACCTGAAAAAGCGATTACGTTGTTCTCATCATCATACATAAGCCCCATTTTTTCATGATAAATGCCTAGTTGATTATGGCCTTCCGTAAAAGCTATTTTTATATCAAGTTTACCTTCTGCTATCAATGTTGCTAAAAGATTTAGCCTTTCACTTTCAAAATAAGTTTTCGGCTCAACAAAAGCTCTCATTATTGCTTCCGTTATTATCTTATCCCTTTCTTCATAACCACGTTGGATTGCATCAATATCTTCCTCAGAAAGTCTTGGCGATGCTATAAGTTCAATTTTACCACCATTCGCAACAAGTTCTGCAATACCTCTGGCTATTTGAACCAACGCTGTCGAAGAAAAAAATCCGACAGCCCGTTTGTACTTCCTAGCTTGCGCTAAAACAGGAACATAAAAGTCTTTGATAACATCACTTTTCCCTGACCTATATTCAGTTTTTATTTCAATATCCCTAAAAGACATTTTATAAGCTCCTTATTGCTTCAATAAGCTTGTCTATATCATCTTCTGTATTAAAATACCCGACACTTACTCGAACGGTTCCGCCATATGCAGTATCGTCAATAATTTTGTGCACAGTTGGAGCACAATGATACCCTGTACGAACAGCAATATCAAATTCATCATCCAAAATCTGCCCCACATCTGAAGACTCGTACCCATCTACAACAAACGATATTACGCCTGTAATGAAATCATCTTTTTTAGGCTTATACACCGTAACTTTCCCAAAATTTTCCAACTCTTTAATCAATTTAGATATTAAACGATATTTATGAGCTGTAATGTTTTCTATTCCTACATCTGTTACCCACTTAATTCCCGCATTCAATCCAGCTATTGCAGATATGTTTGGGCTGCCTATTTCATATCTAGCACTTCCTGTTTCTGGCATATCCAAATTTAATGAATCTGAACCATTACCACCAGCAAAAGATACATTTAATTTCGTGGCTTTTGTAGTAATAAATCCACCTATACCTAAAGGTCCTTGCAAATTTTTATGACCCGCAAAAGCCATAAAATCCACAAACCCCTTAATTTTTCTTAAGTCTATCAAACCTATAGTCTGCGCCACATCTAACGTTATAATGGGTTCCCACTCTTTGGATAATTCATAAATGGTTTTTACACAAACCAAATTTCCGATTACATTACTCGCATGATTTACAAATATATAATCGGGGTTATCTTTTATAAGCATATCCTTAAAAGCTTTTTCGTCAATAGAAAAATCGTAGTTAAAAGGAATAAATTTAATACTGGCTTGTCCTAAATTAACCTTTAACTGTAAAGGTCTCATCACTGCATTATGTTCAAACGGAGTCACATAGACCGTTTTTTTAGACTTCCAATCTAACCCATTAATTATACAATTCATTGCATAGGTGTCCGACGGAAGAAAATAAACATCTTCCGCCATAGTTCCTACCATTTTTGCCACATTCATCTTTGTTTCATTAATTAATGAATTCGCTTTCGCAGCAAGTTTATATGTTCCCCTTCCAGCATTAACCAATAAATTTCGATTAACCTCATCCATTGCGTTACATACGCATTCTGGTTTTGGAAAACTAGTTGCTGCATTGTCCAAGTAAATCATATACAACTCCTAATTTATTAAGGTTTTAATTACATTAAGCAAAATACTCAATTTCTCATCCGATGAAATAGAATCCCCATATTCTTCAAAGACTGATTCTATGTTATTCTTCACTGTCATGCCCATCGGCGTAGTTTTTACTGAAGCAAAAGTTTTTGATATCTTCTCGCCGTTTATAACAATTTCTATACCATTTGCCCCTTCTTCATCATCTGAAGAAACATTAAATTCATCAATAGCAAGAATAGCCGACGAAAGCATTTCTTTATATTTATCTATCATTGAATTGTTCCAGTCTGCCAAATTAATACCTGTTACGCATTTAGAAAGTTCTTCTATTAATTTAACGTCGTCGTAATTGTTAATTGACAACAGATACCCTAATATCTGATTGGTTTTAGTATCAAACATTCGCTTTTTGGTTTTGTCATCAAGCTTTTGTTTCCAATCAAGTATTGCAGAAGCTAACGTTCCTGTTGACCTATCCCCAAAAATCTTTTTAGTTTCAAGAATTAAATAATCCTTAACATTCGAAATATGGTTATCAAGTCTACTTTTTAATAATTTAACTTTTTCGATAGCATGTTTGAGTTCTGCTTTTGAATTATTTTTAAATACATACTCAAACAAGAATTCTCTTGCATTAATTTCAAATTTCAATAACTCTTTTTTGAAGTTTAACTCTTCTAACGATAGTTGTATAAACAATCCGTTTTCACAAATGCTTTCACAACGTTTTGTGTATTCAGGAAGAGAACGCATCCAATTTTGCATGAGCTTAACGACGTTGTAAATCTTGTTTATGCTTTTACTTTGAGTATCTGCATATTGAGCAAAAACATCTAAAAGTTCTGCTATACTTTCATCTTTTTTTTGAGTTCCACTTTCTAGAAGGATTTGATAATCTATGCCATTAACATCTATTATTGAACAAATGATATCTGCCGACAACTCAACTTCGTTCTTCCCATAATAAAGAACAACACTTTCTTTATATGGTCGCAAAACATATGCAATAAGCATAGGGATAATACCCTTTCTAACACCGTAAGGAGCTGAGGATAATGTATCAAAAAGATTACTGAATTTCTGTTTCTTTGTTTCTGCGTTTTTAACAAACGTTTCTATTTCAGATAAAACAGCTTTTAATCCTTCATCCTCAACCATTAATGTCTGATTAAGTCCTGTGGCAACAAAAACAGAATTAAACACGCTTACTTCTGAACCAAAGCCCTCCATACAAGGAAGAGTTGTTTGTTCTGAACTTTCTAATATATGATTAACCACTAATTCACGAGCCTTTCTTATCGGAGAAGACAAGTTGTTTTTATTAATCATTTCGTTATTGATTTTCGGTGCCTTCCCATATTTTTGCGAACAAATACGAGAAATCACTTTATTCAAGTTAATCTGTTTCCTTATATCGGGAATTTCCCCATCACAATTATAGAAGTGGCTTTTCGGACTTGTAGCACTATACAGTTCATCTATATACTTGCTCAAGCGTTTTTCAGCATCTTCTTCATAAACTTCAAGTTCTTCAAGATAATGCTTATCTCCTTTCGCCACGTCAGAATGCTTTAATTCTGCCACAGCTGAAAGTTGTTTGATTATTATGTCATCAAACAATTCCTCTGTTTCAGGAACGCATGCAATAATTTGTTGTTGACCAGCAAATTCCTTAATTTTTTCTATAACTTCCGCAGAGCATAATTTGTTACTAAACAGAATATTTAAAATTAAACCATCAGCATTTACACCTTCAAACAATTGCAACCAATTTTTAGTTCTAATTAAATCTTCTGCCTCCATAAATTCAACTTGGAAATAACGAATCATACTATACTCATCGTTATATTGTCTAGGCATAAGATATTTAGTCTCAAGAAGTTTATTAAGATACTCGCATCTATTCATCTTGATAGCTTTACTATTAACAAAATTGTTCACGCTGTTTTGAACATCGACACCATTAGCAGTTAATAATACAAATTCTGATGACTCTCTTTGAGCAACTATACTCTTTTCTTTCAGTAATTTTATGGCTTTATCAAATTCCTTGTCTTTAAAATTCAAAGCAGCTTTTAGATGCGTAGATACAGGACGAAATTTTTCATCTCCCACGATTCCTATAATAGATAACGCCTTTATAACTTTACGTGCATTCGCATCTTCAACTTGATACAATGCCGAATTTGCTTTTGCCCACATACTATGCACAGTCTCATTAAACAAACTTTTCTTGAAAAGATCTTGGAAATAATCAAAAACAGCATCCACCGTCATTAAAGAAAAACCGTCGTTGTTCTTAATAAACTCAACAAATGTTCCTTTTTCATCTTGCGCAAGAAAAGTGAATACCGTTCTTTCGTTTTGTCCAACCTTTTCACTTACTCTTAATAGTGCATACGCGGTTACAGGCGCTATCGGGAAAAATCCATACGCCAATTTTTCTATGTCAGAAAATATTCCTATGCTTGATAAATTAATTAAATTATTAAAGTTTTCCTTATTTGCTTCCTTAAATTGTAAAAATTCAGGTTTCTTAATTCATAGCTTTGCTCTGAAGAAGCCACGAAATTAATATTACCAAAACGTCCTTCTACTGTTTTAAAACTGTCGCTTGCCGAATAGTCCAAAAGTGCTTTATGAGTTACGCACGTAAAATGCATCTGAGGATTAGATTCACGGTCAGACGCTTCAGCCAAATCTTGAATAACTTTAAAATTAGCCATACGAGACTTATCTAAATTTGCCTCAACAAATTTGCTAAATTCATCAAAAATAATGAACATACCGCTAAAGGCTGTAGACTCTTTGAGCGCATGGTTAACTGCCTGATATAGCTTTATCACATCAGTATTTGAATAGGGATTAAATTTTGTCCCTGCTGCAATTTTTGGATATATTTCACAGAAAGTATTATACGCCTCTAAATCGTACTTCTCCAAATTTAATGCAAACAAGGTTGGTTCTATCTTTCTACTTTTGAGTTCGCTAACGAATGTTGAAAAAGCTTTTGGGTAATCCTTTTTCCACATTGTTAAAACTTCTATCGCTGCATCAAAATGTGTGGTCGGCAATAAATCTAATATGTCCGCGCGTTCCAATGCATCACGCAAAGCCAAGATTAAGTTTTGGCTAATATCAACCCCATTACTATTCACCAAAACAGGCAATAATCTCGTATTGCTGTTCAATAAACTTTCAATAAGAACACCTGTTTGTTCATTGATTCGACTAATCTTTTTTGTTAAATCTTTAAGAACTTTATTAACCTTTTTCTTGTCTTCAGAAACAACATCTAATGATAAAATTGCAGATAACACAAGCAGCAAATGAGATTTGCCCCTACCATAAGGTCCAACTAACACATTTGCCCTTTTAGCAGAAGAGGGATAATATATACCTCTTAAAAACTTATCCATAACAGCCACAGATTGCTCTGTAGGTATATATCCTGTTATCTTATCAACATTATTAATATCGTATTCCAAGTTAACAGATGTTTGGAATTTTT
>OJMH01004127.1_pt1 | contig 10130 bp, 15 predicted proteins | sample 1597111 | NCBI WGS metagenome assembly OJMH01 (sample SAMEA2452115, study PRJEB22498) | human gut metagenome
ACGAACCGTCACCTCTTCTGACCCTGACGAGCCATTCCAGTTCCCTTTTGGCGGAAAGGCTTTCGGTTGGATCCACTGCGGATGAATCTCCGTCCTTATTCTCACCTCACTTCCGACAGCGTCTTCACGCAGTGAGTTCCCTGACGTCTTTTCGCGAGCTAACTGTGAAACCGCAGCGACTAGACTACCTGCCACACGACTACACGGTGGAGAATATCCTCACGAAGAGGCATTCCAAAAACACGGTTGTTGAGAGTAATCATTTGGCCCGTAACATCTCCCGTTAGAATACTGTAAACCGGAAGCTCCTTGACGGGATTCTTAAAAGGATCAAGGAGAGGAGTATCTACAATCACAGGCATGGAATACGCCCACCCTCTGTAGCCGCAAAGATGGAAGGATCGTCAACACGAAGATTTGTTGGAATGTTGAGATCTTTGTACAGCGGGTTCTCGTGAATCTCCTTCTCTGTATTGACATAGCTAGCACGAATAAATCAATCGTCCAAACTCCTTACAAGGATCTCGAGAACACTGTTTCCCTCACAAGAGAAGAGCAGCGTAACGATTTCTACAGCATCAAAAGCAAACTGTTTGACAACAGGGAGACTTCTAGTGGCCGCCGAGACTAAGCTACGAAGCATGGTTATAGCGCGCCCTAAATGGTATCTGATGAGAATTCCCCGTGCCAGAAATAGAGCCCTATTCCCAAATGCCTCAAATACCTCCTTTCCTCTTCCTTGTTTACATAATCTGTGTTTTGATAAGACAATGGTGGCAGAGGATATTATTCAGAATGCATGGGATCCGTAGCCCCTGGTTTGTTTGTTTGACGATTAGCTATGAGAAGGAGAAGAAGAGAGGCGAGACCATGGCAGTTGCGATGTTGGCCTTCAAGATGACATTGAAGAAGGGAGATACAGCGATTCAGAACGAATTACTTCAGCGGATTAAGGACCGTAATATGGCTCCTTACTACGTTGAAGTTTGTAACTTCTTCGAGTACATGATGGATACTTCCCTGTATAATGAAATGAAGCAGATGAACGATTCTGTCATCAAACAGAAACAGGACGAGATCGCATCGAAGAAGGAAAATGGAAGTGACGATGATGTTCTGGACTTGTTGATTAGTCTGGTAAGTCTATTCGTTCCTAATGATTGTAGGCTCATTATTATTATGAGATCGGTGACAAGGAAAATGCGATTAGTACATACAAGTCATGTCTGGATTACAAGATGTCGAACACACTGAAGATGGACTTGTGGATGGACATTCTCGATGTTTATCTGTTTCACCAGAGCATGGCGGAGTATAATGAGGGAATCAAGACGGTAAAGAAGATGACGGACGAATCGGGAGACTGGGAGCATCGAAATCGACTAAACGTACGATTAGTCACTTTCTTTCAGAGTCAGATTTATCTCGGAGTGAAGTTGATGATTGACGGAGACTTCGCCAAGGTGGCAGAACTGTACTCGACTGCCATTCCGACGTTCACCTCGTTTTCTGTGTTTCCCTTTAATGACCTCGTCAAATACGCTGTGATTACAGGCATTATCCACCTCTCCCGTCCGACCCTGAAATCGCGTCTTGTCGAGCAATCCGATGTCGAGATGACATTGCTGGAGATGCCCTCTCTCCGTTCCCTGCTGATGTCATTCGATGAGTGTCGCTACCACGACTTCTTTGTTGCTCTTCTGGAGCTGGAGCCGATCCTGAAGGAGGACCCGTATCTTCGCAAGCATACGTCGCGACTCATTGAGGCTCTGCGGTTGAAGGCCTATCAGCAGTTCCTTGACAGTTTCAAATCGTAGGAATCTAGGGCGGCTGATAGGGTAGATGCACATTACAGTCGATGGCGGACAGCTTTGGAGTGTCCACTGCTTTCATTAACAACGAGTTGGCCCGCTTCATTTCCGAGGGACAGATCCATGCCCGAATTGATCGTGTAGGAATTGAAGCATTTGGTTGAATGTAGCTAAATAACACTGTTGAAACGATGTCCATTACATCGTTGAACTCGCTGTACGATCAGGTGCTATCGAAGGGATCGGTGCTAATGAGTCACATTCAAAGTGTTGCCAGAACAATCGATGTGTGATTGTATTGTTTGTTCATATAGTATGTAATTTCATTCAAAGAGGAACTCAATAAGGAGAAAGCGGTTTGGGATCGATTCATCAATTCATACAAACTATTTCATTCATTCAAACCTCTCATCCTATTTCATTCACATATCACACTATTCAACAACTATTCTTCATTGAATCATTCAATATGGGTCGTATGTATGGTAAAGGGTAAGTATTGATAGGTTGTTTGGTGACTGAATCTCATTTGAGTATAGAAAGGGAATTTCGGCTTCATGCATTCCCTATAAGAGAACATGTCCTTCTTGGTTGAAAATGACAAGTGAAGAAGTTGAGAATTCTGTTTGTCGTTTGGCAAAGAAGGGCTTGACTCCTTCTCAGATCGGAGTATTGTTGAGAGATCAAAAAGGAATTGGTCAAGTGAAGAATGTGACTGGTTCAAAGATCTTGAGACTTCTAAAGAAGAACGGTGGGGTTTCGGCTTTCCGTTCTTGACGATCTAGGACTGGCTCCTTCTCTTCCTGAGGATATGTACTTCTTGATAAAGAAGGCAGTAGCGATTCGTAAACACTTGGAACGTAACAGAAAGGATCGTGATGCGAAATTCCGTTTGATTATGGTTGAGAGTCGAATTCATCGTTTGACTCGTTACTATAAGAGAACGGAGCAACTTCCTCCTAGTTGGAAATAGTATGATGAATAGAATGATATTGATGGGATAGTAATTCAGCGACAGCTTCAGCGTTGGTTGCTTAATTGTGTTATTGTGATGATATATTGTATGAGTTGTTTGTTCGGTTATGTATTTGTGATAAGGAGGGTGATCATCCTCATCTCCTTCTTCCAGATTAATAAATCCATTCAACAGTCCAACATGATTTGATTTATCACAGTATTATTGAATCAACAGAACAAGTCCTCTTGAACAGTACTTTGTTTTTCAATATCTTGTATGGATCATACTATACACTACAAAACAAAACCTTCCTCATGTCGTGTTTGGAGAAGTGTCATAATCACCACATTCATAACTGTTTTCATCCTGTCATGAATGCAGAAGAAGTAAAGACCATCAGCTCTGTCAGTAGAGACAGTAGAGATCCGAATTGGGGGCTGATTGCTAGTCATCTTCAAGAATGTGATCGGACTCACGGAGGGTGAGAACTTCATCCTCATATTGGATGATTCGACAATGTCATTGGTGAATTCGGTGTGTGGTCAATTCGCCCTCTTGGATCGAGGTTGCATTCGTAGGAGGAACTGCTCTCGGTATGATGAATAGTAATGGAGCATATCCAGTCAAAGCGTGATTGCGTTCCTGGGGTCACTGCAATCTACTTTGTAGAACCAACGGAACAGAACGTCAGTCTGATTCTGGATGTATCGGATGTGAGAATAGTATCAGCAATAGGACTTTACAGAAATCAAGTCGTTTGTTGGAGCGGAGAGTTGTATCGACAGGTATAGTCATGTTCACTTTGTTAGTAGTAGAATTATCTACTGTGGAATGGACGATGCCAGTGGTGAATCGTGTTTGTATGACAAGGTTGCTCTTCGTTTCAAAGGAGGTACCGGATGGAATGTGTTGTGACCTCCAGATCTTCCCGACAATCTGGCAGAACGCATTCTGAACAATTCAGTTCTGCAGAAACGTTTGGTCGTATCCATTCCATCGAGATGTGACGTAGAACACGCGTCTCATCCACATGGACTACCACGTCGAGGAGAACAATCTCGCCATCACAAGTATCTCCTCTCCCTTGGTTTCACCCAGACATTCCCTCCGCCTTGAAAGACATCTGGGGAAAGAGTCACTCTTCCTACGTGCTCCACGCCATCGCTGTCAGCGTAGCGGAGCTTCTCCCCTCTCCCCTAGTTGGTTCACATGTGTGTGAATCTGGGCATCAAGCCACATGTCCACTACCATTCGGGATATCCCTGTCAGGACATCGCGGATCTCTTCGAGTCGGAGGTGGAGATGTGTTTTCGCTCTCATGTAGATGCTTCAGTACATCGCAAACTACCAGCCGGCATTGCGTGAGGTGTGGATAATAACAGCATTTCACTCGTAGAAGGGACAGCTGCTTCTTGTGGATCGCACGCTGGACACGCTGGTGCCGCTGCTGCATCCGATCAACTATCAGGTAGTGTCCAGCCCTCGTTGACATGTAGCCTCTGGCGGAGGATGTGTTGGCGATCGGTGATGGCGGCGAGGTAGGGAAGAGGGAGACGATTACCTTCAGTTCGATTATCGACCGGAGGGCAGTCAGGAGTCGCGCAAAGTGTTGCTGAACGACCACGATCGCATCTGGGTGGCGTACCGATACGAACACATTCTGACGACGACGGGTTGGGTTGTGGGAGGAGAATAAACTTCAGCATTGCTTCAGGCGGCAGCGAAGCGCTTCTTGGACGCAACGGAGGAGAGCAAGGTGAGGATTTGGGAATCATGTGACTCAGAATACCATTCAGGACATTGGCAACCTGATCAAGAAGCTTCCGGAGAATAAGCAGAGGAAGGACTTGTTCGCTCTCCATCTGAATCTGTCGAAGATGTGTGTCGCACAGTTCCGCGAGCGTTCTCTGAACAAGCTGATTCCGCTTGTTGGGATGAAAGGACGAAATAAGGAATAGGAGCAGGTGATTGTGACAGGCTACGATGAGGTGGGAAGCAGTCCGAACGCGTAGTGTTGCGTGGATTGAGTGAGTATCAGAGAGAAGTTGCTGAAGGAGGTGGAGGAGACGCTGCAGCTGGAGTTGAGGTGGGTGTGATGTGTGGGAATCATGTGTAGTCAGCAAGACAAGGTTGGAAAGCGAAAGAACGATGATGGATAGATCCGTTTGCTGCTGATCTACGCGATTGCTCGGGGAATGGACACGACGACGCAGCAGCATCTGTTCAACGTGAGCGGACTGGGCATGGAGTACAGCGCGATCATCCAGAATCTGGTGATGCTGGGCGTGACACCGATGCAGGTGGGAGTGGAGGAGGAAGGTGAGGAGTAGCCGATGGAGCAGCGTCTCGACAAGAAGGAGCACCAGCGTCGAGTAGTCGTGTGTGTGAGATGTGAGGCAGGTGAAACAGCTGGCGAAAGATGGCGGCATGATTACGAATCGCTACGACTCGCAGCTCCGCTACTACTTGAATGTAGAGATGACGAATGGGATGAAGAGTAGGATCTTGTGACGAACGCGCTTGCGCCCAACAAGTTTGAGCTGTACGACTCCGGAACGCAGCCGCTGCGCGATGTGATCGGCGTGGATGTGAGTCGCAGTGTGCGTGGCAACCTGAGGAGTCAGCGTTCGCTGAGGTTGTATCAGATGGAGCGTGATAGCTAGATCGAATACGGCGACGGAGGAGAAGGCGGAGGTGGAGTGGTATGGAAAGCCCGATCGGAAGAATCGACTGGTGAGCGGCGAGCCAATCCTTTGTTACATCGTGGGAGGCACATGCTATGCGGAAGTAAAGATGGGAAATGGGATTGAGAGGCAGATTGAGAGTCTGAATGAGCTTGCGGAGACGATTGGAAGGAATCTGACGATTGGTTGGGGATTGAATCACTTGACACGTAGCCTCGACCAACATCTTCAAACAGGGCGAGTACGTGAACAACCTGCGCGACCTAGATTTGTCTGTTATGCTGTGGAGTGTTTGTTAACAAAGAGGAGTAAATGACACACGTAATCCACTTGAGCCTACATCCAATTCCCCTACAAACACATACTTGGCAGGATCGATTCCCAAGCAACTGTCTGCAACCTTCTTGACATCGTCGATTGTAGGGACAATGGAAGAGTAAATAATAGCTGCAATGGAGTCTCTTCAATGAGGGAGTAATCCAGATCGAACCTGATATCATCGATGGTGTAGCAGCGAATGAGTTGATCGATTTCTTTGTAGGAGAGGATGAAAGAGGCATTTCTACAGTTCACTGAAAAGAGACGATCCAACTGGAGAATGGAGTGAATACCGGACAGGAGAACTCGATTGCGCTGCGGATCCTCTTGAGGTACCTTGCTGAGGAGTTGCTCAATGATTTCCGATTGATACGAAGAAGAGGATTCTCGCGCGATTCTCACAATCAATTCCACAGCCGATCGGAGGATGTCAAGATTCTCCAAATCCAGCAGACCATGATCAATTTGAATGTAGTCCGTTAGTAGCTTCTCCACGGAGATGTGCCGAAGATTCCGGATAATTGAAATGCCTGATGAAATGGATGCCTGCTGGATGTCTGCGATAACGGAAGCAGCTGGTAGAGAGCCAAGGAAGAGACGAAGTAGTAGTTCCTTCTCATTGGGAGTAATCAGGGAGTTGGTGACGTAGGAGACTTGGGAAGAGAGTGTTTCCGTGACGAGATTGGGGACGCAGTCCTTGATTCGAATCATAATCAACAACATAGTCTTCCGACATGAAACGCTCCCGTACAAATAGGCCATTTCAAAGTAATCCTACAGGGTATCAAAGCCAACTGGTGCTACTCGGATGAGCGTCCCAAAGTGTTTATGATTGGGATCCCACATGACAATGGAAATGAACTTATTTGCAAAGAGAATCCGTTGGTTTTCATCGTAGGAGGAGAATACAATCACGATGTCGCTCAATACAGATTCCACAGTTTCGAGGCCCCCACTTTCTAGAGCTCACGATTAAGGAACGAAACCCAACCTTTTAGAATGGTATTGTCCAGTTGGAGGAACGATGTCAGTAATTCTTCACAGTCTTCCATCTTTCCCACTCTTTCTATTCTTCGTATTAGATAAGAGAGTTCAATCTGGAACAAAAACTGGACTATTCCTGTCTCCAAAAATACTGGGTTCTCATTTGTTTTATATCGAATGCGTAGTTATGCGTAATAGAGCAAGGGTCATTCTGGCTACGCTTTTGTTTCTTTGCTGTTCGTTGGTGCTTGTACTTTCTTGGAATTGTTGTATTGGATAGAGATATGCACGTAGCGAGTTTATATTTTCTTCGACGTTGTTTTCCAATCAGTTTGGGGTACCAACGAGTGGAAATGGTAGTTTCTTTCAAACGGTAACTGCAAATACAATCGGGAACAAACGTCCTATCGTTAAGAAGACGAATGAAACCGAATTTTTGTTTTCTCCTATTCCTACAGGAATTCACAACCAGAATGTGAAGAAATCGTTTTTCCAAGAGCAACAATCTCCGACGATTGCATCTGCTGTGCAAGAGGAAATGAAATCCGAGGATGTGTCTTCTACCGAGATTGTTCATTTGCGTTCAGAGGATCGTCACAGTGGTACATTGTTTCCAAGTGATTTCGTTCACGAAACAAGGACATCTCAGTTGAATGAGGTTTCCTCTTCACCGGAAATGGAATCGGAGGATGACACTGCATCCGAATTAGATTCCACATCTGTGGATGATCTTCCTTCTCTCGTGGATTCCGTATCAAGTGATCCAACAACAGATACATCGACGGATCCATTCATGAAACTGACGGAATTACCCACCGATTCGTCCATCCAACCTGCGTTATCTACAAAAGCGCCCATTCCCGTTCTCCCCTTCGACTCTCACTATCTCCTCGTCTTTTTTACGACAGTCGAGCTCTTCGGGAAAACCGTACTTCTGACTGTCCTTTCTCTCCTAGAAACTGCCGGAGCGTATCAAGAATACGATGAACATGTTCGAGCTGTTCCAACGCACCTACTCGTTTCGAGCGGTCGTGTATACAAACAGTCCCATCGTCGTCCGCTTATGTTCGTCTCTCGGTATCTACAGCGAGGGCAACTACGGCGTGAACCTCTACAACATGCCGCTCGTGTCGTACATGTTCAACCGCACTCGCCAGTTCGTGGACGCGGACTACTACGGATACATCAACAGCGATTCCCGCATACGAGGACTATCTTCGGAATCACGTGCAGCTACTGAAGCAGCAGCGGGATTACCGCAGTGCGGACTATTTCATCTTTTCCGCAGCGGTTACCTATAAGCGGATGAAACCTGCGGTGATTGGTCGAATGCGCATCGACAACTACTTGATGTCGTTCATTCACAGAGAGAAGGGAAGTTTGGTGGACGTAACGGGACGCGTGCTGGGCATCCATCAGGGTCTGGACGGATACAAGCAACATACGCGAACAGGGAAGCAGAAGAGCGATCTGGAGTGGAATTACCAGTTTGGAAAGAACATTGCGAAGATGAAGGGATCCCTGATGTTCTCAGACTACAAATTTGGTAGGGGAAGCGAAGTGGAATAACGCGTAGAGGGTGAACCGTACATTTGGCATCTGATGGAGCGGATGCGAGAACGAAGCAACGTGCGACTGAAAAAGGACCTGTCGGAGAGCCAGAGGAGTAGAATAAAGCTAACTGGGTTATCGTGAACGAATGTGTGAACCTGTTGGATGGGAACAAAAGAGGCACAACCTCCATCGTACACCACCGCCGCATACCGGAATCAAACATCACACAACATTCACATACCAGTTTGTTTCGACGAAGAAACCGAGGCTGGAGGCGATATCGATACGGCCTATTTCAGGCAATATGACATCCCGCTGTGGACTATCAGAATAAACTCCGGGGAGATTCCATACTCAATGATAGAGCGGAATATCACAATTTGATATGCAGCAGCACTCGTAGTCTGTGTCCAACACTTTTAAGGGCTCGGTTTTCTCCGTGATTCTTCATTATGGGTATTCCATTCCCTCACTCTTTTTCTTCCGGAGTTCAAAATGCCTCCATTGTCCCCAAGACACCTTGAAAACGGCTATGTGTCGGTTCTTGGTGAGGAAAGTGCTGATGTGATGAGCTCCCTCGATGATTCATGACTAGAAACTACCCTACCCCACCAGCGTGATTGGTTCGGAAAGCCAGGTTCACTTGGACACGGAATCGGGAACGATGGTGATCGGATTAGTGGAAGGAGAATCGGTCGTGATCGCAGGATCGTATTACTTGCATGTGATCGCCGGAGAAGCTTCCATCTTAAGTGAGTGCTTGGTTTCTTCCTATAAATTGTAGATTTCAATTGTAAACAGCGAGTAAAGCCCTATTTGATCGAATCGCCTTCAACAGACAATCTGCTTCGAGTGGTCGCCATGTCCTCCAAAGCAACAAAGCATGTGACAGCTTCTGTTCCCAACGACGCAGTTCTTTCGGTAGTGAGCGATTTCGTGTCGTGTTATGAATGTATGGGTGGATAAGGTCGTTCACGGTAGTCGTTGCTATTGTCTCTCCCGTGTCAATTGACTTTGAAACGTGGAAAACCGAGATAATCGAACGACGTCCGATAACCGATGACAGTCTGCTTTCAGAAGCGACGACCCATTTCTTGCACGTAGCACTCGCTATGTCGTTCAAGTATAGTCCTATTCTATCCAAGGAGCGCATCTGCTCACCTCCTTCTCCGAGGAATACACGAAGAAGCTTCACACAGGCGAGGTCGCTCTCGACCCATCATGGCAAGAGGTTCATTTCATTTTCCGCGCTGATCCCCAGAGCATCTCCCGCCTGCTCTCCTCCTCCGTCACCCTCGTCATCGGAGCGAAGAACGTGGGCAAGTCCACCTTCTGTCGCAGCCTCGTGAACTCGCTTCTCCTCCACTTCCCGCAGGTGGCCTATCTGGACATCGACGTGGGTCAAGGCGAGTACTCGCCGGCAGGTCTCCTCTCGCTGTCGCTGCTCGCGGAGCCGCAGCTGCGCAGCTCCTCGGTTCCGTGTATCGAGCGCCAGTCCATCAGGTGACCCTTTTTCTCGTCACTGACGACCAGTCGCATCTTCTTCGGCGATAAAACGCCGGAGAACAGTCCTCACGACTATATGCAGGCGGTAGGGATGTTGCTGCGCCAGTACCAGACCGTTTTGTCAGGTGAGAATGGAGAGGAGGCTTCACGCAGAGCATCCGCTGGTGATCAACACCTGCGGGTGGATCAAGGGTGTCGGCGCGGATATCCTCAATTTTATCTACTATAACATCGACTGTTCTCACGTCGTGTTCGTAGTCGCTCGGAGAGTTTCTGAAGTAGCTTCGCGAGCGAGAGAAGCTGGACCCGCTGCCG
>OJMH01004131.1_pt1 | contig 10115 bp, 6 predicted proteins | sample 1597111 | NCBI WGS metagenome assembly OJMH01 (sample SAMEA2452115, study PRJEB22498) | human gut metagenome
CCGCATCGATCCGGCCGCCCGGCGCCAGCGTGGCCATCCGGGTCATCATCGCGTTCAATTCCCGGAAGTTGCCATGCCATTCGCGGGCCGAATCGAGCGCGAAAGCGAGAAACATCTGGCGCGCTTCCCGGTTGAACGTGATATGCCGGCCGGCTTTCCGGCAGAATTGCTCCAGCTCGTAGTCGATATTCGGTTCGATATCCTCCCGCCGTTCCGCCAGTCCGGGCAGTTCGAAACTCCAGAGATTGATGCGTTGCAGCAAATCGGCGCGGAAACACCCCTCCCGCACCGCCTTGCCGAGTTCCCGGTTGGTGCCGCAGATCAGTTGGAACGAACTGGAATCTTCCCGGTCGGCACCGAGCGGCAGAAACACTTTTTCCTCGACGGCGCGCAGCAGCATCGCCTGTTCGTCGAGGCCCAGTTCGCCGATTTCATCCAGGAAGAGAATCCCCTGATCCGCCGTTTTCAGCAGGCCGGGCCGATCTTTGACCGCACCGGTAAACGAACCTTTGACATGGCCGAACAATGTCGACATCGCCTGGTCGCCGCGCAACGTGGCGCAGTTGACTTCGACGAAACTGCCGCTGATCTGCCGGTTCATCTTCTTCAACTCGTAAATGCGTTTGGCCAGCCGGGATTTGCCGGCGCCGGTGGGACCGCTCAGCAGCAATGGTTCCCGGGAGCGGATGGCGACCCGTTCGATGGTTTCGATCAGCGCATTGAAGCGCCGGTTGCGGGTGGCGATGCCGGATTTGAGAAAATCGAGGTCATTTTCCCGCTCGACGGCAAAACGTTTGGCCAGCAGGTCGTAACGCGACAGATCGAGGTCGATGATCGTATAAGTGCCGCGCGCGCTGTTGCGCCGGGTCGGTTGCGTCTGGATGAGCCGGCCCGGCAGGTGATGTGATTCGTTCAGCAGGAAAAGGCAGATCTGCGCCACATGGGTCCCGGTGGTGATGTGGATGAAGCAGTGGTGCTCTTCGGCGGAAAAATCCTTTGCACGGCTGAAGTCGTAGAGTTTGGAATAAACCTCCTCGAAATCCCACGGATTGTCGAGGTCGATGAGTTCCGGGATGACTTCGGTATCCGGCGAGCAGATTTGAATGTCCTGGATGATCGCCTGGCAGAGCGTTTCGAAATTCCGCTGGTAAAGCAGGAAATAACGGTCGAAATGCAGATCCTCCTGCATCGCCAGCGCCACCGAGGGCCGCCAGGAGCCCCAGCGGCCCGGGCCGCGGCCATGTTGGTCGAGTGTCGAACCCAGAAAGGAAATCAGAATGTTCATGACTATATGATTTTATATTTGATTATAATATATTCTAAATTTAACGATATCACCGCCGGATTCGTTTACAAGTCCGGAAGATTGAAAAAAGAATTTTTCAGCGTGATTTGACGAAAAACGGCGTAAAGTATGAAAGTTGGCATGCTCATTGCTGGATGCGGTCCGGCGACGAAACCGGAGACATCCGGCCGCCCCGGTTCTCCCAAGCGGCAAACGGCCGATCCGGTCGTGGGAGAACCGGGTGGGGGTCGGCAGTACAAACTGGATGGAACAAGGAAAAATGATTGAAATCGATGGTTCTCGCGGGGAAGGCGGCGGGCAGATTTTGCGGACCGCGCTGGCATTGGCGGCCTTGACCGGCCAGACATTGCATTTGACCGACATTCGGGCGAAGCGACCGAAACCCGGCTTGCTGCGCCAGCATTTGACGGCGGCGAAAGCCGTGGCGGCGATTGCCGCCGGTTGTCTGGAAGGGGCGGAGCTGAATTCGCCGGAGCTATGGTTCACGCCGGACAGACTCGTTGGCGGCGAATATTATTTTGCCGTCGGCAGCGCCGGCAGCGCCCTGCTGGTTGCCCAGGCGGTTCTGCCGCTGCTGCTCTGTGCCGACCGGCCGTCGCGGGTGGTCATCGAAGGCGGCACGCATGCGGCCAGAGCGCCGATTTTCGAATTCTTCGACCGGGTGTTTCTGCCGTGCCTGCGGAAAATGGGCGCTGAAATTACGGCGACGCTGGAACGGGTCGGTTTCTATCCGGCCGGCGGCGGCCGGATTGTCCTGGTGGTCAGTCCGATTCGGGCCTGGAAGCCGTTGGAATTGACGGCGGCCGGCGGCTTCCGGCGTGCGGCGCTGGTGGCGCTCGGCAGCGGCATCAGTGAAAAAATCCGGCTGGATGAATTGCGGTACGGCCGGGAGGCTTTGAAAGTGCCGCTGGTCTGCGTGGAACGGTCGCTGGAGGTCGATTCACCCGGTTCCGGCAATGTCATGTATGCCGAACTGGAATATGAAAATATCACTGAATTGTTCAGCGTTTGCGGCGACTTCGACATCTCCCGCCAGGTGGTCGGCCGGCGGGTCGCCAAAATGGTCGATCGTTATCGGGCGCTGGGAGCGCCGGTCTGGCGCTTCCTGGCCGACCAACTGTTGCTGCCGATGGCAGTCGGCGCCGGCGGCGAGTTTCTGACGGCGCCGCCGAGCGAACACACGTTGACCAATATCGAAGTGATCGGGAAATTTCTCGCCGTTGACATTAAAATTGTCAACCGGCAAAATGGACAATACAGCATAGAGGTGAAGCAATGAAATGGATCAAATATGAGGATGGCTACCGCATTCCGATCAAAAGCTGGTGTGAAACCCTGGAACCGGATGCGTTGAAACAGGCGGTCAATCTGGCCTCGCACCCGGCGATTTTCAAGCATGTCGCCCTGATGCCGGACTGCCATGTCGGTTTCGGCATGCCGATCGGCGGAGTGATCGCCGCCAGTGGCGCGATTCTGCCGAGCGCGGTCGGCGTCGACATCGGTTGCGGGATGATCGCGGTGGAAACCGACATTCCGGCGGAGCGTTTCGCCGAGATGAGCTTCCGGCGGTCGTTGCAGAATGCGCTGAAGGAGCGTATTCCGGTCGGCGAGGGCATGGCGCACCGCACCGCCCAGGCCTGGGACGGTTTCGAGCGTTATCTCGAGGTCAACGGCAAGGTCTGCGATTTTCCGAACGGGCTGGACCGCCGGAATCTCGGCACGCTCGGCGGCGGCAATCACTTCATCGAATTGCAGAAATCCGATGACGGCTTCGTCTGGCTGATGATTCATTCCGGCAGCCGTAATCTGGGACAGCAGGTGGAAAAACACTATCAGGCGGTGGCCCGCCAACTGAATGAGATGTTCAAAGTCGAACTGCCCGATCCGTCGCTGGCGTTTCTGCCGACCGACAGCAAAGAAGGCAAGGAGTATTACCGCGACATGAAATTCGCGCTGGAATACGCTTTGGAAAATCGCCGCCGGATGATGATGCGGTTCAAGGAGACGGTCGCCGAATTTGTTCCGGAAGTCAATTTCCGGCGCGAGATCAACATTCACCACAATTATGCCGCTTTCGAGGAGCATTTCGGTGAGAAGTTCTGCATCCACCGCAAAGGCGCCACCAGTGCGAAAACCGGTGAAATCGGCATTATTCCCGGTTCGATGGGGACGGCGAGCTACATTGTCCGCGGCCTCGGCAATCCGGAATCGTTCATGAGCTGTTCGCATGGTGCCGGCCGGGTGCTGAGCCGGACGGCGGCCTGCCAGAAACTGACGGTGGAGGAGTGCGATGCCGCCTTGAACGGAATCGTCCATGAGCGCTGGAACAAATACCGGGGCTTCGGCAAAAGCGCCCGCCGCGGCCTGCTGGACTTGTCGGAAGCGCCGCAGGCGTACAAGGAAATCGATTCGGTCATTGCGGCGGAGTCCGATCTGGTCGAGCCGTTGGTGCGCTTAACGCCTCTGGCGGTCCTGAAAGGCTGAAATACGGGCCGCGGCATTCCGCCGCTCCGTTTGCCGGCGCAAAGCACATTCACCGCCTGCCGACGGAGCCGCGTTCCAATAGAAGCGGCGTAATTTGGTACAGAGCGGGTTTTTCCGAATCGGCGGGATTCAAAATGGCCTGAAAAATCTGTTGAGCCCCCCCCGCCGCGTCGCATCCTATCGTCGTCAGTTGCGGTGACGAGTCCGGGGCCGGCCTCAAGCCGTCGAAACCGATGACCGCCAGATCCTCCGGTACGCGCAGGCCGTGTTTTTGCGCGCATTGTATCAGTTTGGCTGCCACATCGTCGGTCACCCCGAAAACCGCATCGAAATCCGCCAGGTTGACGTTGCAGGTTCGCAGGAAATGCTCCGGATCGGCTTGATCCGCCGCGTCCGCGGAGGTGATGACCCGTACGTTCACCAGTGCGGGTTCTTCGAACACCCGCTGACAAAATCCGCCAATGCGTTTATAGAAAAGTTCGCTGCGGTACCCGGCGGAGATTCCCGCCACCAGAAAATTCCGGTAATTGCGCTGCCGAAGATATTCCGCTGCCAGATAACCGCCTTGTTGATTATCGCTGATGACGATCGAGGAGAAAAAGCTCCTGTCGGTCGGATTCAGGCTGACAAAATGCGTTCGCCGGGGAGCGTCCTTCGCCAGGTTTTCCGCAAAAGGAATGTTGTTCAGCGTCGGAACCACCACGCCGTCGATTTCCGCGCGCTCGTTCAACAGCCATTCCAGCGAGGAGTCATCGTGAGGAGAAAAGAAAATCAGTTGGTGAGGCCGCATTTCCGGCAATTGCAGCAGGGTCTGATAGATCAGCCGCAGCAGCGGTTCATATTCGGACCATTCCGCGTTGCCAAGCCAGACAATGCGCAGCTTTCGACAGTTGCGGGAAATATCGCGCACCCGGCTTTTGGCTCCCCGGCGGCTCTCCACGAACCCCTGCTGCCGCAATTCCTTCAGCGCCAGCCGGAGCGTGCCGCGCCCGACGCCGAACATGGCGGCCAATTTGTGCTCCGGGGGCAGCAAACTGCCATCCGGGAACGAGCCGGAAATGATTTCCCGTTCCAGGGTTTGCCGGATCGATACATATTTCGCGAAATGTCCTTTGGTATTCCCGGGCATGGTGTCCGTCCTTTTTTTGCCGATTCGGATTTCATGGAAAGAAACTTCTTTATCAACAATCATACCAAAAAAGATAACAATGTCAAGCAAGCGGATAACTTTAAGATATTTTTTCGGCCGGTGTTTGGAAGTTTCATGATTTACGGCTTTCAGTTTTCAATTTCAGGATCCGGCGTATGATTGAAAGCAGGTGATTGCCGGATGGCCTGATGTGTCTGCGCACGGCGTTGATGGCTGCGTTCTTATTTCTTATCATGAAACGTAAATCAAAAAAACTGGAGCCGGATAAGTTCATAAATGCGATTTCAACCCCGCGGCTATCATCGACGGGAAGAAAAAAGAAGGCTGGCGATTAAAAATAAAAAAAAGTTGTTCTGGTAGTTGACATAGTTGTTCTATTTCATTATACTTTGATTGATGATGGATTCATCTCGGAACAAAAATCGGAAGCGGATCATCGCGGAACAACCAAAGGAAGGAAGTACAAATGAAAAAATCATTCACATTGATTGAATTGTTAGTAGTGGTTGCAATTATTGCGATTCTTGCCAGCATGTTGCTGCCGGCGTTGGCAAGGGCCAAAACGGCAGCGCAGAGAATCAGTTGTATTTCCAACTTGAAACAGTGTTCCTTGGGACAGCAGTTGTATGCGGTGGATGCCGATAACTATGTGCTGGTGCACAGTTGGGACGGGACGAACGAATTGACCTGGGGCGGCGCGTTGCTGTACGGCGAATATCTGGGAACGGCGGATGTGTTGAATTGTCCGGCGCTGACCTATACGAAAGGGCTGACTTGGGAGCATGGCTACAAGAATTCATGGGACCAGTGGGAAAATTATGGCGCATCTCATACCCGGGAAGGCGACTGGGACAATTATTACGACAAGATGGCCGCGAGATGGGGCAGTTTCTTTTCCGCCATCTCCTTCCATGAAGCCGGGCAGGGGGCTCATCTCTGGGCAATGTCAAAAATGATTGCGCCGTCGGATACGTTCATGATTGTCGATTCCATCAAAAACAACGGCCACGGCAGCACGAATTTTCATCCGCGGATCTTTTGGGGCAATGAAACGGCCATGGGGATCCATCATGGCGGAACCTCCGGAAATCTTGCGTTTGCCGACGGCCATGCCGCCGCGGTTTCCAAGAACGCGTTGATCGGCGAATATTATTTTAAATATCTGAACGGTGGAGCTGGAGTGCTTTCCTTCGATCCGGTTATCTCTCAATAACTGTATTGAAAAGGAACGGAAGGTGCGGTTACGGGAAAGTTGATAGATCAATGAAAAACATGTTACTGCTGATACTTGCATTTTTAGGTTTCGTCCTTCGGACGGAAGCCATGTCGATCGTTGTCGACGGAGTCCCCCTCGGTTCGATTTACAGTGCTGAAGAGGCCGATGAATTGGAATGGAAGGCCGCGACGGAACTGCGAAAATATCTTCGCGCGGTATCGGGTGCCGAATTGGCCGTTTCCCGGACGGAAACTCCGCAAACCATGATTTATGTCGGGAAAAGCGCCTTGCCGGAGGACTGGCGGGAAGTCCTCCGGCCGGATGAAATCCGAATGTTAGAGAAAGGCGGGAAACTCTATTTGTATGGTGAAAATCCGGCCGCCACCTTGTACTGTGTTTATGAATTCATCGAATGGTCGCTGGGGGTGCGTTTTCTTGATCCTTGCAATGATATTGAAGATATCCCGCCGCAGAATACGCTGGAGATTCCGGATGGCCTGAAGTATGCTTATGCGCCGCGATTTACGACTCGCTCCTTATACGACGATCCGCGTTTTATGTATAAAGTCCGTTCCAACGGCTGCTCACCGGATGGAACCCTCAGCATTCTGGTCGGCTTCTGCCATACTTTCGAGCAGTTGATTCCGCCGTCGCAGTACTATGACGCGCATCCGGAATGGTTCGCCATGCGTGATGGCGTCCGGCTGAAAAACGATGCGCAATTATGCCTGGCAAATGACGAAATGCGGGCGGAATTGATCAAAAACGCCCTGGCAAAGCTTGCCGCCCAGCTCGAAATATATCCCGGAACCCGTTATATCTCCATCAGCCAGAATGACAATAATTTGTATTGCACCTGCGAAGCGTGCGCCGCAGTGGACGCGGCGGCCGGTTCCCCGTCCGGCAGCCTGATTCATTTCGTCAACCTGGTCGCCGAAGAGATTGAAAAAAAGTACCCGGACATTCTCGTCGAGACCTTAGCCTATCAATACTCCTCGGTACCGCCGAAAAATCTGCGGCCGCGTCATAACGTCATGATCCGCCTTTGTACCGACCAATGCGTTTTCAACCGCCCTTTTTCCGCCCCGGAGAATCGGAATTTTTTCACCCATCTGACGCAATGGAGTCAAATTGCCACCCACCTGGGCGTTTGGCATTATGTCGGCAATTTCGGTTGCGCCTATATTCCCTACGCAAATCTGTATCCGTTGCGGGAGCAGCTTGAGACGCTGGCGGCACACCAAGTCACCTATTTGTATTTACAAGGCGCGTACAATGAATTTTTCGCCATGCGCAATTATATCTACCGCCATTTGCTTTGGGATCAGTCGTATGACGTTCGGGTGCTGGCAAAGGAGTTCGCTGAGAGGTATTATGGTGAAGCGGCTCCGGAAATCCTTGCTTATCTGGATTTGCTGGAGGCGGAAGCCGCCCGCCCCGGCGCAGTGATCCGTACTCTGGGAACCGGCAGTACCGAAGGCTGGCTGTCGTTGGACGGCTTGCTGAAGGGCCGGACGATGATGGAGCGCGCACTGGCAAAAAGCGCCGGAAACGCCGAAGTTCACCGCCGGGTGCGGCAGGTGGCCTTCGCGCTGGATGTGGCAACCCTGCTGCGGGGAGAATACGCCGGCTTCAACCGCGACCGCGACCGCTATCCGCCGCTGGATTTGGACGCCGTTCTGGATTCGGTAGCATCGGCCTGGGAAGAGCTGCAAATTCCCGGTTTTACGGCGTGCCGCGTCGATGCGTTGCGCAAGCGTATCGCCCAACGGACCTTCGGCGCGAAACCGGATTTCTGCCGTGAGGTTCCCGATTCGGATTATCTGGAGTTTACCGCTGAAGATCTGACGGAAAAAACGATCGACGACCCGAAAGCAGCGGGCGGGAAAGCGCTGAAATACGACGTGGCCGGCGGCTGGTATTTCCAGATGGATTTGCCGGTCTGTTCCGCAGTTGAAAATTACAAGTGGTCCGTTTATGTGTCTTTGTACTGCGAGGCGGAATATGCCAACGGCGCTTTGCCCGCATTTGCTTTCGGCACCTGCGGCGCGACCGATTCGGAAGTGACCGGTTCGTATGGACAATATGTCGGCGGCGATTACCGCTGGCTGAAAATCGGCACATTCAATTTGAACGCGCCGAATAAACTGTGGGCGGCCAATCAACCCGGCACCACCACTTACATTGACCGGATCGTGCTGGTCCGGGAACCTGAACCTTGAGTCCGGGGCGATTGTGGAAGCCAACGAAAACGGGAACAAATTCGCATTCAGAAATATGAAAAATTGTATGGATTGACCGAAAATGGAAAGAAACCGGATGTTCGACTGCATGATTCCCCGTCCGCTGGAAGTTTGTTGCGCCGCCGGCAGTCTGCCTCTGGCAAAACTTACCGGCATTGGCGCGGCAAAGGAACTTATCCCGATCGGCCAGAGACTCGGCGCCGCGCTGGAGCGGTATGAGTTGTATTTGCCCTGCGGCGCGGCAAGGTCCGACGGCGCGATTGTTCTGCGTTTTGATCCTGATTTGCGCACGGAGGCCTGGAAGATCAATATTCATTCCGCGGGCATTACCCTCTGCGGCGGCGATGCGGCGGGGGTTTTTTATGGGACGGAAGCCTTGACGCAACTTATTTGCGTTTGCCGCCGTCATGGCTGGGCCGATGACGAAATTCCGTTCGGAACGATCGTCGATATGCCGCGCTATCGCTGGCGGGGGATTATGCTGGACAGTGCCCGGCATTTTCAGCCGGCGGAACAGATTCTCCGATTGTTGGCAATACTGGGAAAACACCGGATCAACATCTTTCACTGGCATTTGAGCGACAACGAAGGCTTTCGCACTCCATCGCGCCTGGCGCCGGCGCTGAACCGCATCGGCCGTATAAGCGCGGGATGCTACTCCCATGCGGAATTGGAAGAAATCCGGCGGGTTGCCGGTCAAAATTTCATCACTATTGTACCGGAAATAGAAATGCCCGGTCATTGCGGCGGTATTTTGCAGTGTTTCCCGGAATATGCCTGCAATCCGTCAAGTCCCGGTGCGGAACTCTGCCTCGGAAAGCCGGCCGTCAGAGCGTTTATGAAATCCCTGATCGCGGAGTTCTCCGCTCTTTTTCCGGAAAGTCCATTCCTGCATTTAGGCGGGGATGAGGCAAATCACGCCGCCTGGCAGTCCTGCGGCGACTGTCAGCGCATGTTGCAGGACAAACAGCTTGAAAATATGCGTGAACTGGAAAGTGATTTCATGCGGGAAATGATCTGGTACGTATCATTGACGGGACGCGAACCGATTACCTGGGCGACGGAGAATGAATTGTCCGGGGAGGGGATTGTACAGTGCTGGGGCAGCGATCAGGAGGTCGGGCGGCAAAGAAAACGCCGGGGACAATATATTTATTCCCTGAATAAACATTGCTATTTCGATTTTCCGGCTTCCCCGGGGGAGGAATTGTTTCCGTGGACCTCGGCCCTGCCGGAAATCGCCGTTTATGACGCACACGCCTGTGCGGTATGGGAAAATGTTCTGGCGGAGAAGTTGCTCGGCATTGAAGCCTGTCTGTGGACGGAAGCGGTTCCCGGATGGCGAACTTTGTCCAAAGTCGTTCCTCGCCTGCAGGCTTGGGCGGAAAATTCCTGGTCCATGCCGGAACGCAAAGAATATCATGATTTTTGCCGACGCAAAGAACTTTTAACCGCCTGCGGATATCTTTTTGACCAGTAACGCCGCCGGCCAGTTCTCTTCCGGGTGGGGAAAAGCCATTGTCCATCTGGAACGTTGCGTCCGCTGCCGGACTCAGCGGTGCAGCTTTTCGACCATTTCGGCGATGGCCGCAGTGTATTCCGGCGGGTTGCCGTGGCCCATCGTCGGCATGTCGATGATCCGTTTCATTTTTCCCGGCAGATTGTTGTAGGCGGCGTAGACGGAAGCCGGCACACTGGCGACGTCGACCCAGCCGA
>OJMH01004138.1_pt1 | contig 10101 bp, 5 predicted proteins | sample 1597111 | NCBI WGS metagenome assembly OJMH01 (sample SAMEA2452115, study PRJEB22498) | human gut metagenome
GTGCCTGGGTGGAGCGACGGTTACCGGCATGCCGCCACGCTGCCGGATTATTTCGCCGCTCTCCTGGCCGATGCCGCCGTTCCGGTGACGGAAGCGACCAATGCCGCTTCCTGGGGGCTGTGGCAACTGGACCGCCGCGACTGGGACCGGGCCGCCCTCTCCCGGCTGGGCATCCGGCCGGAATTGCTGCCCGTTATCGTACCGTCCGGTTTCAGACCCGGCAATCTGTGCCGGACCTGGGCGGCCCGGCTCGGCCTGCCGGCCGGCATTCCGGTCAAAGTGCCGATCGGCGACAATCCCGCCGCGTTACTCGGTTCCGGCGGCAACTGGCAAACCGACGCCTACCTGACGATCGGCACCGGCGCGCAACTGGCGCTGATCCCGCAGCCCGAAGAACTCGAACAATGCAGCACCCTGGAACTGCGGCCCTTTCCGCATGAGCGGCTTCTGGCGGTCGCCGCGCCGCTTTGCGGCGGCAAGGCGATCGAAGTCCTGGCCGCGTTCGTCCGGGAAATTCTGGCCGCTTTTGCCGTCACCGTGCCGGACGGGGTAATTTATGAAACCATATCGGCCCGCGTTCCGGCCGGGCCCGAACCGCCGTTGCAGGTTTGCACCAGTTTGCTGGGCGAGCGCCGGCAGCCGGAACGGCGCGGCTCCATCTCCAATCTCGGACCGGACAATTTTCATTTCCGAACGCTCTGCCGCGCCTGGGGAAACGGACTGCTGGATTCACTGCTCGAAAACATCCCGGAACTCTTGCTGCGGCGGCGCCGCCGGCTTCTGGTCAACGGCAATGCCGTCAGGCGGTCGCCTCTGCTGCAGGAACTGATCCGGGAGCGCCTGCACTACCTGGAAATAATCCTGCCCGACACCAGTGAAGAAGCCGCCTGCGGCGCCGCCATCTCATGAACTTCGGGAATCCGCCATGCCGGAAATCATCAACGAACCGCCCGGCACCGGGGGCAGCCAGTCCGTCCGGAATCCGAAGCCTGTTTTCTATTTTTCCGAAAACAACGGAAAATATCAGCGGGCCGGAGAAGCCGGCACGAAACGCTTCAGAAGCGCCTCCAGTGCCGCCGGCGTGACGGGTTTTAAAATTACGCCCTGAAAAATGTGTTCCGGAATGTTCGCCGCCCGGGAATCCGCGGTGACGGCGACCACCGGAATCCGGGCGGTTCGCGGATTGGCGGCAAGTTGCTCCGCCAAGGTCCTGCCATCCATCTCCGGCATCCAGAGATCGGTAAGCACCAGATTGATGTCCGGATGCCGATCCAGCAACCGCAGCGCCTGCCGGCCGGAATCCGCCACAAGACACGGGACATTCCATTTCTTCAAGAGAGCCTGCAGAACTTTGAGGTTCATCGGCACATCGTCAACCAGCAGCAGACGCAGCGTCTCCAGCCGGCAGCGGTTGTCGGATACGGCGGAGGGTTGAACCGGCTCCTTCCAGCATTGAACTTTCCGGAGGATGACCGTGAACACACTGCCCCGGCCGGGAACGCTGTCCATCCGGATCGTGCCGTTCATCGCCTCAAGCAGACGCTTGGCGATGGCCAGCCCCAGGCCGGAACCTTCGTATACCCGGTGGCCGCGCGTTCCTTCCGCCTGGCTGAAAGGTTCGAAAATCGTCTGGGCCTCCTCCGGCGGAATCCCAATCCCGGTGTCGGCAACTTCGACCGCCAGCGTACCGCCTCCGGCTCCGGCCTCCGCCGTATACCCGGCCCGAATCCGAACCCCACCGGCAACAGTGAATTTGACCGCATTGCCAACCAGATTCAACATGATCTGCCGAAAACGCTGCAAGTCCAGGCAGAGCGGCCCCGGCAGGCCGGTGCAATTCAATTCCAGCGTCAGGCTTTTTTCCCCGGCCTGCAACCGGAACGCGGCATGAACCTCGCGCAGCAGCGCTTCCACATCGACCGCTTCCGGCTTCAACTCGAACTGTCCGGTTTCGAGCCTGGAAAGCATCAGGACATCGTTGATCAGGCGCAACAGCGTATTTCCGGCGAAGGCGATAGCCTCCAGATACTCCTTCTGTTCCGCCGGCATCCCGGCTGACGCCTCCTTCCTGAGCAGCTCGCTGAAACCGATGATCGCATTCAATGGAGTCCGCAGCTCGTGCGTGACCGAGGCGATGAAAAGCCCTTTGGCACGCTCGGCCACCTGCGCAAGTTCCATTGCCCGGCGCAACGCCTCCTGCTGCCGGATCAGTTCGGAGATGTCGATTCCCATGCCGACCAGCAGCCTGGTGCCATCCAAACGGACCAACAGGCTTTTGGTGGTCCGCACCGTGATGGATTCCCGGTGGAGATTGGTTACTTTCTCCTGGATTTCCAAAGGATGCCCCGAGGTTGCCGCCGTCCAATCATCTTCTCTCATTTTCGCCGCGGCCTCCGGGTCGGCGGTGAAAATTTCCGCATCTGTCCGCCCGATGATCTCCGCCGCCGGCCGGCCGACGATTTCGCAGAACTTGCGGTTGGCCATCCGGTAGCGGAAATCATCATCGACCTGCTTGACGAAAATATAACCGGGCAGGTTGTCCATGATCGCTTCCAGCAGCTGCAGGCTGTTCCGGCTGGCCAATTCGCTTTCGCGGCTGTGGGTGATATCCTGAATAACGCCGAAAATTTCCGTTTGCCCGCTGATTTCACTGCGAATTTTTTTCATCCAGATCTCGAAATGGCGCGTCGGCAGCTCCCGGCCGGCCGAATAAAGTAGCTCGAATTCCGTCACTTTCCCTTCAATGAGGTCATGCCAACTCTGTTTCAGGCGTGCCAGGTCGGCCGGGCAAATCCAGCGCGCCGCCGCCAGTGGCCGGCCATTTTCCCTCGGCCAGAACTCTTCGTCGATCGGGGAAGAGGTCAGCTTTCCGTCCAGACTGCAGGAAAAATGGCAGAACTGGGCAATTTTGCCGGCATTCTTCAGCAGAAGATCATTCTGTTTGAGTTTCTCGCGTTTTTCATATTCACCGGTCACATCGCGAAAAACCAACACGCCGCCGGACAGCGTTCCGCCGTCAGCTGAAATCGGCGCGGCATTGTCGACAATATGGCGGCAGAGGCCGTTGCGGTCCACCAGGACGACAGAATCGGCCGTTTGGGCCGTCTCCCGGGTTTCCAAAGCCCTGGCCAGCAGCGAACCCGTTTCCCGCCCGCCGACCTCGACGGTATGGAATACTTCCTCGATTTTTCTGCCCAGGGCCTCTGCCGCCGGGTAGCCGGTCAACCGGGCGGCAACCGGGTTGATCAGCGTGATCCGCCGTTCCGGATCGGTGACGATGACGCCATCGCCGATGGCCTGCAGTGTCATTTTCGATCGCTCCGCCAACTGCGCATATTCCTGCTGCGTCCGGTATAATTCGGTGATATCCGTGGAAATCCACAACACCGCCCGGCACCGGAACGGGTTGCGGTCGGGCAAACGAATACATTCGACGTTCCGCCATTGTTCCTCGCTCCGGAGCAGCCGCTCTTCCCGCTTTCCGGATTGAAAGACACGCTCCACCATCAGACGGATATCCTGGCCGACCACGGATTCCAGTTGCCGGAGATGTCCGAGTTTCCGGCGCGACAGCCAGTCGGGAGAATCCAGAATATGCAGGAAAAGGATACGGCCGTCCTCGGCAATCACCATAATCCGCTGCGGCAGACGGGCGCAGATCATATTGATCTGCCGCCAGGTCTGCCGTCGCTGCCATACGGCATATCCTCCCAGACCAACCAGCGCCGCCAACAGGCCGAAAACCGCCCATTTCCAGTAAAAGTTCCAACCGAAACGGGAAACGTTGTGCAACACGGCGCGTCCCGGGATCCGGGTCCCGGCAACTCCGGCGCGCTTCAAAGCGGTATAATCCAGTTCGAGGAAGGAGACGGCCCGGCACACCGGCAGTTCCGCCGGCGGCACCCTCTGCAACAGGCGCAGCCCGAGCATCCCGCCCTGTTCCCCCTGCCGGAAACCGGAATAAAGGTAGCCTCCGGCGGCTCCGAGCGGCAAATACACTTCACGCTGGCACAGGATCAGGCCGGGAAAACTCTTGCGGATCCGGCAGAAGGCTACATCGTCGTGTTCCGGGTCCCGGTTCCAGTGCCGGTCCCATGACAGGAATATCACCACCGAATCCGCCGGCAGGGTCCGGACGGCGGCGAGCATTTCCTCCGTGTTGCAGGCGGTTCCGGAAATGATGGTCAACTCCACCGCGTTGAATTCCCGGCGCAGCTTCTCCCAATCGGAGGGCGGCGTATCCGCAATCACCGTGATTCTGCGGTTGCCCGGCAACAGCCGCAACGCCAACTCGATATTGCTGTACAGCAGACAGGGGTTTTCGATGCCGGCCAATTGGACCGGTTTCGGCCGACCGGCGCCAACCATTGTTCCGTCGTATTCCAACACCAGTACCGGCACGTCCCCGGCCACCGGCAGCAAGCCGTTCAGAAAAAGGTCGGCAACCGGCTTGTCCTCGATCAGAATCAAATCATATTGAACACTCCGCAGCCGCTTTTGCAATTCCGTCAGGTTGACCGGCTGGCGGTCGTCCCGGAACAGCAATTGGAAATGGTCGCAATCAACCGGAAATTCCGCATCCGCCATCGCCTGTTGGAACCCCTGCCGGAGCGAAACATTCCAGTCGTCGCGCCAGGAAAAACAATCGATCGTCAGAAGGCGGCGGACGGCAGTCCGGTCCGATTCGACCCCGGCCGTCAACGCCTCGCCGAACAGCAGCCCCAGATAGATGAAGATAATTCGAAGGATTCGTCCGACCATGCGGTCACCCCTCAAAGCTATCGACGGCAAAAATGACGACGGACCAGATGGGAGCGACCGCTCTCCGGCGGCCAATGCAACGGGAAAATTCAAACCGGAAACAGCAAGTCGGCAGGAGTGATGAAACTAGTTCCACGAAATTGTCGTCGGCCGGAAAAGTTGCTTTTTGAGTATTACCGATGTAATACGTTCGCACCCTTCCTCCTGCAAACCAATTCACCAACCGGACCGGTCACCTCTCCAGGTCACGCCGGTCCCGCCGAACATGAAATAATATAATTCCGGCGGCAAATACAATCAAAATAATGTCGATATTTGTTTATTCACGCCGTGTGCAAATTTTTTCATGAGAAAATCTGCCCGAACTGTAGGATTGGATTTCCCTTGACATGGTTGAGAAAGCAATTGATGGTATGAGCCGGCAGTTTTCGCTCAATCCAAACGGTCACTTGTTGCTGGAAGAACATTTCAGGTTCATCAATATCTGCCGGAGCTGCTTTGCAATTCAGGATGATTCCAGGTTGGTCTATCCGCAGGCAGCCTTTCAAGAGGATGCCAATGATCTCGAAAAAACGGTGAATCGCGTTGTCTTCGTCTATGCCTATCGATTCGCCGACAATCTCCATGGCGATTACTTCCGCATCCGATAATTTCGGATGCGGGCTACGGCTTCTCAAGTTTTTTCGCTTTTTTTCAACATGTCGTCTACCAAACAGCATACTTCTGTGATATAGTCTCCTGTGAACGTGTTTGGGATTCGTTTAAATTTGTTTGTTGTTATCCAAATTTAAACCCAAACCTGCTTATGCTCAATTCTCATTCAAAAAAAACTTGCACACGGCGTAAAATCGTAATTGTAATCGTCTGCGAGGAAAAACAATGAGGAAAAACATCATGGTTTGCGCACACGTATCCTATCGGTTGACGGTTCAACTTTGGGAAAAAGACGAGGATTTCAATGAGTTGCTTCAGATAATGGACGTGACTCGTATGGCCGATGAATTTGCATTTTTTTCCAATAACAATCATACGCCTCCCCCTATGGACATCATGCGTTCACGCTTTGCGATTTTGAAACGACGGATTGCCGCTATGCATGAACGTGGCTGGAAAGCGGGAATTAATCACTTATGCACTCTGGGGCATACTTATGAAAACGTCCGCCATGCGGCTTCCGGCGGCCAACTGATGACATACAGTTCCGGTGTACCCTGTCCCGGTAATTTTTGCCCCGCTGATCCTGTCTGGCGGGAAAATTATATCAAGGAGTGCTATACGCTTGCAGCGGAATGCCATCCGGATTTCATATGGATTGATGATGATCTGCGCCTGTCCAACCATGGAAAGGTTTATGACTTCGGATGTTTCTGCCCTTCCTGTTTTTCCAGGTTAAGCGCATTCATCGGATACCATGGAGAACTGGCAAACCTGCCTGACTTCTTTGAATGCCATGATGTTGCAGAAAAACGTAAACGCCGCACCGCACTGCTGGAGTGGAATGCGCATGTCATAGCGGACATTGCAGGATATATCGAACGTGTTGTCCATGCAGTCGATCCGTCAATCATTCTGGGGCAAATGGACGGCTATCAGCCGATTTGCGGCCTTGATTTTGCCGGTCATGCAGCCGCTTTGGCCGGCTCGGGGCATTGCCCGGTCTGGTGGCGCCCCGGAGGAGGCTTTTACTTTGATTGCTGTCCAGATGAGATGTTGGATAAAGCCAACAGCATTGGACGGGAAGCCGCCATGCTCCCGAAGTCTATTGAAGTCATTCAGGCGGAAGTGGAGAGTTTCAACTATCAACGGCTCAATAAAAGCAATTTCATGACCGCACTTGAACCACAGATTTATTGTGCCGCCGGCGCCACCGGTGTAGCGTATAATGTCTTCGGAGAGCTTGAATGGGACGTTTTTGATGTCAACCGGTCTTTGATTCGGGCGTTGAACGGCAATCGCAACTTTTTAAATCGCATTGTACACGGCAATCAACGTATTTCTCCGCAGGGAATATTTGATGGTGTCGGCAGAATGATTCATCTCAGTCATCGTGGACATGACGGCAAGTGGCTGACACTTCAGGGGAATGACGAGCCAAGTTTTCTGAACAGTGAACTGCAGAAAATCGGTTTGCCCGCTGCATATACAGCAGAGGAGGCTTGCCTCTATGCTGTTACCGGGCAAACAGTGGAATCAATGAGTGATGAAGAAATCCTTTCCATGTTAAGGAAAGGAGCTTATCTTGACGGTTTTGCGCTGCAGGCGCTGAATTTGCGCGGCTATGGCAGTTTCACAGGTTTTACTGTCCGGGAAATTATTGAGGAAGATGCTATTGAAGAGTTTTCAAGTCACCCGTTGAACGGGGAGGCAATCGGCAAACGACGTAATGCCAGACAATCTTTTTGGTATCAGCCGGCATTTTCACTGGAACCCTGCAGTGATGCTCAGATATTGAGCCGTTGCGTCGATTATTGCGGGCTGGAACTCGGCAAGTGCCTGTCTGGAGTATACCTCAACTCCCTCGGCGGCAGGATTGCGGTCGAAGGATACTATCCCTGGAGGACGCTGTTCTACCGCAGCCAGTCAGACCGGGTCAAGCAGCTTTTCCGTTGGCTTTCCCAAGAGGAGTTACCCGGATATTTAGCCAGTTACCACAGAGCGGCCCTCTGGATACGACCCGGCAATGTTCTGGTCTGGAATATGTCGCAGGACCCGCTGCAAGATGGCCGTCTCCTGCTGAAAAGTGAATCCAGTGTCCTGATTGCCGGCAATCAGGAAGGGCAAGAATGGACATTAAAAGCGACAGGCACTGATCATGGCTATCATATTTTTACATTACCGGCGATGGCACCATGGACCGCTCTTTACTGTGAAAGCCAAGTTTGATATATTGAAGAAAAAATTGAATGTGACGCCGTGTGCAAATTTTTTTCATGAGAAGATCTGTGCAATAGGAAGTGCCATACCGGCTAACCTGAACTCCCCGCGCATTGCATCATTACAAAGATACCCTTTGTCTCCAAGCACATGCGGTGCCGCAGATCTTTGCTGTTGGAGGAACATTTCACGTTCATCAATATTTGCCGGAGCTACTTTGCAACCCAGGATGATTCCAGGTTGGTCTATCAGCAGGTAGCCTTTCAAGCCGCAATAAAACATCGCTTTGGCGACACCATATCCATGCGGCGCTCCCCTTACTCGGTATCAGTCCGCTCCTTCGGCCGGCCGGAATTCATTCCAGTTTCCGCCGAAAGAAGCGGACCGAGGCGATTTCATCCTCGGCGGCAAATTCCGCATGCAGCGGCAGCCACTCCACGCCGGCGGCCGGCAATGCGGCGGGAGCGAAAATCAAAGAAATCATGCGCTGTGCAGCCAATTGACCGAATTCGAAAAAGCTGAAAAAATCCAGTTGCGCACTGGCAAACGGCGCGCACAATTCCCGTTTCACCTCCGTACAGGTTTGGGACGTATGGTTCAGCCAGCGATACAGGGAAAATGATTCCAGCGACATCGTCCCGTCGACGTGGAGCCGCCGGAGCGGCACAATCTGGCCGAGTAGTTGCAGATACGAATGGATCAGCATAAAATAAGAACTCCAAAGCCCCTCAATGTGGCGAAACGCTTCCAATTGCTCCGGTTGATTCTGATGGGCAATCCTGATATCGACGATGTCACCGGCCGGAATGCCGTGATCGGCCAGGCAATTCCGGTAGGCCTCGGAGGCATCGTAATGGAAGGAACTCATCAGCAGCGGTTCCAGGATGCCGAATTTCCGGCAGCCTTTTTCCAGCTGGCGCTCGGCGGCAGCCGTCCCCAGTCGCGCGGCCGGCAACAGCAAGCGATAGTCGGCGACACCATTGTCCCCGCCGATCGACAACAGCGGCGGAATGCGCTGGTGATGGCTGAGAATTTCCTTCAAATGCCCGAAATCCGGGGCGGCAGCCTGGCCGGCCGGCCAATGAATAATCCCGTCGCAGCCGCGGTAAAGCAAACTGTCGAAGGCCCGCGCCTCGCGTTGCCGGTCATTGAGGCCGGTCTGGATGTCGACATGTTTGTCCACCGGATTCAGCACCTCGAGAACGCCCTCCAGAATGTGGGAGCCGTGCATCGCCATATCGCTGCCGATCAGCAGCCCGATGCAGCGGGAACGCCCGGAACGAAGCGCCAGGAACTGATAATTCGGCCGGTAACCGTTCTGCCGGGCGGCGTCATGTATTTTTTCATACATTTCCGGTGTGGCGTGCGAATCCGCCAGCGAATGGTTGAGCACCCGGGAAACCGTCGCCGGGGAGCAGCCGCACAATTTCGCAAGCTGGCGAATGGTCAGAGCCTGTTTACCCCATCTTTTGGCCATCGTCGTATTTTCCTTACACTGTTTTCAACAACGGTAAAATCATACAATAAGATGCCGCCTTTTTCAAATTTCCGACCGGAAATCACCGCAAAAAATTCGCCGCTGTCATTCCCGGCCCGGCCGGCTGAAATCTGGTCGAACCGCTGGAACAGCCGCTGACCGGCCGATGGCCTGTTGGAAAGCGCCGGAAGTACCGGCGTTTCTTATCGTCAGCTTCGCTCATTGGACATGCGCAACCAGCGGAATCCGTCCGCCGAGCCGCATCCGGCTACGCCCCCGGGGCGGTAGCGATTCTTTATAAAAAAATCTTTGCACACGGCATTGAATATTAAAATAATACAGTTATTTTTCATTCAGAGAGCAATCAGGGCCCCAAGGAATTATCGCTCCGGATCCGGAGCAATGGAAAATGATGATCATGAAATATCTTTTTCTGATTGGCTGGCTGCTTCTGACGTTTGCCGCCGGAGCGGAAGAGTGGAAGCTGGATGATTGTTCCCGGCTGCTGCCCGAAAAAATCGTCCGGGTAACTGTTCCGGCCGAATCCGGCGAACGCGGCTGCGTCGGCGCCAGACAAACCGTCGATCTGCGGCCCTGGCGGCAAATGCCCGTCACGTTTTCCATCCGGGCGCGGGCGGAAAATGTTTCCCGGCCCGCGGAGGCGTGGAATGGCGTCAAGTTCATGCTGCATTTCCGTGATTCCAACGGCCGGGATTTCTGGTACAATCCCGGCAATCTTTACGGGTCTTTCGACTGGCGGGAGCTGTCTTTCATGGTGCTGGTGCCGGAAGAAGCCGAATCCGGCGAACTGTGGATCGGACTGCAGGATTGTGCCGGCACGGCGGAATTTGCCGTCGACTCGCTGAAAATCGCCCCGCTGTTTTCGCGCGGCAGCGATATTGCCGCGCAATACCGCCCGGCAGTCGCCGCCCGGACGGCGCGACGGGGCGTGATGTCGCCGTCGGGCGATTTTACCGAGACGACGGTCG
>OJMH01004140.1_pt1 | contig 10092 bp, 9 predicted proteins | sample 1597111 | NCBI WGS metagenome assembly OJMH01 (sample SAMEA2452115, study PRJEB22498) | human gut metagenome
AATATCAATCACAACCGTTGGATAAGATACAGGAGCAGCCGGTTGAAATGGTTAAGATTCCTCGGTAAAATACGGAACGGTATGGAGGTGCTCTTATATAATAGTTGCTCGCATTAAGAATGTTCTCAAATAAATGTTGGTGACGTTTTACCCTCACACCCTCACCCTTTATGCTCAATCCATTTATTCATCGGGGTTACAGGTGTGTGGGTAAAGGTGAGAGTAGGTGAGGGTAACTTTTTACTCTCACTCTGTCTCGTCCTGATTTGAGTTGACCAATCTTATTCCGTTTTTACACTAACTTCTTTATTATTACCATAATATCCACTTCCCGGCACATAAATCGGCTGCATGGCTCCACCCATATTTTTCAATTTACCCTCGTCGCGCAGACGTCGGATATGTCGCATGGCTGTACTTCTTGCCATTCCGCAAAGATATTGGAAGTCGTGTCTCCGCATAAATGGATGAGTACGGAAGTACTTAGTCAGTTGCAGGTCAATTTCCTCGTTCGTCAGTTGGGTGAAATCCAGTCCACCTTTGAGGTTTTTCACTTTAAGAACGCCGAATTCGTTTTTCAATGTCTGGTCGGCACGAAACTGAATGGCCTTTAGCTTCACTTTGGTCACTTTCCGTTTTGTGTCTACCGTTACAGGTTCCGTGGTCGTCAGGCAGGGATGGAAATAACCGATGCCGTCCAGATGAACTTGGCGTCCTTCCGCCAATTCCTGTCCCATGATGTGTGAAAGCGCATCAAGTACGGCTGTGACGTCTGTTTCTGTCAGTGAACAACGTTCTTGAATACGTCGGCGCAGTACGTCGGTCCCTGTGGAACCGTTGTATTTGATGCGCGGATGCAGGGTGTTTCCGTTTTCTCCCTGCTGTTTGTTTGAAGGCTTCGGGTCTTCATACCAATCGAATAATATTGCCATAGCTCTATATTTGTTTTAAATGAACTCTTCTTGTTATGTATTCTCTTAGATAGTAATACATTAATGCTTAATGTTTCTTTTGTTAAACTCTAATGATTTGCAAGGGCTCACCCATGTGAATAAGGCTGTTTACGTCTGTAGACGTTTTTATTTACAATTGATAGCCTGTTTGTTCACACGGGTGAGCCCTTGACAACTACTAAGCAAAGATACATAAATAATAAGGCAAATGCAAATAATATGCAGGTATTTATCGGATAAAATGCTTGTTTACCGGAGGATAAAAGCGTATCTTTACAGGAATTAAATATGTAGATGTGATTGTAGAAAAAATAGACAAAAATAGGATGAAAGTTACTTTAATCAGACAAGACAACGGGAGCGGAAAAGAAACTCTTAGCATTTGTGAGACAGGCACACTATTCGACAAAATGAAGACGGAAACTAAAGCGGGACATATCACGGCTTTGCGGGAGATTATACCGTTGCTGGAAGGTACGTATGCCCGATACGAACATATTGATAAATTGCCATACATTTATTCTGCTGTGGAATATACCCGTACCAAAGAGGGCGAACGGAAAATGAAGCAGTACAACGGTTTGGTACAGTTGGAAGTGAGCCGGTTGGCCGGTGGCTCGGAAGCGGAGTTTGTGAAACGGCAAGCGGCACTTCTGCCACAGACTTTTGCCGCTTTTTGTGGCTCCAGCGGGCGTAGCGTGAAAATATGGGTGCGTTTCGCTTTGCCGGATGACGGAGGGTTGCCGGTCAAGGAAGCGGAGGCGGAATTATTTCATGTTCATGCTTATTGGCTGGCTGTGAAATGTTATCAGCCGATGTTGCCTTTCGATATTGATTTGAAAGAACCTGTTTTGGCACAGAGATGCCGTATGACGCTGGACGAATCTCCTTATTATAATCCGGATGCGGTGCCGTTCTGCCTGGAACAACCGCTTACGATGCCGGGAGAAGAGACTTTCCGTCAGCGGAAACTGGGAGAGAAAAATCCGTTATTGCGGTTGCAGCCGGGATATGAGTCGGCGCAAACATTCACGAAGATTTATGAAGCGGCCTTGAACAGGGCACTTCAGGAAATGGAGGATTGGAAACGTGGGGACGACTTGCAGCCTTTATTGGTTCGCCTTGCCGAGCATTGTTTCAAAGCGGGGCTTCCCGAAGAGGAAGCGATACGGCAGACGATGATTCATTATTATCGCGAAGAAGAAGAGCAGGTGATCCGTTCGATATTGCATAATCTTTATCAGGAATGTAAGGGATTCGGCAAGAAAAGCAGTATCAGTAAAGAGCAGGAGACGGCTTTTCTGTTGGAAGAGTTTATGAAACGTCGGTATGAATTCCGTTACAATACGGTGCAGGACGATTTGGAATATCGGCAGCGCGATTCTGTTCACTTTTGCTTTAAGCCGGTGGATAAACGGGTGCGCAACAGTATTGCGATCAATGCTTTGAAGGAAGGCATCAGTGCGTGGGACCGTGATGTGGATCGTTTTCTGAATTCGGAATGTGTTCCTTTGTATAATCCTGTGGAGGAATATCTTTATGAGACAGGTCGCTGGGACGGGAAGGACCGTATCCGTGCATTGGCTGGTCTGTTGCCTTGTGATAATCCGCATTGGCAGGAATTATTTTACCGCTGGTTTCTTAGTATGGTGGCGCATTGGAGGGGAGTCGATCGGCAGCATGGTAATAATACTTCGCCTTTGCTGGTTGGTTCGCAGGGGTATCGTAAGTCTACATTCTGTCGCATTATTCTGCCGCCGGAGTTGCGTTTCGGCTATACGGACAGTATTGATTTTAAAAGTAAACAGGAGGCGGAACGCTATTTGGGACGTTTTTTTCTGATAAATATTGATGAGTTCGATCAGATTAATGTCAGTCAGCAGGGGTTCTTGAAGCATTTGTTGCAGAAGCCTGTGGCGAATCTGCGCAAACCATACGGTAATACGATTCGGGAAATGAGGCGTTATGCTTCTTTTATCGGTACCAGCAATCAGAAAGATTTGCTTACCGATCCTAGCGGTAGCCGCCGTTTTATTTGCATTGAGGTGACGGCTCCTATTAATACGAATGTTACGATTAATTACAAGCAGCTTTATGCTCAAGCGATGGAGGCTATTTATAAAGGTGAACGTTATTGGCTGAATGATGAGGATGAAAACATATTAAAACAGACTAACCGTGAGTTTGAACAGGCGAGTCCGCTGGAACAGCTGTTCCACTGCTATCTTAATCCCGTAGAAGAGGAAATGGAAGGCGAATGGCTGACTGCCATGCAGATTTTGAGTTATTTACAGACGAAAACACGGGATAAACTGGCTATTAATAAGGTAGGACAGTTTGGGCGTGCACTTCAAAAACTGAATATTCCTTGTCGTAAGTCTCGTAAAGGGACGCTTTATCATTTGATGAAAGTGGAGTAATTGATAAAGGTGGTGTGAAAGGGGGCTTTGTCAACCCAATCAGGACGAGATAGGGTGAGGGTAAAAAGTTACCCTCACCTACCCTCACTCTTACCCTCATCACTGAAAGGATGATGAATAGGGGGATGCAGGGAAAGTGTGAGGGTGTGAGAGTAAATCATGTATAAAAAATAATTGGATATTGAATCGGATGGTAAAGAATTGTGTGGCGGTCGGCAGTCCTTGTCGGGTGATAAAGTATATTGAGAACGATTGATTGTATGGAGGAGTGGGAGGGGGATTGTCTTTTCTACGTAAAAATAGCAATTTTCGGGTCGTTTATCAGTGATGCGTGTAGTAATTTTGCGGCATTGGAAATGAGAGTGCGAGTGTAAAAACGAAAATATTATTAGTTGTTATTTCAACTGTAAATATAATAAACGTATCTTTGGAAGTATGGAAGATAAAACGAATGTAATTAAGATACAGCGTTATCATTCTCCTTGTGGTGATTTGATGCTTGGCTCGTTTGAGGATAAGCTTTGTCTTTGTGACTGGGCGGCTGAAAGTCATAGGGATATCGTAGACAGGAGATTGCGGAAAGTGCTGAAAGCTGGTTATGAGGAAAGTACATCAGATGTGATACAGGAGGCGATGAGCCGGTTAGATGAATATTTCAATGGCGAGCGGACTGTGTTTGAGGTGCCTTTGCTTTTTGTTGGTACGGAGTTTCAGAAGAGTGTATGGTATAAGTTGTTGGAGATTCCATACGGTTCGACTGTATCATACGGTGAGCTGGCAAAACAACTCGATTTGCCGAAAGCTGTCCGTGCTGTTGCTGCCGCTAACGGGGCGAACGCTATTTCTATTTTTGCTCCGTGCCATCGTGTCATCGGCAGCAACCACTCTCTTGTGGGATATGGTGGCGGGCTTCCTGCTAAAAAGTGGTTGCTGGATTTGGAATTAAATGGCAAACCTCTGTTATGAATGAGCAAAAAACGCTTGACTATGCACGCATTGCGCAGGCAATCGGGTATATAAGGGAGAATTTTAAAAGGCAACCGGGATTGGATGAGATTGCTGGGGAGGTGGCGTTGAGTACGGCGCATTTCCAACGTATGTTTACGGAGTGGGCGGGAGTTAGCCCTAAGAAGTTCTTGCAATATACTAGTATTGAATATGCCAAGAGAATCTTGAATGAAACTCATGCGTCTTTATTCGATGCGGCACAGGAAACAGGGCTTTCCGGTACGGGCAGATTGTATGACTTGTTTGTAAATATAGAAGGGATGACGCCGGGCGAATATAAAAACGGAGGTGAAAGTCTTTCTATCAATTACAGTTTTGCCAAAAGTCCTTTCGGTGAAATCTTCATTGCGTCTACCGATAAAGGTATTTGTTGTATGGAGTTTGCAGACGAACATGACGCGGCTTTTAACTCTTTACGGAAGAAGTTTCCTAATGCAAAGTTTACCTCGATTGTGGATGAAGTGCAGCAAAATGCTTTATTTATCTTCACGCAGGACTGGAGTAAACTCAAAGAAATAAAATTGCATCTGAAAGGTACTGACTTTCAACTAAAGGTATGGGAAACCTTACTGAAAATTCCTGTCGGTGGCTTGACTACTTACGGAGATATAGCCGTAGGAATCAATAATCCGAGAGCTTGCCGGGCTGTTGGAACGGCTGTCGGTGAGAATCCCGTAGCTTTCCTTATTCCGTGTCATCGGGTCATTCGTGCTTCCGGTGAGTTGGGAAATTACCATTGGGGAGAGATTCGCAAGACTGCAATGATTGGTTGGGAGGCTGCAAAAGGTGAGGTAAAGAGGGGATTATAGGAAAGAATGAAGGTGATTTTAGTTCACATTCTTTTTAGTGCAATGCTGTTTCTTATATTATTAATGCGAATCAGTAGTTGAAATCACTAACTGAATCAGCTAGTGATTTCAACTACTGATTCGCATAATTTATATAAATGAAAAATATTAGGAACAAAACTTTCTTCTTGTTTTAGTCTTGTTTTCTCTCTATAAACAATGTCATAATCAAAGTTCTTTCCTGCAAAATATCTAGGGAATGAAAAAGAAAATCCATCAATTATTGTAAATCCTCTTTTTTTTGCTGCTTGTTCAAAAAGAGTGTCATAGTTGGTTGTGAAAAGCTGTACTCGAGGATCGCTAGGTTTTCGAGCAACAAGTTTGTTTAAGAATTCCCCATGATGTTTATTACTTTTATCAAGCTCTAGATTGCACGCATTTGCTATTTTTTTTTCGATACTTTCCTTTAGACTGTTTCCTGTACTATCTTTTATAACATCACTTATTTTCTCAAACAAAATAAGATAGGAAAGAAAATCTTCAATATTTTTCTCTCTAACAATAGCTTTCATTTTGTTAGAACAAGCTTGTTTTTTGTGTAACTCTCGTATTATTGCTTTAATGTTATCGCGGCATTCTCTCCATAACCCATCTCTTGTTTTTCCTCTATGTTCTCCATTGTCCATAGAAGTACCTGCTGCTGTTAATATCGCTATATGTTTAAAGTGAGAAAATAAATTGGTCAATACATTTTTCATATATTGTTTTGTACAATTTTTTGCTAACTCTTCAGTTGTTCTAGTCTCTTCAATAGGTCTTTTTTGTTCGATACCATTAATGTACCAATAGTCTTCATTAAAACTAATGCTTTGATTTCTTGATATGTACAAGTATTTCATATTGATAATCTTTGTTATTTTACAAATTTATTTAGTTCCTCTTCAACTTCCTCAACTGTTGGTAGCTTACTTTTTAGATTTTCAGGTAGTAATTCCCTAACATTAAACTCGCTAACCCCAATCGGTGATGAAATATTCTGCAATGCATATTCTACTTCAATCCTATCCTTATCCCTACAAAGTAACATTCCTATAGTAGGATTGTCAAATTCTCCTCTTAAGGTGTTATTGATTAGGTTCTGATAGAAGTTTAGCTGTCCTAAATGTTCCGGCTTGAAATTGCCATTCTTTAACTCTATAACGACATAAGCTCTTAAAGGAATATGATAGAACAATAGATCGCAAAAATATTCTTTGTTGTTCAGATTCAAACAATATTGTTCTCCTACAAATGCAAATCCTTTACCTAATTCTTATGCCAACAAATTTATTATGCAAAGTGACTTAAACTAAATCACAGCTACAAAAGTAATTATAAAAAGATTTATCTCCATCACTTTGCATAATATTTTCATCAGAAAGACTTTAAAAAATCCATTAACTTTTCATTTCCTTGCCACATAGGTTTAGTATCCACCTCCTGAACAACTTTAATATAAGCTTTTTCTATAGCCTCCCGTTTCACTTTTGAGTCCGCTCTTGCATAAATTTCTGTAGTTTGCACATTCACGTGCCCCAAAATATCTCTAATATAAACTAAGTTAACCCCAGCTTGTAACAGATGCATTGCCTTACTATGCCTAAGACTATGACAGCTTATTTTCCCCTTCATTAATGTGGGATGAAGTAGCTTTGCCTTTTTGATGTATCTATCCAGTATATTCGCCACCCCTGCTCTTGTCAGCTTTTCGCCCCAACAGTTTGTAAATAGCGGATGTTGTAGACATTCTGATCTCAACAATCCATTCTCTTTCATATATATTTTCAGTATATCCAACTGTTCTTCAAGCATTGGTACAACTCTATTTTTATTCCCTTTTCCCGTGATTATTACAGTATATGGTTCATCTAATCGAACACATTGCGGAGTTAGGCTTATTACTTCTGACACTCTACACGCTGTATCATACATAAGTGACAATAACGCCAGATCCCTACGACCTTTAGGTTTGGTCGTATCTGGTTGTTGCAGAAGAATCTTCATCTCTTCTACCGTTAGATAGTTCATAATAGGCTTGACACTCTTTTTATTATTTATAGCCATTATTTCTTGATATTCGTATAGATGGTCTGAACTCTGATATTGGAGGTACTTAAAAAATGATTGTATGGCAGCAAGGCGAAGATTACGTGTTGATGTACAGCAACTTCTTTTTGTTTCCAACCAATCAAGGAAGGACAAGATATTCTCTTTTGTTATACTTTCCATTGTCAGTTTTTCAGCTTTTACACCTTTACTTTCCATGTATACCAGATATAAGGTAAATGTGTCCCTGTATGAATGGATCGTATTAGTACTTGCTCCTCTTTCATGGGGCAAATACCGGAGAAGGAAGTCTGTTAGATATTTTGAAAAATTTGTAGGTTTCATAAATGTCACATTTTAGGGAAAATATCAAAACCAATGATATCTATTTTTCTAATTAATTCGGGATACATCTCTGACGTAAGCCGAACATAGTTATTCGTCGCCCGCAAAGATTGATGTCCAAGGTAAGTTGATAGGATCGGCAAAGAACAATATAAATCCATACCTTCTTCAGCCATTTTAGCAAGAGAGTGAACGGCAAATGTATGTCTCAAGTCATGCAGACGTATGCGGTCTTTGGGAATGTTTGCTTGAATGAGTATTTTGCAAAATCGACGATATATGCTATCCCTGTCACAAGCCCTTCCTTTAAGTGTGATAAAAAAGGGAGTAGTATCTGATATCTTTACGGGTAATCTGTTTCTATGTACAACATAATCTTTAAGAACCTCTGCTAAAGAAGTGGAAAATGGGACAATCCTGTCTTTGCCGTTTTTTGTATCTCGTAAAATGAAGTATTCTTCCTCAAGATTAATATCTTCATTGAGCAGAGACAAGGCTTCACCTATGCGTATTCCTGTTCCGTATAACATGCGAAGCAGTGAAGGCATTATAAAAAAAGAGGATCTCATATCATTATTTCCACTTTGCATATTATCACATGTCGTAAAAATTCGTTCTATCTCTTTTGATGAAAAGATATGAGGGATAAAGGTATTTCTCAATGACGGGGTTCTTGGTATATATGAGCGGATTCCTTTTTTGTTAAGAAACGAAGAGAAAGCACCTAAAATATAGCACCTACGATAATGGTAACTATTGGATTCATTGTCACGTTCCTTGCACCATGCATCTGACAACTCCTTGGTAATACCTATTGCAGTCTCATTTCTTTCAATAGTAAATCTATCAAATAAAGTCAGGACAAACTCTCCCCCAATATACTTAAATCCCATACTGCGCTTCAAGCTCACAAACTCTCTTATCAATGAGGCGTAAATGCCTTTAAAATTTCTATTCATAAAAATAGCCTCCTTTCTGGGTATAAAAGTTTTCACATACAGGTGATACATCAAGGGAGCATTTTTTCAGTGATTGGATATCTATTCTTAGATAATAACTTGTTGATTCCGTGTTCTCATGCCCTAAAACTTCGCTTATAACAGGGAGCTTTACCTGCTCTTCTAAAAGAAGTGTCGCTAAGGAATGTCGAAGGGCATGTGCGCCATGATGCTTGTTCTTTATATTTACGTTGGCTTTAAGAAAATATTTCTTGGCTATCTGGGATATGACCGGTTGGTTTATGTGAGTATAGGGAGAACGTGCCAAGAGAAATATATATGATGACTGGGACTTTGGACGTCCATACCGTAGATATTCAATAATAGCATTGCCTATTTCCGGTAGAAGTGGCAGTTCTAATTCCTTATTTGTTTTATGCTGGATTAAACGTATGGCATTATCCTCCCACAATATATTTTCAAACTTTAAATTTGCTATATCAGAAGCCCTCAAACCAAGCATTGTGGCTAATAGAATAATTGAGTAATTACGTTTTCCTGTAGTCGTACTTCTATCCACAGAAGACACTATCTTTTTTATTTCTTCAGAAGTGTAAGCTGACGGTAGCTTAGGCTGTTTCTTATAATTATCTTTTGGAATAAATGCCGCTAAATCCATATCTATAATTTTGTGTTCATATAGATATCGGAAAAAGTTACGTAGAATATGGATGGATATACTTGCTACAGATTTATATTTAGTACCAATGGTATTAAGATATTTAATGATGTGGGTAATCTCAACTTGTTCTATGGAGGCTACTTTTGCAGATGTTAGAAAATCAAGGAAACGATGGAATATTTGTTTGTGATTGTAGATAGTGTGTCCGGACAAGCGTTCTTGACTTCGAGATAATATATATTGCATCATCAAACTGCCAATCTCTCCTTTCAATTCTACCGGAACTTTTCTTGGAATAACTTGGCCTGTAATGAGGTAATTTTTCAGGAGTAAGATAGCGGATAAAAATTTCTTGTCACCAGATTTTAATGAAGTTAAATCTTTAGAACCATAAAGAGAAGATAAAAAATCATCGCAGACTTTAGGGGTGAGGGAATGCAAATCATTGTTCTCCATGAACTGCCTTAATTGATTCCATTTCCATGCATAGCCTTCCAATGTACTATCTGTACGAGAAAAATCCTCTTTTAAGATTTTCAGCATAGAGGATGTGACTGCTTCAAAAGTTGTTGAGTGATTATTCATACGTCATTAATTTAAGTTGTGGCAATATCACCGCACTTAAATTAATGAAATTCTTATGTAAAGAAATAAATGATTATATTTTTATAATTACTTTTGTAGCTGCGATTTAGTTTAAGTCACTTTGCATAATAAATTTGTTGGCATAAGAATTATTATGTAAAGGTTTGCATAACAGTTCAAGAAGAAATTGAGTAATGTGCGTGACAAGCTGCTTTTCTATATCTCGTTCCCGTGTATTCTATGTTTCTATCCAAGTCATTTTATGAGTTTAACATTTTCTTAACATCG
>OJMH01004141.1_pt1 | contig 10092 bp, 11 predicted proteins | sample 1597111 | NCBI WGS metagenome assembly OJMH01 (sample SAMEA2452115, study PRJEB22498) | human gut metagenome
TGATAGCTGAACAACCGGAACGAATCAAGAAATTATTCCATTCCAAGACTGTTTTGTATGCAAGTTAGTTAGTTGCCGGTACAATAATCGCAGAATAAGGAAAGTTGCATCGGATTTTGTCCTTTCTCTTGTTGTTAAATTGTTTTCCGTTAGATAGATGCAATATAGCACCAAAAGGAGGACTTTTAAAGAAAATCAGTTGTATAAACTGTTAAAAATAAATAAGATAAATGGATTCGAAGAATCCACCAAAAAGCTTTACGGAAAGGAGGTTTTGGACAAGCTGGGCATTGAACACATCTGTGAAAAGGCGATTCATTTATTGCCCGATTTGATCGCTAAATAGTCCTTTCCTGCTTAAGGAAGGTTTGTCAAATTCATGATGTGTGTTTACAATGTCCGAAAAATAGCCTGAACGTAACACCTTTGGCTAACTGAATGCACAAATTTTTGAGGGTGGGGGCTGTTAATTTGACAAACGTGCGTTTACTTTTTCAAGTGACCAAGATTTTCGGTGCGGCGAATTGCGGGGGGGGGCAGCTATTTCCGCCGGACCCGGCGGAAAAAATTCTGCAGCAGCAGCCGGGCGTCTCCGGCGAGCACCTCCGGCGTCACCTGGACTTTCCAGAGCATGCCGGCAAAACCGGTGACGTTCAATGCCGAACCGCAGGCGCCGGAGCGGGGATCGGCGACGCCGTAGATGACCCGGCGCAGCCGGGCGTTGACCAGAGCGCCGGCGCACATCGCGCAGGGCTCCTTAGTGACATAAAGGTCGACGTCCTCCAGCCGCCAGTCGCCGCGGGCGGCCATCGCCTGGGAGAGCGCCAGCATTTCGGCATGGGCGGTGGCGTCCTTGAGCATTTCCATCTGATTGGCGGCGCGGGCGATGATCATATTGTCGCAGACCGCCACCGCGCCGATTGGCACTTCGCCGTTTTCGGCGGCGAGTTCCGCCTGCTGCAGCGCTTTGCGCATGAAATATTCGTCGTCGAAAAGCAGCACGGTTACTGGAGTTTCAAATCGTATTTCATGATGTACGTATGGCTTCGGGTGAAGACAAAACGAACCGAATGGTTGCCGTACTGATAGTAGAAGATATAATCCTGGGTGTCATTCAGCGAAACTTCGCTGCGGATGACATCGCGGGGATCGAAAATCTTTTCCAGCGTCGAAACGTTGCGGATATAGCTGAAATCGACTCCGTCGGCCAGGGCTTTGGCCGCTTCATATTTCTCCTTGGAGTTGCGGGGCAGCGAACGATCCTGCAGCACGGCGATTTCCGCGGCGAACTTCGTCAGAACATCGATGTCCTCCACCGGAATCTTTTGCGGCGCAATTACCGACGGGCACCCGGCGGCGAATATCGCCAGCATCGTCATGGCAAATGCCATCCGGAAGAAATTTCCTGTCGTTTTCATCATTTGCGGTCCACTCCTATATTGCTACAATGGTTTGGTCAAAAGTTCGGCCAGCGCCGGATTGATCGCCAGTTGCCCGTGGCAGAGCGCCAGCGCCAGCGCATCGGTGGAGTCCAGTGGAATCTGCTCCGGTTCGATCTGCAATTCCGCCGCCATCATCAGTGCCACCTGCTCTTTGCTGGCGCTGCCGCTGCCGACCGCCGCTTTTTTGGCCCGCCGCGGCGAATAGGCGTAAACCGGGATTTCCCGTTCCGCCAGGACTGCCAGAATCGCACCGCGGGCCATGCCGAGGATGATTGCCGTCCCGGCATTGCGGCCGACGAACGGCTCTTCGATCGAAGCGGCGTCCGGCTGAAAGGCCGCCGTCAGTTCACGGATGCCGCCGGCCAGCCGCCGGAGGCATTCCGTATGCGGCAGGCCGGGCCGGTTGGCGATCACTCCGCAGTCGATGACGCGGAAACGGCTGCTGTCGCCGAATTCGACGACGCCGTAACCGGTGGTCCGGATGGCCGGGTCTATGCCGAGAATGATCACGGCGCCGGCTTACTCTTCTTCGAGCTGGTCGGCGATTTCGTCGGCAATCTCGAAGTTGGCGGTTACCATCTGGACGTCGTCGAGCTCTTCGAGCCGGTCGACCAGCTTCAGGATCTGCTGGGCGGTGTGAATATCTTTGATTTCGACGGTGGTGTCGGCTTTGCGGGTGATTTCCGCTTCATCGGTGGCGACCTTGGCGTCGGCGAGCGCCTGAGCGATCGCTTCGAAGGCCTCGGGGGCCGCCCAGATTTCCGCCACGCCGTCTTCGACGTCGATATCGTCGGCACCGGCGTCCAGCACGATATCCATCAATTTATCCTCGTCGGCGTTGTCGCCGGAAATGACGAAATGGCTCAGCCGCTTGAACATCCAGCCGACGGCGCCGGCCGCCGCCAGATTGCCGTTGCTGCGATCCAGCGTTGTGCGCACTTCGCTGATCGAACGGTTGCGGTTGTCGGTCAGGCATTCGATCAGCAGCGCCACGCCGCCGGGCGCATAGCCTTCATAGAGAATTTCTTCGAAAGTGACGTCGCCGAGTTCGCCGAGTCCTTTTTTGATCGCGCGGTCGATGTTGGTATTCGGCATGTTGGCGGCACGGGCCGCCGTCAGGGCCGAGCGCAGCCGGGGGTTGGCGTTGGCATCGCCGCCGCCCATTTTGGCCGCGACCATGATTTCCTTGGCGAGGCGGGAAAAGATTTTACCCCGTTTCTTGTCGGTGGCGTCTTTCTTATGTTTAATGTTCGCCCATTTACTGTGTCCGGACATGACAAACCTCTTTTTTGTTTATTTTTTTTACGTATATTCCATTAAATTACAGCCACATGCCGTTTTCTGCAAGTATGGAACAATAATTTTTGTTTCCGCTCTTGCAACTTCCGGGCGATGCGTCTATTTTTCTGATACGAGAGCTTGGAATGAGCAGTAATCAGACAGGAGGTGAAAATATGCCGCTGGATACTTTGAAAAAACTGGAAGAATCGGTGACCGCCCTGGCCGATGTGCCGGGCGAAAAAAAGGCGCAGTTGTTGACGCTGCTGGCCGAACTGCGCCGGGAGGCGGTCGAACAGGACGGACGGATGCCGGAGACCTCGGATGAATTGCGTTCGACGGTCCGGGAATTCGAGGTGACCCATCCGGAACTGGTGGCGTTGACCAACCGGGTGTGCATGATGCTGGCCAATATCGGCATTTGAAACGGGCAAACCTGCTTGAAATTTGACGTATTCGGTTCTACATTTTCCGTGGAAAACAAAATGTCAAAGGAAACATCAGGAAACAACGGTTTAAAACCCCGGAGGAAAACATCATGAGCGAAAGCAACATTTCGGAATTGCTCCCCCAGTTGAAGGCACATATGGCCAAAGCCGAAGAGGCGATGCGGCACGATTTTGCCGCAGTCCGGACCGGCAAGGCCTCTCCGGCGCTGGTCGAAGGCATTCTGGTCGATTATTACGGCGCGCCGACCCGGCTGCGCGATCTGGCCAATATCAGCGCACCGGAAGCGCGGCTGCTGACGATCCAGCCGTACGATATTTCGGCGGTGCATGCCATTGAAAAAGCCATCATCGCCTCCAACCTGGGCATCATGCCGAACAGCGACGGCAAAATTCTGCGGCTGCCGATTCCGGAATTGAGCGAAGAGCGCCGCATCGCTCTGGTCAAACAGGTCAAACAGCGGGCCGAAGAGGGCAAAGTGGCGATCCGCAATCTGCGCCGCGACGCCAACGACAGCGCCAAGAAAGCCCAGAAGGGCGGTGAATTGACCGAAGATGAACTCAAAAAACTGCTCGACGACATCCAGAAGCTGACCGACCGCAGCATTGAAGATATCGACAAGTCGGTCGCTTCGAAGGAAAAGGAATTGATGAGCATTTGATTGCTTGGAAATTCATTCGTTCCTTGAGCGGTAAAAATCATGAAGAAAATCAAGCTCCGGACTCCGACGGCCGGAGCTTTGCTTTTTCGAAACTGAAAACGACGTCGTTCCGCCCCGCCGGATCATTTCCGGTGTGGCTCGGGGCGATCCTGCTTCTGGCTGCGGCTCCGGCCGGCCGGCTGGCGGCGCGATAAAATGCGGCGATTCACCGTTGGAAAGGTTGCTTTTATTTCCCGGCTGCGGTATTGTTATGGATTGGACACGAACTGATAGCTCCGGAGAAAAATGTCATCGATTGCCAACGATATTCTGATGGTGGTTCTGGCCGGCCTGGCCGGCGGACTGCTCGCCCGCGTTTTCCGGCAGCCGCTGATTCTCGGCTATATCCTGGCCGGCGTGCTGGTCGGACCGTACACCACCGGCTTCAACGTCGATGTCGCCAACATTGAAAAATTGGCCGATATCGGGGCGGCGCTGCTGTTGTTTTCGCTCGGGCTGGAGTTTCCGCTGCGCAGTTTGAAGCCGATCAGAAACATCGCTTTTACCGGGACGTTGATTCAGGTCGGATTGACCTTCCTGTACGGCGCCGTCCTTGCCAGATTGTTCGGATTTGCCTGGATGCCGGCTTTCTGGTTTGCGACCGCCATCATCTCCAGCAGTACGGCGGTCATTCTGAAAACCCTGAACAACCAGGGGCACGCCGAATCGCTGTCCGGCCGGATCATGCTCGGCATGTCCATCGTTCAGGATTTGTCGGTCATTCCGGTGATGATTCTTCTGAGCAACATCAGCCAGGTGCATGAATTCAGCGCCAACCTGCTGCTGGCGGTCGGCCGGCCGGTCTGGTATTCGGTGATCTTCGTGCTGACGATGGCGATCGTCGGTTCGCGGCTGACCACCTATCTGCTCGGCTGGGTCGCCCGGCTGAACTCCCGGGAGCTGTTTCTGCTGACGATTACCGTGCTCGGACTGGGGGTCGGCTATCTCACCCAACTGTTCGGGTTGTCGTTCGCCTTCGGCGCGTTCATCAGCGGCATGGTACTCAGCGAGTCGGATTACAGCCAGCGGGCGTTGAGCGAGCTGGTGCCGGTCCGCGATTTGTTCGCCTTGCTGTTTTTCGTTTCGGTCGGCATGCTGTTCGATCCGTTTTACCTGTTCGGCCATTTCCGGCTGGTCATCGGCATCATGCTGTTGGCGGTTTTCGGCCGCGGACTCATCCTGGCGGCCATCAGTTACGTGCTGGGCTATCGTCGGGTGGTGCCGCTGGCGCTCTTTTTCGGCATGCTGCCGATTTCGGAGATCGCGTTCGTGCTGATCCAGACCGGCGCTTCGATTGGCGCATTCGACAAGGAACTCTATTCCCTGATCCTCTGCGCCGTCGTCACCTCGATGCTGATCGGTCCGCTGCTGGCCAATCTGACCGCGCCGGTTTACCGGCGGTTTCAGAAGCATGGCAAAGAGCCGCCGCCCGCCGTCGTCAATCAGGAAGAGGGCGAATTGACCGGCCATGTGGTGGTTACCGGGACGAACGATTATATTCCACTGCTGGCCGAAGCGCTGTGCGTCATCAAGCTGAAGCACGTCTTCATCGTGCCGGAATATGCACTGTTCTGTCAATTGAAAAGTCTCGGCGCGGCGGTGATTTTCGGCGATCCGCTGCTGGAATCGGTGCAGCGGGCGGCCCGGGTTTCCTATGCCCGGCTGATGCTGGTGACCAACACCAGCTTTCCGGAAGTGCGGCGGATCATAGAAATCGGCCGGGAACAGAATATCGCGCTGCCGATCGTCGCCCAGGCCAATGAGACCGAGATGGAGGTTAAAATCAGCCGGTTGCCGGTCAAGGAGGTTGTGCAGCCCCACCGGGAGGCGATGGTCGAAATGCTCCGCCAGATTCTGCTGCATTTGAATATCGATGCCTTGGAAATCCAGCATTATCTGGATTTGCTGCGCCATACGTTTCAAAGCGGCGGCACGCAGCGCGGCGACGGCATTCCCTATTCCGAACTGGCCGGTTTGTTCAATACCGCCTTTCTGCCGGTGGCTCCGGACAGTGAATTGAACGGCTGTTCCCTGCGCAACTCCCGGATTCGCGAGAATTATTCCGTTTCAGTTATCGGCGTGGTGCGCGGCGGCGAACTCGATTCCGCGGTCTCTGCCGACTATGTTTTTGAGCCCGGCGATAAGATCGTCGTCATGGGCAGATTGAAGGATTGTGAAGCATTCATTACCGCCAATTCCGGCGAACCATTGAACCCGGCGGACGCTCTGCCCGCATGAACCATTGAAAGGATTTGAGGATGACCGACCACACCAGGAGTGACCAAGCGCCGCTCGACTATCATGAGAAACCCGTGCCGGGCAAAATTGCCGTGGTGCCGACCAAACCCTGCCGAACCCAGCAGGAACTGGCGATGGCCTACACGCCCGGCGTCGCCAAGCCCTGCCTGGCGATCAGGGAACAACCGGAAGCGGTCTGGAATTACACCAGCCGCGGCAACCTGGTCGCGGTGGTCAGCGACGGCACCGCGGTATTGGGCCTCGGCAACATCGGCCCGGAGGCCGGTTTGCCGGTGATGGAAGGCAAAGCGGTATTGTTCAAGCGGTTTGCCGACATCGACGCGGTGCCGTTGTGTCTCGGCAAGGTGTTCAACGACCGCAATCGCACCGATGCGCAGAAAGTGATCGAAACGGTCGAACGTTTGGAGCCGACATTCGGCGGCATCAACCTCGAGGATATCGGTGCGCCGGCCTGTTTCGAAGTGGAAACCGTCCTGAAGCGGCGGATGAATATCCCGGTGTTCCATGACGACCAGCACGGCACGGCGATCATTTCGCTGGCGGCGATCCTGAATGCGCTGGAATTGACCGGCAAGCGGCTGGAGGAGTGCCGTTTCGTCATCAACGGCGCCGGTGCCGCCGGCATCAGTTGCAGCGAATTCTACATTACCGCCGGTGCCCGGCGGGAAAATTTCCTGATGTGCGATTCGAAAGGGGTCATTCACGACGAACGGACTGACCTGACGCCGGAGAAACGCAAATTCGCGGTTCATACGGCGGCGCGCACTTTGGCCGATGCGTTGGTCGGCGCCGATATTTTTCTCGGTTTCTCGGTCGGCAACTGCGTGACCAAAGCGATGGTCGGCACGATGGCCAGGGGGCCGATCATCTTCGCGATGGCCAATCCGGTGCCGGAAATTTTCCCGGCCGATGCGCTGGAGGCCGGCGCCGCCGTTGTCGGCACCGGGCGGACCGATTTTCCGAACCAGATCAACAATGTCCTCGGTTTTCCGGGTATTTTCCGTGGCGCGCTCGATGTGCGCTCGACCGACATTACCGAGGGCATGAAGCTGGCCGCTTCGCGGGCGCTGGCGGCGCTGGCCTGCGAACCGGTGCCGGCGGATGTTTTCGCCGAACTGCGGATCGCTTATGAAGAGGATGCCGCCAACGGCGTGTTCGACGGCGAGATGCCGTTGAAGCGGAGCTATGTCATTCCGAAGCCGTTCGATTCCCGGGTGGTGCCGCGGGTGGCCCGCATGGTCGCCGAAGCGGCCATGGTCGAAGGCGTCGCCCGGATTGCCATTCCGGACCTCGACGCATATGAGCAGGCGGTCGCCGAACGGGTCAGACGCGCCAACCGTTGAGCAACGGAAGGCTGCCGGCGGAACCGGCATAAAAAAAAAGCGGAACTTTGACCGGTTCCGCTTTTTTTATCGAGAAGACAGGGTGACACTCAGTGACGACGCTGTTTTTCTTTGCGCTTGATTTCGCTGGGCTTCTCATAATGACGACGATTGCGCAGTTCTTTGAGCGTGCCTTCTTTGTCAAGCTTCTTTTTCAGCCGCCGCAGTGCGCGGTCGATCGCTTCACCTTTTTTGACGCGAACTTCCGTTTGCATGTGTATTCACCCCCTTTGCTTGCAGTTATGGATTGACGGTTTATTCACTGGCAAAGCCGGCTTCATCGGCCAGCAATGTCTTCAATTTGCTCAATGCCTGATTCTGGATCTGCCGGACCCGTTCACGGGTGCGGCCGATCGCCTGACTGACCTCCTCAAGCGTTCTGGCCCGGTAGCCGTCCAGGCCGAAACGCATTTTCAGGATCAGTTTTTCGCGGTCTTCGAGGTCCTCCAGCAAGTCGACCAGCCGGTCGACCGATTCGACATCGCCGAGCACCTGGTCCGGCGTCATCGTCCGGCGGTCCGGAATGATGTCCTGGAATTCGCCTTCCTCGCCCTGCTGGATCGGGTCCTGCAGCGAAAACGTCCGCAAATCCGCCAGCCGTAGGCCGGCTACCGTCCGTTCGCTGAAATCCAGCCGTTCGGCAATTTCGGCATCGGTCGGCTCCCGGCCGAGTTCTTCGGCCAGTTTCATCCGGACGGATTTGATTTTGTTGATCTTGCCGGCGGATTGCACCGGGATCCGGATCGTCCGGCTCTGGTTGGCCAGTGCCCGGCGCATCGACTGTTTGATCCACCAGGCGGCATAGGAACTGAATTTGGCTCCTTTGGCCGGATCGAATTTTTCGACGGCCCGCATCAGGCCGATGTTTCCTTCGGAAATCAAATCGAGCAGCGGCAAGCCGAGGCCTTTGAAATCGTGGGCAATTTTGACCACCAGCCGCAGGTTCGCCTTGATCAACGTGGCCCGCGCTTCGTCATGCGCGTAATCGTCCACGCCGTGAATGGCTTCGGCCAGTTCGGCCTCTTCTTTTTTGCTTACCAGGGAAATCTGACCGATTTCGCCCATGTAGACTTTCATCGTATCGTTTTTGGAGCCGGCGCCGACTTTGGATTCCAGCGCGTTTTTGCGGGCAGTTTCTTTTTCCTGTTTGGTTTTGGGTTTGGCCTGCGCCGCAGCCGCGTCTTTCCGGCGGATTTTCAGCGTACGTTCCTTCTTGGTCGAGCTGATCAGTATCCCGGAAGGAGTCATCGATAAGCTCATTTCTTCTGATTCAGATACAAATTCTTCTTCAGTCATAACGTCTCCCGGACCATTAAAAAATAAATCGCGACCGCCTTGCCAGGCTTTTCGCGGATAAAAAACACATTTTTTCCCAAACCGGACTGTTAAAACCGCCACGGGCTCCTATATTAACCCAGGTTTTGAGACAATAAGATACCCATATTGATTTGTCAAAATATAAAGATAGTTCATGATTGAAAAAAAGTCAAGTCCGAAGACATGAATTGGCAGGAAAAAGTTCAATTTTTTTTGAATCGTGGTCCTTATGATGGGATTCCGGGCGGAGTTGATCCCAATACCTTATCGCTGATCGTCTTGCGGACTGTTTTGAACGCCGGGCCGCGGGCGCTGGTGGTCACGCCGGATGCCGAACTGGCCGGCCGCCTGAGCGGCGAGTTGGCGCTGTTGGTCGAGCAGTTGAAATTGCCCTTTCAGGCCGGCCTGCTGCCGGAGCAGCTGGCCGGCCGGCTCTATTCGCCGGCGGTGGATCTGGAACGTTCCGCCATCCTGCATCAGGTTTTGCACGGCGACTTCCGGCTGCTGGTTGCTTCGGTCCAGGCGGTGCTGGCGCCGGTGGTCAAGCCGGCGGTGCTGCAGGAGAGTGAATTCGTGCTGCATCCGGGGATGTACATCAAGTTCAACGATCTGCTGGAGCGATTGCTCAAACTGGACTATGACGACGAATACGAAGTGAACACCACCGCCGAATTCGCCCGGCGCGGCGGCATCATCGACGTCTATTCGCCGGCGCACGAATTCCCGGTGCGGCTGGAATTCTGGGGCGATCAACTGGAGTCGATCCGGCAGTTTTCGCCGAAGACCCAGCGGACGACCGGGCTGGTGTCGGAGTATCAGATCATCGGCCGCGGCCAAATGGACAACCGTTTCGGCGAGCCGGGAACTTTTTTCGATTACCTGCGCTGCGCCGAAGCGGATTTGCTGCTTGCCTTCCCGGAGGAGTGCCGCCGTCACCTGGCGCAGTTCGGCAGCGCGGACGCCGCCGAATTGCTGGAACGGGAACTTGCCGGACTGCCGGCGGAGAAAAAATTTCTGCTGTCGGATGCGGCGGAGAGCGCGGAATTGCCGACTGTTTCCGCCGAATGTTATCCGGCGGTCGCCCACCTGACCAAACTTTTGCCGGAGGAGACGCTGCCGGGCGGCATGGAACTGCTCCGGCAGCAGATTGCCGGTCAGATCAGGCAATATCTCGACTGCAATTACCAGGTGGCGTTGCTGGCGCCGGACGACAGCGGCCTGCAGCATATCCGGAACTGGTGCGAAGTCTACGGAATTCCGGTTGCGG
>OJMH01004148.1_pt1 | contig 10081 bp, 8 predicted proteins | sample 1597111 | NCBI WGS metagenome assembly OJMH01 (sample SAMEA2452115, study PRJEB22498) | human gut metagenome
GCTGGCCGCCGGCACCGGGCATGGGCGGCATGCCAGGCATGACCGGTCATTCCCTGTCTGCCGCCCTGCATGCCCATGGCGCCCATACTGCCGGGACCTCCCATCGCATTGTTCTGCTGCATCTGAGGATATTTTTGGGGATCGTAACCATAAATCCAGCCGTATTGACCGAGCGCCTTCCCGCGCCCGCTCTCATACGGCGTATCATATTCGGCAATGTCGTTGATGATCGACGCCCGGATCGGGAACGATACCGTCTTCATCTCGCTGACATTGGAACCGATCAACACCGAATTATCGGTAATCTGATATTTTAAGCCGGTCTGCTTGCACAGATAACGAATCACTTCCAAGAGCGGCATATCCGTCGCCGAAAATGTAAACGGCTTCAAATCCGCCGCTTCTTCACCGGAAATCGCCGAAACGACGTTGACGCCCTTGCCATCCGGGGAATAACGCGCACTGTTCCGGTCCAGGGACCGGATGACATCGATCGGATTTTCCTCTTCGAAGTCGATATCCTTGAATACGATATCTTCCAGGCGTTTCCGCATTCCGGAATCGTTCTCTTCTTTTTCCATCGCCCGGCCGAGGACATTTTTCTGCTCCGAAGGTGTGTTCTCCGGGGTAATCCATTCCCAGGCATTGTAAGCCAATTGGCCGTAAATGTTGGCAGTCTGCCGTTCTTTGGCGCGTTGATACAGCGTATCGGCATTGCGCTTGGCCATCTCGATTGCCGGCTCATACAACGGGTTGATGATGAAGATTTCCTCCAGCTTTGCCCGCACTTCCTCATAACGTCCGCCCTTGAACAGGATCTGGGCTTCGCGGAACAAAAGATCCACCTTCTCCCGCTCGTCCTGCAACGTCGGCGCCGCTTCCTCCAGGGAAGTCATCTTTTCCTTTTCCAACGCCAGAATTCTCCGGCGGGCCATATCCACCACTGCGGCAACCTCGTCCTTGACGCGCGGATCGATCAGTTCCGCTTCATTGGCAGTATTGATCGCATCGGTGAACTTTTCGTCGGCCATCTGCTTGCGGGCGTCGGCCAGCACGGCATTGGCATGCTGCCCGATCACCTCACTGCGCCGCTTGTTCACTTCGGCCAGACGGCGTTCCGCCGCCAGTCCCTTCAAACCGGAAAGTTTCTTCTGGATTTCCGCAAACGTCGCATCGGCTTCCGCATATTGACCGGCTTTGACCAACTCTTCCGCCTGAGCCAAAGCAACATCAATTGCCTCAATCTCCTTGCTGCGCTCTTCCTTCACCTGATCGATCGCATCGCGCACTTCACCGTCCGTTTCCAGCGCTACGCATCCGGTCGCAGTCAAGTAACATGCCAGCCAAAATGAACAGGATTTTCTCGGCAACCCCAATATTCCCAGTCCTTTCATGCTCTTTTACCTTATGGTTATTGTTTCAAGACAATTTTTATTCTTTAGTTGCGTTATTTCCAATTGAATCGCCGGCATTCACCGGCGCGGCATCGTGGTTGTCGGCATGACATTCGGCATCCGATTGTTCATGTTGTTCATACGCTGCTGGTAATACTGGTAATTACCCAGCCGGTAGCGTTCCGGAATCTGGATCGCCGTCGAAATCGCACCGCTCTTCGACTCGTCCGTCTTATTCAACAATTCAACCCGTTCCGAAGCCAGATCGACCGCCGTCACTTCGAACTCTTCCACGCCGGAACGCTGAGTCCCCATCTTGAACGTATCGCCGACCACCACTTCGTACTTGACGGCCGGAATGCTGATATCCCGAACCACCGCTTTGGCCGTCGGCATATCGGTCACTTCGTTGACCACCATTTCCAGTCGAATGCGGTTGTCGTCATCCTGGCCTTCGAGCCAAACCCGGGAAGCATCCTTTTGCTGCTGCTGGCCGTCGACCTCCACCGTTTCGGTGCGAAGCTCGGCATCCACCAGCTTATAGCGCTTGCGGTCGACGGTGAAAACATCACCGATCCGACGATAGGGGCCGCCGGAACGACCGGTACCGATCTGGAACTCCCAGGTCGAACGGTCGGCGCCTTCGGCGTTGATCTTACGCAGGGTCGCGCCGAACGGAATCGCGTTGATTTCGGCGATATACAGCCGGTTGATATACGGCGGATGATCCTTCGGATCAAGCATATTGGTTTTCATCAGATATTCATAATTGTTGGAAAAGCCGTCATAATCGTAATCGGCAATGCCATCGAGCGGATTGTTCGGATCCAGATTATTCCGCAATTCAAAGGAGTTCGGCATGCCATCGCCGTCAGCATCGGCGCCGATCGCCACATTGAGGTCGGAGAAGTCATTGACCGGAGTCGGCAATTCGCCACCGCAGAACGGGCAGCTGTGCACCTCTTCGAAATAATAAATCGGCACGAAATAACGGCAATGCGGACAACGTCCGCTGATCACCGGCACCAGCAGGTCGCTGAACAGAGCGGAAACTTTCCCGCCGTCGCGCGATCTGGACTCCTTCCAGGCCAAACCTTCCGTCATCACCTTGTCGGTTTTGAATTCATCGCCGTTGAAATTCAACGATTCGTAATCCTGCCGGCCGGGCGGAATTTCCAAATCCTTTTCCGTAATATCATTGGTGGAATTGATGACGTTGAACAGATAAAGCGACGAAAAAACGAACACCAGCAGTAACACCGCCAGAATGATTTTTTCATAATGTTTCTGTAGAAAATTCAAAATCAGACCTCCCGTTGGCTGTTACTTGAGCTCTTCTTCGGCATTGTAGACGACGTATTCGACGGCAATCATGGCCCGCACCCGGCGATTGCCGCCGATCATCGGCATACCATAATTCTTACGCTTGTCGAAAGCCAATCCCTCTTCGAAGCGATTCTCCGGCAACAAATTCATCCAGTAGACGATCCGTTCTTCCCACATGGCGTCCTTGTTCGAATTGCCGCCGCCCGGCATCCCGCCACCCATCATCGACGGCATTCCGCCGCCCGTCGGACCGGTGCCGCGGCTGTTTCTCGCCGGACGCTCGCTCAGGCCGCTCCGAACCGGCGTGTTCGTGGAGGTTCTCGACATCGGATCGCCGCTGCCACGCCGGGTCGGCGTCGCGTTCGGCATCGTCATCGGCATTCTATTGTTGCCCTGCGTCGTCAGCATCGGATTCTCCCGGAGACGCAGTTCCTGGTCACGCAAACGCAACGTCGCATCGATAATCCCCTGGACATCGTCATCGATTTTTTCCATATTCATATGACGGACAATATACATCCGGTTGTCCTTGTAGGCGTCGTGGAGGACCTCCGCCAGCCGCCGCATGCTTTCCATGCTGCCGGTAACATCGAATTCGAAACGATAGTAAGTGTAATCCGACTCGGTATTGCCGAGCAGATCGGTGTTGTAAAAATAATCCAGCGAGTCAATTCCCGTCCCGGCAAGACGGCGCCCCAAGTCGCCGATAATCTCAACGATGCGGGCTTTCTGCCCCAACTCCTCAGCCGGATCGACCGGTTCAATCCCCAGGCCGCCAAAACCCATGCCGGCGGCACCGCCGCGAGTCGCAGTCGCTCCGCCGCCGGTCGCGCCGCCGGCCCCCATCGGCCCCATCGCTCCCATGCCCATCGGGCCGCTCATCATACTGCCGGAACCGCTCAAACTGGCCGGCTCGGCAATTTCAAACGTATCGGCGCCGTAGGCCAAGCCAATTTCCTTTTCATCGAACAATCTGGAAAGCTCACTGCGGATCGCCATCGAGTGGACATCGAACTCCGTACTGCTGCCGTTGAAGCCGCGCAATACGCCGATCGCCGCCATAAAAATGTCATCGACATTACCTTCGGTGATTTTTTCAACCGTCGCCGCCTGGGCAATAGTTTTGAACTTCTCCATCGCTTTGTCCCACTGCTCCACCGTCCACTTCATCTTCGGAGCGGCATTCGAATCCACCGACTCGCCATCCTCTTCTTCTTCCACTTCCCAGCCGCCGGAAGTTTTGAACTGACGGAAGATATGGACCCCCGGACTGCCGGCTTCCCGTTTTTCCGACCACAGTTCGCGGAACTTGGCAGTAAACTCATCCAGGTCAACGCCCAGCTCCTTGGCAAACGCATCCAAAGCGGGCTGATACGGATGCCCGAAATAGTGCTGCATCCGGGTAACCTTATCTTCGAAAACTTCGGTATCCTTCTCAATCAATTCAAGATTTTCCGGCACCGGCGAAGGATGCTGCTTATTCAAATCCCCAATCTGGTTGCGCAACCGCACCAATTGATTGAATGCATTCCGATAACCGGCATGTTCGATCAATGCCAAGACCAGCAAGACAAGAGCAACCACCCCGGAAATCGACAGGAAGACCACAAAGGAAATGTTCTTTTTCAAAAATCTTTTCATAAGGCACTCACTGTTTAATCGGCTCTTTCAGTTTGATCTTCACTTTGAATGCGGTCACATTGTTCGAACCGGCATCCGCCTGCAAGTGCTCATACTTGAATGATTCGTTTTCGGAATCAAACAGAGCGGATTGCTGAACCCTTTCCCGGAAAATATCCTCCGGCAAAACGGTCGCCTTGTCCATCACCAGGCTGTGTCCATAAAGCACGATCCATTCATAATCCGGCAGGCTTTCGGCCAGACCCATGCCCAGGCCGCCTATTGACGAAGCGGAAGACATTCCGCCGCCGGGTCCGCCGGCCGGGCCGCCAGTCGCTCCGCCGGCCATCGGCCCCATCATTCCGGCGCCCGGCATGCCCATACCCATACCGCCGAGGCTTAAATTCATTTCCTCCGGCGCACCTTCAATGGTGGTAAACCACATATAATCCGGCGTAATCCGCTGCAATTCATTCAGGATGGCAAACCACTGGCCACGCTGCTTCAAAATTTCCAGCGCATCCTTATAAGCGGTTTCCGCCTTCTGCAATTTGCCGGTCGCCTCACGAACTTCCGCAACCCGCTTCTCCGTCTCCTCCACCTTGCTCGCGGTCAACTCCACCCGGCGCATATCGTATCCTTTCCGGGCCGAAATCAACCAGTAGAACACGATTAAACAGAAAATCGCCGAAATCGCACTGGCGTACAGATACGGCTTCTTTTTCTGCAAAATTTCATGGCGCTTGATCGACAACGGCATCAGGGAAATTTGAATCGGACAATCCTGGCAATGCCGCAATCCCAGGCCGACCAGCTCGGGAAACAGCGGAGCCACTTCCCGCAATTTCTCCTTGTCGATCTCCTCAGTGATGCCGACCACCGGGAAAACATTCAAATATTCCACCGGAATACGCAGTTTCTCGCAGAAGAAATGCGGCGCATACTGGATGATCGAACTGCCGCCGGACAGCAACATGCGCACCGGCTTGTTACCATCGTACTGGGAACGCCATTGATTGATCGAACGGTTGATTTCACCATGCAGCCGCGTCATGACGTTACGGGCGATCTTCGAAATCGTCGCCGCCGTTTCGGAATCCGGGTCCTCATAGGCACCGCCCAGCGCGATAAAACAGTGGCGGCGCTTCAACGCCTCGGCATCGGAAAAGCCGATGTTGAATTCCTTGGCAATCTGCTGCGTGATCGTATCGCCGGCAATTGGAATGGTCCGGACGTAAATACGGGTTTGGTCGAAAAAGACCAGACAGGAACAGCGCCCGCCGATATTCAACACCATATCGCAACCCTCGCTGCCAACGTTGTTGGCCTTGGCGGCGTTGTAGATGGCGGTCGGCGCCATTTCGATGGAAAGAATATCCTTGCCGGAATCCTGAATCACATCGGCAATGCCGGAAACCAAGTCGGCCTTGACCGCGACGAACAATGCTTCCAGTTCATCCTGGTCGGCATCGTATTCATTGGGCGTCGCCGCCTCGCCTTCGTCCTGCACCTGATGGTTGCGGTTGCCGGAATGACGAATCAACTGATACGACCAGACCACCTCATCCATCGGATAAGGCACCGTCTGTTTCGCTTCAAATTCAATGATCTGTACGACCTGCGCCTGATTCTCGGTAAGAGGCGGCAATTTGCTCAAACGGGAAAAAGCATGCTGTCCGGATATCGTAACCCGCACCTGCTTCGATTTGAACTTATGCTCGGCCAGCATCCGACGGTAAGCGCTGAGGAAACGATCCATGAAGTCCGTCTCGCCAATGCTTTCATCATATTCGCTGATCGCATATTTGTTTAATACCAGTCCGCCAGAGGGTGGCACAACGAATTCAGCCATTTTCAGACTGTCGCCGCCAACGTCAATCGCTAAAATTGTGTTTTCCTTAGCCATTTCAAAGTCTTAGTTGAATGTTGACATTTCTATTCTTTGATCAGCTCATACGAGTCGTATTGGATATATTCCCGCGGCGTTTGGTCAGAGAAAACATTCCCCCCTGCATAAAGCAATTCCCTCTTCGCCGAGCCTGCTCATCTCCTGGAAAACAAAACAAAGACCACCGCTCCCCGGCCGCTGCCGAAAACTGCCGTCCTGCATTGTATCGTGCCGTTTGCGGCACTCGAATAAATACGACACCTGCCTCGATCCCCTGCATCGCACAGGCTGTAAACGTGTATTTGCGACCAATATTTTGATTGGAAACGACAGAGAGTTTGCCGAGTTGAACCAACTCATTGCCACAATGAACTGTTTTTCCCATCAGGCCCTCTGTTTTCATTTCCCGGATCAACCAACTAATCTAACGGCTTATTATATCACGCCTTTTTTCACTTTGCAAATTGCAAAAAAACAACAAATTCCGGCCGCCGGACATTTCCGTTTCCTACGGGTTCGCCGGAACGGTCTCCGGCGCCGCCTCGGGAGTGACTTCCGGAACTTCCGCCGCCGGGGCTTCGACCGCCGGCACCGCCTTGCCGTCCATTTTTTCCAGCGCCTGATTCACCGTCGCCGATTGATACTGGCTGTCGCCCCGACTGACCAGCACCGCCAACAACAAAGTCAGCCCGAAAAAGATCGTCGTCATCACCACCGTCATCTTGGTCAGATGACTGCCGGCCTGCGCGCCGAACACCGACTCGCCCAGTCCGCCGCCGAACGCCGCCCCCAGCCCGCCCTGCTTGGACGGCTGCACCAGCACCAACGCAATCAAAAGCAGCGAGACGATCACCACTGCCGCATAAAGCATTACCGTTAACACCACCATACTAACCCAAACCTCCAATGTATGAGAATACAATTATCAATCATACATATACCGCTGTCAACGGAAAATTCAAACAAAATTTCGTTGACAGCGGCAACTAATCCTGAATTTTATCTCACACTCGGGACGGACGAAATCGTCCAAAATAATATAAAATAATTATTTACAAGCAGATAAAGCATTCTTAATCAAACTGGCGAAACTGTCGGCTTTCAGCGCGGCCCCGCCGATCAAACCGCCATCGATGTTCTGCTGCGCCACCAATTCCCTGGCATTTTCCGCCTTCATGCTGCCGCCATACTGGATTCTGACCTTCTCGGCCACTTCATTGCCGAACATATCGCGCAATTGCTGGCGGATGTAATTGTGGGTCTCTTCCGCCATTTCCGGCGTCGCGGTCTTGCCGGTGCCGATGGCCCAGACCGGTTCATAAGCGATGACGGTTTTGGCCATATCTTCTTTGGAAATGCCGGCCAGGCCGCCTTCCAGCTGGGTAAACAGAACTTTGCCGGTGTTGCCGTTCTCCCGGTCGGCCAGCAGTTCTCCAACGCAGACGATCGGAGTCAATCCGGCCGCCAAAGCCGCTTTCAAGCGCTTGTTGACCGAGCAATCGGTTTCGCCGAAATACTGGCGGCGTTCACTGTGGCCGATGATGACATATTCCACGCCGGCTTCCTTCAGCATATCCGCCGAAATCTCACCGGTGAAAGCACCACTCTGTTCCCAATGGATATTCTGAGCGCCGACCTTGATATTCGAACCTTTCGCCGCCTCGACGACAGCGCCCAGGGTCGTGAACGGCGGACACACCACCACCTCGGCTTCCGTGCAACCGGCGACCAGCGGCTTGAGCTCTTCCACCAGCTTCCGCCCTTCCGAAGCGGTCTTGTTCATTTTCCAGTTACCGGCAATAATCACTTTTCTCGACATGACGATTCTCCTTACTATTATATAGGAATACCGACGACGGAATTTTTATCCCGCCGTCATTTTTTGGAATGAACAGGAAAATAGCACTTCTTCGCTTCTTTTGCAATTTCACAGTGTAATTTTTCAATTCAGATAGCCGCATTCGACTGTTTTCTGCCAACCAGAGTCCTCAAACGGCGTCGACCATTCCGGCGAGGATTTCGAAATTTTTGTTGCGGAGAGGATTTGCATATCCGCCAAACCGCACTATAGTATGAACCTGTACTGAATGGTGGTTGTAGCTCAGTTGGTTAGAGCGCCTGGTTGTGGCCCAGGAGGTCGCCGGTTCAAGTCCGGTCTACCACCCCATTTTCCCCTGGCTATCAGAATGTTACGCAGAAAAGGGAAATTTTCCGTTTTACGCGAAGCCGTTTTGTACGACTTTTGTGCGACTGTCAGGAGAAGTAGCAGCGACTGTCCTCCAAGTCAAATCAAAACGAACCGTAAAGGTTCACGACGGAGGTTGCTATGAGTGTTGTCATCCGGGGCAGAAAGTTTCACTACCGTTTCCAGCTTCGACGCAAGGAGTATTCCGGCCCCTGCGAGGGTTGCGACGTTCCATCTGACGCCCAAACGAGAGAGATCAATGCGATCCGCAAAAAAGCTCTTGAAATCGAATCCGCCGAAAAATCCCGTCCCGCCCAAGAGGCACAGGAACAAATAGAACTGGAACGGGATGTCCGCAAAAACAAGAGCGTTCAGGCTCTTGTGGAAAATTACAAATATGAGCTTACCGGCGGCAAACCGATCACTTTGTGTGAAGCCTGGATTCCGCCAGAAAAGAATTGAATCTCACATCCGACGAATCACTGAAAGTCTATTTCCAGGAGGAAGGAATCTTCGGACGCATGTCCAAGTGCGACTATACCAGTTCAGAGAATGTAGTTTATCCGCTTCTGTTCTACTTCTTGCACATTTGGGGGCAAAGAAAAGCATAGGAAGCGGGTACCCTCTTCCGAAAAGGTATGGAAAAATAGAGATAACGAACAACGATTTTATCTTTTAGGAGATAGAAAAAAATGAATATTGAAATTCGTAGACTTACACCTGACCTCGCGGAGGATTATGTCCGTTTCTTTGACGCGACGCCCCATAATGTCAACACCGACGGCGGTAAATGCTATTGTGTAACATGGCGCAGTGACAATTCTTATGTTGGTAACGGCGACCACTGGTTCCCCTCTTGTGAGGAAAGAAGGGAGCGTGCCATTCAATTTGTCAGGGCAGGTAGCCTGCAGGGCTATCTCGCTTATTGCGGGGATGAAATCGTGGGCTGGTGCAATGCAAACGAGAATTGTCAACTCTGTATTAATTATTTGCGTTCTTATTGGCCCATAGACGAATATCATGCAGACATTAAAATAAAATCCGTATTCTGTTTTATGATCGCACCGGAGATGCAAAGAAAGGGCATAGCCACGCAATTGTTGGAACGTGGCTGCAAAGACGCGGCCAACGATGGTTTTGACTTTGTCGAGGCTTACGTCGACAAGATACTCAATGATACAGACGAAGATTTCAGAGGGCATCTGGCGATGTATGAAAAATGCGGCTTTACCAAATCCGCTGAACGAGAAGGCAGAGTAGTTGTAAGAAAAGCATTGAAATAATAACCAGATATGCTTTGCTGCCACAAAAGCATAGTGTAGCTATACTCTTACAACATGAATCGTCACGGAGTAGACGCTTGAAAGGGCTTATATTGTGCGGCTTTATACGTGCGGAAATGATAGGGTGCGTGATTTGTGATATTATTCACCTACGGGGAAAGATGGGGAGATTCTGAAATGTCACAGTTGCAAAAGATGTCGTGTATGGCTATTGTGTTGATATGCCTCTGTTCCGCAACGGGCAGTCATGGAAAAACGGTTACGATTCCGGTCAAGGCTGTCGGCGTCGCCGATATCGGCGGACTGGGTAAGGAATCGGAACTGGAATGGCCGATGAAACAGGAAGACCTGTTCAGCCACCCATGCCGGTATTTGCCGAGGCAAC
>OJMH01004151.1_pt1 | contig 10073 bp, 14 predicted proteins | sample 1597111 | NCBI WGS metagenome assembly OJMH01 (sample SAMEA2452115, study PRJEB22498) | human gut metagenome
TGTTGTACTCGTCCAGATCCTGAAGGTTTACACTGCCGCTGACGCTGCACTCCAGCAGGATGGCGGCCAGGTCGGTGACCACATCAATGGCGAAGTGGAAGTCCATCTCCACGCCATCGGAGTATGTAAACTCCAGATACTCCACGGTCTGGCGGAAGTCCCAGTTCTGCTTGTCCAGACCGATCTTGGTGAAGATCTCACTGAGGGGGATTTCCTCTTTCTTCTGGTCTTCTAAAAAGGCCACAAGGTTCAGGCTGTCGTCCGAGCCTCCGATAAAGTTGCCCCAGTATTTTTTGATATACATGACCATCCTCCTCACTTGCGAGTCAAAGTTCCGTTATCAATGAAGGCAGCTTCCCGGATGCGCCGGAGGGATTCCGGTTCCAGCAAAAACTCCCGCAGGTTCGGGTCCTCAAAGAAGGACATGGGGCGCACCTGCGTCGGCCCGGCAACCGCCCACAGCCGCGATGTTGCCAACCGCTCCGCTGTCTGGAGCGCCTTCTCCTGCTCGCCCAGATAGAGATAGCGGGCGATTGCGTCCCGATAGGAGGAGTCAGCCATGGGCACGCCTTGAATCTCCTCAAAGAGATCTACGGCATCCCTGGCGGTTCCGAACATACAGCAGTGGTTATAGAGCTTCCGCCTGGCATCGGGATCGTCTGGCGAGAGCTTTTTATTCTGTTCCACCAGCTTTGCCCAGAGCTGCTCCTTCTTTTGAGATTCCTCCGGTTCATGGTAGGGGTAGTTCTTGTCGTTGTCCGCAAAGGGCATTACGCCCCGCTTGAGGTAGTCCATCAGGATGTCACAGAAGCGATCCCGCTGGGGAAGGCCGTTCTCAGCCCGGATGCGCGCCTGTTCCTTCGTCAGCGCCTCAATCAGCTCCTGCTCCCGGTGGAGCCGGATGGCCGCCACCGTCATGGCGATCATGTGTTCATCGCTCACATTGCTGTAATACCACTCCTCCAGCCAGGGAAGGATGGCCAAATCCAAAGCCAGCGCCTTTTCATAGTCCAGGTTGAAATAGGCGACCTCGGCCTTGACCGCTGCTACCTGATGGGGATATTTATCGGCAAAGGATTCCAGCGTGTCCAAGGCTTCTTCTTTGCCATCCATGATCTCATAACAGAGCATGCGGACTTTCTTGGGGAGTTTCACGACATCCATGTTGACGCCTCCTTCACTCTTTTTTCTGTAAATAGTAGGTTCCACACCGGCCCCACAGCCGGGTGTCCAGGTTTTCATTTCTGATGTCTTCTACCTGCCGAAAGACCGGCGCACCCCGGATACAGGCTCCTACAAAATAGAGAGCTCCGCAGCCGCGGCAACGCATATAGTGGCAGACGGTATAGTGCTGCTCAGCGTCCAGAACTGCGCCGGTATCCTCCAGTGGGCAGTCACCGGCGTACAGTTCCATGTCACCCTGCCGCTCCAGTTCCATGAGTTTCTGGAGAAGCTGGTCATATTGGCGGTAGGAGATGCTGCTGTCTTCCTTCATCTGTGCCGCCAGTTGACCACAGGAAGGGCAATACAGCTTCTTGCTGTCCATCTTCATCCCTCCGGCTACAAATTACTTTCTACAACCATAACGGTGGGATAGGTCAATGCTGTTTCAATTCACCCTCTAAGCGTTTCAGGTAGGTTGCAGGAACCACCTTTGTTAGCCAAACTCCATTGGCGGACAAATAAAAGAGATATCCGTCCCGGTGCATCTGTCCGGCATCCACCAGGTAGATCACAGGTTCTCCATGCCGGCGCCCAACTTTCTCCGCTGTTTCCTGATCCGGTGAAAGATGAACATACAGGCGGCTCTGGGGGAGCAGTCCCTGGGCCTCGATGGAGGCAGCAAACCGCCGGGCCGTTCCGTGGTACAGCGTCTCCGGTGGTTCAGTCACGGGGAGTTCCACATCCACCTGAATGGAGTGGCCCTGGTTGGCCCGGATTTTTGTCCCGTCCTCGCTGAAGGAATACCGCTGCTTTTCATCACTCCGCACGATTTCCTCCAGAATGTCCCGGTTGATGGGGTATTTTCTGCTGATACCCGCCAGCAGCGCATTGACATCCGCCCAGCCGTGGGTATCCAACTTGATCCCAATAACCTCCGGCTTGTGCCGAAGGATCAAACTGATATATTTGCTGATCTTTGTGAGATCGGGCGTTGTTTCTCTCATAAGTAACCTCTCGAAAATTATCTTTTGAGCCATCGTTCCAACATATTGATTTCTTCAAATGGATGCCGCAGTAATTCTGTCATTTGTATCGAGACCTGTTGCTCTGACTCAGAAGCATTAGAGCAGGGCGTTAAGCGCAGCACCAATTCTTTCTCGGTTTGATTTTGAATGGCAATTTGATGTCCATGTGTATCCATTGTCAACACCGTGAAGTGCCGCTCATACAGATCCAGAAGAAGCAGAGGACATTCCACTCGATTTTGGCCGGATAAGTACACCTGTGACTTCAAACACACATACCGGCCATTTGCAGAAAACACAGGGGTTTGAGGAGGGAAATGGGCTTTGTACGCGTTCAGTAGCAGGAGGGGATGTTCTCGGCTTTCGAAAACAGCCAGACAGCCTACCTCGTTGCACATACTGACTTCTGCAATGGAATAGATCAAGATGGCATATTTATCAGACGGAGACTGGGTGAGTTGATCATAAACATAGGGAAAACGCTCCCTAATCCTCCAATGAGGCAGGCTTTCAAAGAGATAATTCCAGCCGTTGATGTCCATTGTTTCCCTCTATTCTCTCAAGTCATCTCTACCCGGATAATGGGCCGGTAGAAATCATAGTCGCCGTTCAGTTCCTTGTCCTCCTGCACTTCCGGCTTGCAGTGGGGCGAACAGGGCAGGAAACCGAGGAAAATTCCAAGTCCGCCGCAGATGCCGCGCCCGCCATCACCGCCGCAGGTGGTAAACTGCTCGGCCTTCACGACCTCCCGCATATAGGGGTCATAGGCGATGGACACTCCGAAGAAGTTAGGCTCCTCCATATCGAAGGGCTTGTCCTCATCCTCCGGGCTTTCGAAGTGGTGCAGGTGCATGGAGTAGTCCATTCCATCTCCCCAGGGGAACAGGGTGCGGCACCCACTGCCGCACAGATAGGCCCACTCGTCTGCCGTAGGCAGCGAGAGACCCTGCTTTTCCAGCCCGGCAAGGAGTTCATCGTAATCAGTGCGGTTATAGATACAGATCTGAAAGCCCTTTTCCGTCCGCTCAATGCGGGCTGACTGGTGCATAGTAAGGCTGTCAAGGTCGCTCCAGGCAAACTCCCGGAACTTCTTCAGCCAGTCAGGATGGGCGGTTAGCCTGGGATCGGCCATTGTGACCGGCTCCCAGCACAGTTCCTCCAACTCCCGGCCCACCAGCATAGGGCCAATAGCTGCCTGCCGAACGGGAGCCATGCTTTCCCGGATCATCTCCTCTGGGTCCTGTTCCATCTCCCATTCCTGGAACAGATAGTCCAGCTCCCACCGGCTGTCGGGATTGAGCCCAACGGCAAAGTGGTCCCAGCCCAGGGTGACGGTGTCGCCAGGGACAAAGACGAACTCCCGGCCACCTTTCTCGAATATGCCAGTAGTGCAGCTCTGCCCCCAGCGGTCAAAGGTATGCAGGCCCAGAAAGGCCATATCATAACGAGCGGCCAGGCGCTCCATCAGCGCCTGCTTCTCGGTGGTTCCCATTTGATTGAATTGGGGGCGAAATAGTCTTTCGTTCATAGCAAGTCCTCCTACAGCCTATCCAGATTCTCCTGTAGATCGCCCTGCATCAAGTGTTGGGCAATGGCTCGGTTCAGTGCCTTATGGGGGTGATAGGCTGCCTGCTCTACATCGTGGAGGCACTCCGCCATCAATGCCTCCGGCAAAATGCCTTCCCGTTTGCCATAAAGATGGCCGAAGGCATAGCACACAGACTTTAGAAAGTCAAAAATGTAGTCGTGATTTCCGCGCATACTGGGCAGATCATTGAATGAGCCCATACCACCGTATGCCCGAAGATGGTGGGCAGCCTCCCGCCGCTGGGTCCAGTCCTGAATGTCCCGCTCCAGCCAGTCGATCCAGTTTTGGAACTCTGGGTGGTCTGCCTGAAGGATGGAGCGCAGACAGATCAGAGCCTCAGTATAAATATCTGTCTGTTTCATCAGATTCCTCCCAACTATTTTCCGAAATGCTCCAGATACAAATCCCGCACAGAATAAGGGCCTACAAGGTTCGTTTCCTGCCGGCCATCCCAGGAATACATATGAATTTTGCCCTCGTCCCCAATGTACTGTTGCTCCTCAAAGGATGCGGGGAAAGGGAAACTTTCTACCATGCTCCAGTCGATCTTGGATTTCAGCCCATCAAACTCCTCTCGCTTGAGCCGTTTGAAGTTAAACACCAATGCTGCCCCAATCCCATCGAACAGCAAGTCTGCGTATTCTCTGGGGGTGATGCTCTCGCTCACATTGGCGGCATCAATATTGACATCCAGAACCTTGTTGCCGCAGTTTGTCCAGATTTTATCAGGAGAGAACCAGGTGGCGCGCTCCTCAGCGTCTGCAAAGTCCTCACGGGGATACCATCCGTTTGCGCTGTCCGGCTTGACGCCTTCCCGAAGCTGCCCGTTGTACGGGGAAAGCGGATAATATCGGTGCCGCACCGGATCAAATCGGCCAAAGGCAATTTTCAGCAGATACCTATGCTTTTCGCTGCGCATGAGCTTATGGGGCTTCACGATATGTTCTTCGATCAAACTCCAAATGTACTCATCCACACGGATGGATACACGGGGGCGGCCGAATAGTGTGATTTTGTTGGTGTCTGTATCCACATTGAGCCAGACACGATTGATTTCAACCATTGTCATTCCTCGCTTTCACCAAGTACCCCGCCATAGAGTACGCCGTTTTTCCCGAGGAACAGCATCTGGCTGCGGAGCAGGCTGCACCGCTCCACAGAAACCTTCTTTCCGTCGCAGGTGGGAACGGCCTTCTGCTTCTGCCCGAGGCGGCCGCCCCGGGCGGTCAGGAAGTAGAATTTGCCGTGCTTCTGGTACCCGCCCTCGAACAGAAAGGTATCACCAGACGGGGCGACAGAAAAAGCTCCGCTTCCTTCGATTGGCAGTTCAAACACAAAGTCCTCTTTGAAGTTCGTCCGCACCAGCCGGAATTCATCGTAATAATAAAACCACAGGTTTTCTTCCTCATCCAGGCTGATGGCGTAGCAGTCGTAGATGGGATACTTTTCATTCTTCCAGAGGGGGATGCCCTCCGGCGTCCAGGCGATCAGCCCGCACTCGCCAACCGGCGGAACATAGCCGTGTGCGCTGCGGGGGTCCGCCCAGCCGTAATTGCCGAACACGCCCTCGTCGAAGTAGCTGGTGATGATGGTGCCGTCCGCCTTGACTGCGCAGTTCTGAATCCCATCTCCCAGGCAGAAGCGGGACAGCACGGCCCCATTTCGGCTGACGGTCCAGGCGTTTTGCTCGGGGCCGTTTTCCCGGTAGGCGCACCGGGCCCGAAACAGCAGAAAGTTCTCACCAATGGCCCGTAGGTAATGAAGTTGAAATTTGAGACGCCCCAGCGGAAATACCGCCATGTCCAGAATTTCTCCCCCGGCCCAGTCCATCTTTAACTCCGCCACTGTGTAGTCAGCGGGGGTCTTCGCGGTAATTTTATCTTGGGATTCTGTCGTCTGCTTGAATAACAAATAAATCTTCTGATCCCAGCCCATGGAGAAGTCAGACAACACAGCATCCTCCAGATGGGTGTCCCGGCGCAGTTCGTTCAGGTCCATGATGGAGAACAGCGGCAGATTTTTGGCTTTTATAGGTTGGTTCATAGCGTCTCCTCCTGGCTACTTTAACGCTCCATCATAGGTGTGAGTTTCCCAGATAGCCTCAAATTCCATTTTCTCTATGATACAGGCGTGGAACTCCCCGCCCCAGACATGGGCGTTCAATTCCTCCACAGTGGGGATCGGCGTGATCTCGATGACACCGTCGTAAAGGTCAGGGATGTTGCGGGTGCTGCCATCCGCAAAGATGTCGATGGAGCGGAGGGCCAGCCGCTCATTTTCGGTATCCACTTCATAGAGGATGACCGGTGGTTCTCCCTCCGGTGCGCCCTCCCAAAAGAGCTTGATGTACTCGATCTTGCCAAGATAAGTCCGCATCGCTTTTTCATCGGCACAGGCTACTCGGATCATTTTGGCCAGCATCATCAAATCGTCGATGTATTGGGAATACACGCAGAACACATCTTCGTCAGAGTCGAAGTGAAACAGACCCACACCGCTGTTGTTTTCCTCAAACTCCCGGATCACGCCCCGGGCCAGCCGCTCCCAGTCCCCGCTGCTGCCGGTCAGTCCCAGCCGGCAGAACTCCTCTGTCCGAAACCTATCGCTGATTTTCAGCAGAAGGGAGATTGCATAGGGGTGGTGGGGAATGAGAAAGAATGGCGCGATCTGCTCTGGCTTGACCCAAATTTTGAAGGGCGGGCGCGGATCGGGTATCCAGGGCAGGATTTCCCATTCATCCTCCCGTCTATTTCCGTATTGGCATAGGTCTTTCATGTAATCCCTCGCTTCCCGGCACATCAGCAGCCCAGTTGTCCTCCGTTTACCGGGCGGAAGATCCTTCGGCCCGCCAGCAGTTCCTCCAGCTTTTTGGCCAGCGCCTCTACAATGGCATGGCAGGGATTCTCAATCCCCACGATCTCCAACTTTTGCAGCTCGACGCAGTGGAGCGTTCCATAGAAGCCCAGCATGAAGTCCGTCAATTCAGCAATCATCTGGTAGCCTTCCATGTTGTCCACATCCGTCTGGCCCTCCTTGGCGGTCATCAGACCGATGATCCCCACCGCCACGGTGAAGGCGCCGCAGCAGGACTGCTCGGTTTGCATCCCAAGTCCCATGACGGAGAACATTTTCCGGGTCTCCTCGGACAAATTCAGGTGGTAATATTCATTGCAGGCCATGAACATGGCCTCGGCGCAGGTCAGTTCCGTGCCGATGTGGTAGTGGTTGACCAGTTCATAGAGTTTCATTGTTGCCATACCGTACTCCAATCGCAAAGCATTTCATTCTGTGTCACCCGGCGCAGCTCGTCCCGCACCTCCATCAGGGCAAAGCCCAGCAGGTTCTGCCCCCGCCACTTCATGGGGTCCTGGGCCTCCGGGGAGCTGGCCGCAAGGCGGATACCCCAGATGTTATCATAGGGGCTGGCCTCCACCAGCACGCTGTCCCCGGTGGAGAGGAGAAACTTCCGCAGATAGCGGTTTTGGCTGAATTTGTGCCAGTTACCAAGCAACACAATGGCGTATTTGAACTTGTCCCACACCTTCTGGTCAAAGCCCCGTACCCTGCGGCCCAAGGCCTTGATCTGCTTTGGATCGCTGCATTTCAAAATCTGGTTCCGAATCTCCTCGTCGCCAAACAGCTGGGCTTTGCTCGCCATCATATACTGTTCCGTGTAGAGGTAGGAGTCAGCCGTCGTATAGAAGTCCTCCATCCACCACTGGCTGAGGCAGCTTTTTGTCAGCTGGCCGTCCTGGGATGGCTGATGGCCCCAGAACAGGCACAGCTCCCGCTTCCGCCCGGCGGCAAACTCCTGCTGGAGCCACTGGCGGGTGTACTTGGGCCGGCCCTCCGGCTGCCATGCCTCCACCAGGAAGTCGCCGTGCGCCAGCACCTCAACCCTGTCCTCGTCCTCCCACCAGCCCTTCCAGGTCACCGGCTCGGGAAAGAGAGTGCGGTATTCCGTCCGCTCCTCCGGGGAGAGGGTGTCCAGCCAATCGCCAAATCGGTCTATGTAATCCTCCCCATAGCCCATGCGCCAGCCAATGGAGTATCGCTCGATCTCCCAGTGGGCCAGCCAAGGGGGAGGCATTATTTTCTTATCTTGTAGAGCCATAGGGTTTGTCCTTTCCTGTCAGATATCGCTTAGTGCTTCTTTTACATCCAGCGGAGCGCCGTCCAGGAATGTGATTTGTGCCAGCTCTGATTCCGTCAGATTTTTCAGGAAAATGCAGTATTCGTCCGGGTGGCCTCCCACAAACTCCATTTTGGGCATCCCGATCTGCTGAGGATCGGTGATCCACAGGCAAGGCTCTCCCGTCGCCCAAAACCGGGTCAAGATAAGGATTTGGCCGTTGTAAATAACTGTCTGGTCCATCATCGCCCCTCCTCAAAAATCACGAAGCTCATCGAACTTCTCAATCAGAGCATCTTTCTGGAGCGCATCGCCCGGCAGGGCATCCAGGATACCCCGCAGGGCCATGTAGATTTCATCCCGTTCCTCGGTTTCGATAAAGCCCATCTTGTTGAAGGTCTGGGTATAGGCTGCCACCATCTCCAGCGCCTGGGCCTGGGCGTCCTCGCCCGGTTCAGCGGCCAGCTTCATCAGCTGGGAACGGGTCTTGCGGTATTGATTGGCTGCCTTTTTCGCAGCAGCGGCAGGAATATGCTCCGCACCGTCCCAGCCTCGGAATGGATTATCCAGGTTTTGCGCCAGCCACTCCGGTTTCCGGGGCTTGGTGATCCACAGATCCATTCCCGGCTTGCTTTTCCAGAACTGTTTTGCCGCTTTTGCCGCCGTCTCCGGCAGGCTGGTCATCCAGAACCAGCGAAGTTCCGGCATCTGTTCCGGGGTGGGGATGTCATCCGCCCCGAAACCGAACAGGTCGAAGGTGGAGAGGTTCGTCAGTTCCCGGAACCCTCGCACAGCGGAGAAGTTCCCCAGGTTTCCCGGCGCACCCCAGAGCCTCAGTTCCTTCAGGTGGGGATGGACAGCAGCCAGCCCGGTCAGATCAAAGTCCTTCAGCTCGATGCCATGCAGCCCCCGTAGGTTCGGCAGTTCCGTGTGCGGGCGGTATTCCCCGATAAATTGGAGAGTCAAACCGCTGCCATCTTCGGGGGCATGGATGGCACAGGCGTCCGGCCCCTTGTTCTGGAACAGGAGCAGCTCCGTTCCCTCACACAGCCACAGCTCCTCCAGCCCGGTCATGTCCAGCATCAGCTTTCTGATGCTGGTGCCCCGCAGATCAAGTGTCCTCTGACCGTGGCTGAGCAAAGTCACTTCATCAACAAAGGAGTTTTCCCGCAAAAACTCCAGCAGATCCGGGTGCCACCGCTCGCAGATGAGTTCGGAGAGGCAGGGCAGAGCCTTTAGTTCCAGCGCCGAATCGAATGGCGCGTACTGGTCCATCACCCGATGGCTGCTGACCTTCACCGGGATACCGCCGATCTCCGTTTGCTCGTCACTGTCCATGGCCACCTTGAAGGCCCGCCGCCGTTCCTCCGGAATGGCCTGCCACCGGATCTGGAGGTACACATCATAGCCGTCACTCCAGCCTCCATAGGAGCGGCAGGGCTGGTCGGTGAAGGGCGGAAGTGTGCCCACCAGCTTATACTGGGGTGGGACCTCCAACGGCACCCGCAGCAGGTGAAGGTTACGGGGCCAGTACATGAAGTCCTTGTAGAGCGGGCGGAGATGGGGCAGTTCCTCCGCAGTCAGAGGGGCGTCGCCCACCCAATCCAGAGAGAGGACCACTGCCCAAGATTCTTTGCTCACCGTGTCCGGCGGCGCAATATAGGCCACCTGGCAGGCGGTGTAGCGTTTCAGATATTGGTTATAGACTGTATAGACCTCTCCGGCGTTGGCTTTCATGGCGCCACGCTCCTCTCATCCGTTCTTTTCCAGATAGAATCCCCATACACAGTTGGAGAACTCCCCGGCGGCAAAGCGGTGGATCTGCCCATCAATCTCTACCTGCCAGACCTCGAAGGTATGGTCTTGGTGATAGATCGGGTCTTGGACTTTTACTCGCTTGCCGGTGGTTTGCCAGTAGTAGTCAAAGATGTTCACACCGAACAATTTGCATTGACCGTCTGGGCCAAAGGTTTCATATTCCCATGCCATGTGATGCCTCACAATCCCGTGCGCTGCCAGCCGTCCAGCCGCTCCTGAACCCCGTCGATCATCCAGCCATCGCCCACACGCTTCATGAGGAAACGGCGGTCAAAGCCGGTGTTTTTCTCCCTGGTGTAGATGTAGAGCTTGTTCTTGGTGATCTGCTCCGCGTCAAGGAATTCTT
>OJMH01004153.1_pt1 | contig 10072 bp, 10 predicted proteins | sample 1597111 | NCBI WGS metagenome assembly OJMH01 (sample SAMEA2452115, study PRJEB22498) | human gut metagenome
CTCCATCGAAGTTGAGGACTTTGGGCGGGGCTGCCCGGTCGGCTACAACAGCAAAGAGGGTCGGTTCAGCTGGGAGCTTGTCTACTGCGAGCTGTATGCCGGCGGAAAATACAACAACATCTCAGGCGAAAACTACGAGTATTCACTCGGTCTTAACGGTTTGGGCGCGTGCGCCACGCAGTATTCGTCCGAGTACATGGACGTTACCGTTTGGCGCGACGGGAATAAATACGAGCTGCATTTTAAAAAGGGCAAGGTTCTCGGCAAAAAGGGTCAGGAGCTGACGATAACTCCGGCAGACCGCAAAAAAACCGGCACCACGATCAAATGGCGCCCAGACCTCGAGGTGTTTACCGATATTGATATACCCGAGGAGTTTTTTAAGGATATTCTCCACCGTCAGGCGGTCGTAAACGCCGGCGTTACCTTCCGCTTCCGCAATCAGAACGGCAATAAATTTGACGTTACCGAATACGTTTACGAAAACGGCATCCTCGACTATGTTCATGAGATAGCACATGAATCGCCGCTCACCTCGCCGTATTTCATAAGCGCCGAGCGCCGCGGCAGAGACAGGGCGGACAAGCCCGAGTACAAGGTCAAGCTCTCGGCGGCATTCTGCTTTTCAAATAAAGTCAAGGCGATAGAATATTATCACAACTCATCGTGGCTTGAATACGGCGGAGCGCCCGAGAAGGCGGCTCGCAGCGCCTTTGTTTATGCCATCGACGCTTACATAAAGAAGATCGGCAAATATCAGAAAAACGAGAGCAAGATAAACTTTCAGGATGTTGCCGACTGCCTTGTGCTGGTCACAAACTGCTTCTCGACCCAGACCTCGGATGAAAACCAGACCAAAAAGGCGATAACCAACCGCTTCATTCAGGAAGCGATGACGGATTTCTTCAAGGAAAAGCTCGAGGTCTATTTCATTGAGAATAAGCCCGAGGCAGATAAGATCGCCGAGCAGGTGCTCGTCAATAAGCGCAGCCGCGAGGCGGCGGAGAAGACCCGCCAGGGCATGAAGAAGAAGCTCTCCGGCAGCATCGACATAGCAAACCGTGTGCAGAAATTCGTTGACTGCCGCAGCCGCGATCCCGAAAAGCGTGAAATATACATCGTCGAGGGCGATTCGGCTTTGGGCGCATGTAAGCTTTCGCGAGATGCGGATTTTCAAGGCATCATGCCGGTGCGCGGCAAGATCCTCAACTGCCTTAAGGCCGACTATGTCCGCATATTTAAAAGCGACGTAATAACGGATCTGCTCAAGGTCCTCGGCTGCGGAGTCGAGGTCCAGGCAAAGGGACAGAAGGACTTAAACGCCTTTGATATAAACAATCTGCGCTGGAACAAGGTCATCATCTGCACCGATGCCGATGTTGACGGCTTCCAGATCAGAACGCTGATACTTACAATGATATATCGCCTTGTGCCGACGCTCATCCGCGAGGGCTATGTGTATATAGCCGAGTCGCCGCTGTATGAGATCGAGTGCAAAGGAAAAACCTATTTTGCCTATTCCGACAAGGAAAAGGCGGATATAGTTTCCGGCCTTGGCGGAGCAAAAGCGACGATAAACCGCAGCAAGGGTCTCGGCGAGAACGATCCGGACATGATGTGGATGACGACCATGAACCCCGAAACTCGCCGCCTTATAAAGGTCATGCCCGAGGAAGCCGAGCACATGTCACAGATGTTCGATCTGCTGCTGGGCGACGATCTTGCCGGAAGAAAAAATCACATTGCCGAAAACGGATATCTGTATCTTGATATGGCGGATATCTCCTGAGAGGTGACGAATATGAAATTTGATAAAGCACGCAACCTTGTTAAGCTTCTGCTTGCCATGTGCATAGTTTTCTGCACTGCCGGAATAATTACGAACGGAAGCCAGGCCGGAGCAATATCGGCGCTGATATCTGTTCTGTTTTTCATCATGGCGTTCATAGTAATTTCGCTTTACTGCAAGTGCCCTAACTGCGGCAAGCGAATATACCTCGGCCTGTTCAAGGCGGTAAACTGCCCACGATGCAGACGAAACCTCATAACCGGCGCAAAAAGCAAGGGAAAGAAGCGCTGAAAGGATAATTTATGGCTAAAAAACAGGTACCCGAAAGAAAACAATTCAATAATCCCAACGTCGTCGGCCTGCGCGCCGAGGTGCTTGAGCAGCCGATAACCGAAACTCTTGAGCAAAACTACATGCCGTATGCCATGAGCGTCATCATATCCCGAGCAATTCCCGAGATAGACGGCTTCAAGCCCTCGCACAGAAAGCTGCTGTATACTATGTACAAGATGGGACTTTTAAGCGGTGCGAGAACCAAGAGCGCCAACATTGTCGGCCAGACAATGCGCCTCAACCCCCACGGCGACGCGGCAATATACGAAACCATGGTGCGCCTTTCCAAGGGCTATGACGCGCTTTTAACGCCTTTTGTTGACTCCAAGGGCAACTTCGGCAAGGTCTATTCACGCGATATGTCGTTTGCTGCATCGCGATACACAGAGGCAAAGCTTGCTCCGATATGCACCGATATCTTTGGTGATATTGATAAGGACACGGTCGAGTTTAACGATAACTACGACGGGAGCATGAAAGAGCCGGCGCTTTTGCCGACGGCATTTCCGAACGTCCTCGTGTCGGGAAACACCGGCATAGCCGTCGGCATGGCAAGCCAGATATGCGGCTTTAACCTTGAAGAGACCTGCCGCGCAACGATAGAATATCTTCAGGATCCCGAGTGCGATATTTTCCTCTCCATGCCGGCTCCCGATTTTTCGACCGGCGGCGAGATAGTGTACGACCGCGCCGAGATGGAGACTATCTACAACACCGGCCGCGGAAGCTTCAAGGTGCGCTCCAGATGGCGGCACCTTCCGAAGGAAAATATAATCGAAATATACGAGATACCGTATACCACGACCTCCGAGGCTATCGTCGATAAGGTGGCCGAGCTTATAAAGGCCGGCAAGATCAAAGAGATAAACGACATGCGCGACGAAACAGACCTCAGCGGTCTTAAGCTTGCCATTGATCTCAAGCGCGGCACCGATCCGGAAAAGCTCATGCAGAAGCTGTTTAAGCTCACTCCGCTTATGGACAGCTTCCCGTGCAACTTCAATATCCTTGTTGCCGGAAACCCAAGAGTCATGGGCGTAAAAGAGATCCTGGGCGAGTGGACGGCATGGAGGATCGAGTGTGTCCGCCGCCGCGTGTATTTTGACCTTACAAAGAAAAAGGACAAGCTGCACCTTCTCAAGGGTCTTGAAATGATCCTTCTGGACATTGATAAAGCCATTGAGATCATTCGCAATACCGAGCTTGAAAGCGAGGTCATACCGAACCTTATGATGGGCTTCGGCATTGACAAGATCCAGGCCGAGTATGTTGCCGAGATCAAGCTGCGCAATATAAACAGAGAATATATCCTCAAGCGCACATCGGAGATAGAAGAGCTTGAGCAGGCGATAGCCGAGCTTGAAGAGACGCTTAAAAGCCGCAGAAAGATCAAAAATATAATCATCTCCGAGCTAAAGGCAATAATAAAGAAATACCCCTCGCCGCGTAAAACCGGTATCGTTTACGCTTCAGAGATCGAGGAATATGTCGAGAGCGAAACGGTGGAGGATTACCCCGCGACGGTTTTCATTTCAAATGAGGGATACCTTAAAAAAATTACGCCTTTGTCGCTGCGCATGAACAGCGAGCAGAAATTTAAAGACGGCGATGCGCTTCACATGAGCTTTGAGGCGACAAATCGCACGGAGATGCTTATATTCACCGATAAGCAGCAGGTGTATAAAACGCGCCTGTCCGATTTTGACGACACCAAGGCGTCGGCTCTCGGCACATATCTGCCGACAAAGCTCAGCATGGACGAGGGCGAGAAGGTGCTCGAGGTCATCTGCCCGGGCAATTACCGCAAAAATCTGCTGCTGTTCTTTGAAAACGGCAAGGTCGCGCGCCTTGACCTTGCAAGCTACGAGACGAAAACAAACCGCAAAAAGCTCATAAACGCCTATTGCGATAAAAGCCCGCTTGCGGCGGTGTATATGATAGGCGAGGAGATAGACATTGCCGTGTTCTCGTCCGACGGACGCGCGCTTGTGTTCAACACAACGCTGCTGCAGCTTAAAACGAGCCGAACCACGCAGGGCGTTTCGGTGATGAATCTGAAGAAAAATCACAAGCTGATATCGGCTGCTCCCTTGACGGACACCGTTATCAAAAATGTTTCGCGTTACAGAGTCAGAAGCCTGCCTGCCGCCGGAGCATTGCTCAGGGATGAGGACAGGGGAGAGACTCAGATGTCACTTATCGACTGAGGAGGACATTATGAAAGCAACAAAGACAAGCGAGTATTTTGCTCAGTATGCACTTATAATTCTCGGCTCCGTGCTGTTTGCGGCCGGATTTCAGTTTTTCCTGTATCCGAACTCCATAATCGTCGGCGGAGTCAGCGGTATCGCAATGATAATAAACTATCTGACCGCTCTGCCCGTCGGCGTTATGACCATCATTTTGAACATACCTCTGTTTATCATCGCGTGGCGGCATTTCGGAACTAAATTCATCATTGCGTCTCTTGTCGGAATGCTGCTGTCGTCGGTGCTTGTTGACGTTTTTGCGCTTATAAAATACTGTCCGACGAACGACATGCTGCTTGCCTGCATCGTCGGCGGCGCAGTAAAGGGACTCGGACTCGGCATAATCTACTATGCCGGCGCAACGACGGGCGGAACCGATATAATCGCAAAATTTGTGCGCCTGAAGTTTCCGTATATAAACTTCGGAACGCTTGTTCTGCTGACCGACGCCGTCATAATAATCGCGTTTGCGATCATCTTCAACAAGGTCGAAGGCGCAATGTATGCGATCATTACGATGTTTGTGGTCTCCAAGGTCGTCGATCTTGTGCTCTACGGCATTGATAACTCCAACGTCTGCTATATCATAAGCGAAAAAAGCGACCAGCTTGTGAGCGATATAACCGACAGGCTGCATCGCGGCGTGACAATCCTCGAGGGCGAGGGTGCGTATTCGCATCAGAATAAGCAGGTGCTCCTGTGCGTTGTAAAGCGCACTCAGATATCCGATATCCGCAAGATCATAAAGAGCATTGACGAGAATGCGTTCTTCATAATCACCGATGCAAAGAACGTTTTCGGCAAGGGCTTCGGCGATATCACCGATAATCAATAAAATTCGTCGAACGAGATAAATTTTACTTGACAAATCCGAAAAATGTGGTATTATTTATCTCGTTCCGTGTGCGGGCATAGCTCATCCGGTAGAGCGCCACCTTGCCAAGGTGGAGGTAGCGAGTTCGAGTCTCGTTGCCCGCTCCAATAAAAAACCTTTGTCAAAAGACAAAGGTTTTTTGTTTTATATACCGAGTTACGTTGCAAAGCCTGCGTACTGCGTCATATACAGCTCGTAGTATTTGCCCTTTTGCTTTAGCAGCGACATGTGGTTTCCACTTTCAACGATCTTTCCGTGATCCATGACGATTATGAGGTCGGAATCGCGTATAGTCGAAAGTCTGTGCTCGATAACAAGACTTGTACGGCTGCGCATGATGCGCCGCATTGCGTCCTGAATTGCTTTTTCGGTGCGCGTGTCTACGTTCGACGTGGCCTCGTCGAGTATGAGTATTTCCGAATCCTCAACAAAGGCTCTCGCTATCGCCAAGAGCTGACGCTGCCGTTTTCAATCCACGGCTTGCTGCCGAGAATTTCGGACAGTCGACGCCAAGAGGCCATACCGCGTGAAATGTTCTGAGATATCATAGTCAGGCCCATTATGCCGTTGAGAAGGGAAGAGGCGTAGGTCACAGCTGCCATTATGCTGCCCGGGCTGGTGTTGCCGAGCGCGACCTCCCCGGAACCTGCGATAAATATCAGAGTGATTATAAGGTTGATAAGCAGGTTTATGTCGATAAAAGGCTGAGCGCCCCCGGACGCTTTATAAGCTGAAGCCAATACCAATAACACCCAAATGACAAGACCGCCGATCATCTGATCGACGGCCTTGTTATATTCGCCAACAAAAATCAGCCCATCCTATCCAATGGGCTGATTCTGTGTAAACAGTTGATAATAATGAAAACATGCTTATCTGTTCTATAAACTGGAAGTTATCGCTTTTTATTCAATACGAACATTTACTGGGCCTATTACAAGATTTCCTCCTCCAGCTACAGTGTACCATTTACCTTTCTCCAGTTTGATTTTTTCTGATACGCCAGATGTAATATACCCTACCACATATCTTTCACCCGTTTCAATATCAGTAAAGACCACATCCGTATCACAATCGCCACTTACTTTTACGGTTCCAAATAGTGGCTGTATTTGTTCTGATTTGATTATGCCCCCATTGTTTGCAAGTGTAAATGTATGTTCCTTTTGAAAATTGGTATAAAAGAGAATTGCAACTACGAATATTGCTATTGTACATAGAATTAGCCATATTTTTCTGTTCATAAATGCCTCCTCAGCTTCCGATTTGTCGAATTGATTATATCGGACTGTCTCCTCGACACTGCCTATCACAATATGTGTTGTCCATCTGCCCGGATACGGTTCCGTTTTTCCTGGAACACGGCTGGATTCCAATGGATAGGACAACCCAAGCGTGATCACGATATACGGGTCTGGCAAGTCTGCTTTTTTTCTCACCCTAAGAAAAGACACTCACGCGAATAGATTTCGATTGGAAAAAGAAATTTGGCTTTTTTTCACTTGAATCTTTGCTTCCGGAAATTCACTTATCAGTTTCGATGGAATGCTTGATATAGCGGAAATGCGGACGCGTGTGCATCAAAAAAAGCAAGAACATCAGTCTCTAAATAGTCCATTACGTCACCTCCACAAAGTCTTGCGCTTTATACTTTCAAAATTGAAAATCCGGTTCTAGCCAAAACATTTCAGCACTTCACTGATTCATCCCATATCTATCGCTCAAATCAATGCCGGTGTCTGTGCCAGAATGGAGATAACAGCAATCGCCAGTAAAATCAATGCGATTATAATCAATACGATGATGATTTTTTTCTTCATATCAGACATTGCGGTACCCTCCCTTAACAGCACCTTAAGCGGACCAGCTCGTCAGGCTACGGAAACTACATTACCATCACCGATGCAGTCACGCAGAGCGGCAGCAGCTTTTCCTATTCCAATCTGGAACTCTGCTCTTTGGATGCAAACTCAAGCTATGATTTCCAAATATATATCCGGGATCAGCTGAACACGCTCTCCGGCGTCAATCTGTATTTCACTGTACCCCAGGGAACTCCGCTGGTTGCACTGCGAAAGAAAAAGATTTGCATCAACACCCCAACACCGGATGCCGCCCTCAATCGCGCGCTCAAGCAGGGCGCGGCTGTACTCGCAAAGGAAGCTCGTCATGTAGTAGGTTGCCATTTCTATCGCCCGTACGCGGCGCACGCAGACGGGTCGAGAATGCTCCGGGCAGATTCAGCAGCGGTTCGGGAGTGTTTTTGCAGACATAAGCCACGCAGATATTCCCATCGCTCTGCGCCTGCAGGATCAGTTCATTTTAAGCCTCTTGCAAGAGATTCTCAAAATACAGCAGATGCTTTAAATCTTTCATGTTTCCTCCGTATTTTTACCTTAGCGATAGGCCTGCATAGTGCGAACCGATATTATTTTAACATTTTCGATGAGAATTGCAACATAAAACTATGCTTTATGTCGGAAAACTAACAAAAAAGAGCAGACCGACAGGCTGCTCTTTTCGTTATAGCGCTTTATGCTGTTTTAAAAATTAAATCAGATCTTTTCCTCGACGTTCTTGCTGTCGTGGTATTTAATAAGGGCATTGTATATTTTTTCGATGAGCTTCATGTCCGCGTTGGTCATGTATGCCAGAAACAGCAGACAGAGCAGAGTGAACAGAACTATTAAAACTATCCAGTACCAAGCCATTTTTATTTCCTCCTAAATTACCAGCTGAGATTGTCTTCGTAATCGAGCAGCGTCGGGTCGAGGGGCTCCTCGCGCAGGACGGTCGTCATGTACTGATTGAATGCCTCGCGCATCTCGCGGCGAGATACGGTGCGCGGATCCATAACGTCGTGGGGTATCCAAATGAGGTGGATGCCGCGCTCGCGTGCCTGATCCTCGAACAGACCGTGCAGGCCGCCGACGTTTTTGCAGGAAACGTGGTCGTACATGATGACGATGTTGACGTTGAACTTCTCGCACATCTTCCAGCACTCGTCGAGCAGGTTTACATAACCTCCGTTAGTGTGGGAGCGCATCATCATTCTCTCATAGCAGCGAACGAGGTCGGCAAGCGCCTGATCCTTGTTGTCGGTGCTGATGGGCAGGTAGCTGAGCATTGCCTCCATGTCGTTTACACAGGTGACGCCCCAGCAGTGCTGAGTCCAATAGGTGAAGTTGGTGTAATAATGCGCGGGGCATGCCCAGACGAGGCAGCGGTACTTGGGCTTGGGTGCGTTTGCGGCCTTGTCCTTTTCATAGCCCTTGAGCATCATCTTGGTGACCTTGCGGTCGGTCTTGAGCATGAACTCGTCCATGCACGCGGCCGCTTGGAACTCATACTCGCGCTGGAGCGCAAGTGCCGCGCCGCAGACCTGGGGATAGTCGGTGCAGTTGACGTCCCATTTTTCAATCATGCAGCGGGAGCTTTCGTTGTACATCTCGGCATTTTTCCAAAATGCGTCCCAGTCCCACTTTACGCCGAACTGCTGCTCAAGGAATTCAATGCCCTTTTTGAGGTTCTTGATCGCGTAGGTCTGTACCTCGGGCTCATTTATTCTCTGCGGGGGAGTTATCTGGAACGAGGGCAGATCCTTGAAGTGGCGGGTGAGGATATTTGTCTGAGAGATAGCACCGTCGCAGGGCATGGTGCCGGTGAAGTAGCACTTGCCGACGCGGGGATAGTCGTCCACCACGGCGCAGCCGCACTCGGAGGCGGGCTCGGGGCAGACGTCTGCCGGCAGACGAGGTGCTCCATTGCGTCTATGTAGAACATACTTGCGTTCTGGTCGACCTCGGAGGGCAGCCCGATGGCGAACATGGCGATGTCTATCCACTTGACGGTGGGGAAGCCCATCATGATAAGGTGTGGGGTCATCTCGTCGAACATGACGGTGTTCTCGCGCAGCTTTGCCGCACGCTTGCTGTTCGGGCGCAGGTTTTTGTCGCGCACGATGATGTCACGAACGCCGATGACGGAGTTATGCAGGACGGAGAAGAACTGGTTGTGAGCATAATGCAGTTCCTTGCCGCGCAGCCCCATGGTGTGGCGGTCGACCATGTGCGCCGCGGTGAGGTAGGAGACCATCCAGCGGTAGCGCAGCATAGATTTGACCATGAGTATGGGGTGGCAGCCAAGCTTTACGGCCATAAAGCCGTAAAGGTAGAGCCAGCGGAAGAAATCGTAAAAGGTGTCCTTAAAGCCTCTCCATTCGCGGGCGCGGAAGGCGCGGTGCTCGGCATCGTAATATCTGCCCAAGCCTTTGCCGGTTTTGGGGTTGTATGCCATGTCAGTTTTCCTCCTTCTGAGCTGTCCTAAGCTTTTTTATTTCAAGGCTCTCCACGAATGCCTGCACTCTCGTGCGAAGCTGTCCGCTCTGACCGGAAATATAGGGGCGGTCGATGGAGAGCATGTGGCTGCCGTAGTCGCGGGGCATGACCTGACTTGCGATTACGCGCTCATACGACCAGTAAGTGCAGAACTTCATCTGCTCGTAAATTGCGCCGTCGGCGTTAAAGTCCTTAATAAGCTGCGCGACGTGGTCGTTGCGGTACTTGACGCGGTGCATTGCGCTCTGACGCGGGCACTCCGTGTTTTGCAGATACCAGCGGCAGACCTGCGTCAGTGCGTCCTCGGTATCGGAGAGGATGATCTCCTGTCTGCCGGGGAAGGAGCCGTAGCAGTAGCGGTCGGCGACCACCAGTGCGCCGCAGCCCTCGATGAGCTTAATGAGCTGGGGATCGTCGATCTCCGAGCCGACAACGACAACGCGGACGCGGTAGTCCTTCTCGGCGTCGGTCTTGCGGCTTTTTATCTCCT
>OJMH01004155.1_pt1 | contig 10069 bp, 7 predicted proteins | sample 1597111 | NCBI WGS metagenome assembly OJMH01 (sample SAMEA2452115, study PRJEB22498) | human gut metagenome
GTTTCCTACTGGTGGAACTTGTTGTTCCATCAGCCGGACTACATCGAGCGATGCCCGATCATTAACCAATTCTCGGAAGAAGACTGGCAATTGCTCTGCCGAAAGCATCCGCTATTGAAGAAATACCGCTCTTGAACTACGTGTAAGGAAGCGTATTGCCCTCGTTGGCAATACGCTTCCTGCTTACTTAAAGCGAACGATTCGAGAACCGTTTCTCCCTTGATTTCATGTCTGAATCGATGCCCCTGTACAGTGATACAGGGAGCCATTGAAACAGCGTAAAACGATCAGAAATCTGTGGAAATAGCGGGAGATTTTTGCCCTTATTCCGACAAGTAGGAAACAAGGACTTGAAAATGGAATCCTTTGCGATATGTTAACCAATTCAAAACGGGGCAGCAGCTTGAAGTATCCAGAAACATCCAAAACCTTATTGGAAAAGATGACCGGGGGAGATGAAGTCTCCTGGGAGGAGTTTATTGCCCGCTATTCGGAAATCATTATTTCGCTCGGTCGCCTGAAAGGACTGACTGATACCGAATGTGACGACTTGCTCCAAGAGGTCATGTTCCGCTTCTTTCAGAACTCCAAAACCTTCGTGTTTGATCCGGGAATTGCCCGGTTCCGTACCTATTTCGGCAGGATCATTCACGGTAAAATCATCGATATTCTGCGAAAACGTCCTCCGGTAAGCCAACCAGTGGAAACTCTTCCGGAAGATCCCGCAGATGCGGATGACGGCCCGGATGACATCTTGAATACCGCGTTATTGTACGAATGGCGCGCGTTGATCCTGCATGACGCCATGGAACTTCTCCGAAAGGAAGTGGAGCCGATCACCTACTGCGCCTTTGAACTCTACATGGTGCAGGAAATGCCGATCGATCAGGTCATCAGTCAACTCGGAATCACGAAGAATCAGGTTTATATCGCCCGTACCCGCTGCGTTCAGAAATTGAAACATATTATCGCTGAAATCAACGCAGCCGATCCGACTTTGGAGCTGCCGGAAAATGGAATATAAAACGGGCGATGTCATCGGCGCTTACCGGTTGCTGGAGCAATGCGGCAAAGGTTCTTTCGGTCAGGTCTTCCTGGCGGAGAACCTCTTCTCCGGCCAGACGGTAGCCTTGAAGCTTCTGACGGGAACCGGAAAGGCGATGCAAAAGGAACTGGACGGGCTGATCCGTTTCCGTTCCTGCCGTCACCCGAATCTGCTGCCGATCCTGCATATCGACAAAGTGGACAATCACCTTTATTACACCATGCCGCCGGCTGACAATCTCACTCCCGGAGAGGGATATTCCGCCGATACGCTGGCGCATCGGTTGAGTTCACAAGGTCCTCTACCGGCTTCGGAAGTTATGGCAATGACAGTGGAACTGCTTGCCGGATTGAAGGAGCTGCATCGACATAAGCTGATGCATCGGGACATCAAGCCGGATAATATTCTCTGGCTCAACCGACAGGCGGTACTGGCGGATGTCGGGTTGGTCAGGAATCATGCCGATACTGGTGTTTGCGGTTCTCCCGGTTTTATGCCGGAAGATGTACTTGCCGGGCAGCGGAAAGCAACGGCGGCGGATGATCTGTACGCGCTGGGGAAAGTGATTTATTGTGCATTGACGGGATTGGGAGTGGAAGAGTTTCCCCGATTGCCGGGGAAGTTTTCCGATCCGGTCGCCAAACGATTGTTTCGGGCAGTGTGTATGGCTTGTTCCAGTCAGTCATCGGTCAGGACTGCCGATGCGTTCAGGCGACTTCTGGCTCCGTCCGGCCATGCCGCCGGCAAACGAATTTGGCTTTGGGGCTGGCTTGCCGGAGGAGTTTTCCTTGCCGCACTTCTGATAGCAGGATGGGCAATGCATGCCAACCGTAAGCGACCGCGCGTGGTATTATCATGGGGATCGCCTCCACCAGTTGTTTCTCCTGCTCTTTCCGCAACACCACCGGAACCGCCGAAGCCTCCGGAATTGCCATCCAAGCCGGAGCCGTCTCCCTATCCGGCAGCCCCTTCGATCGGAACGTTTCAGTCAGCCGACAGCAAACGTTTGCGGGAGGCAGGTTACGCCGATATCGACGCCGACAAGGAACTGGCGTTGCTGCGGGAAAAATATTTGCAGCTCATGCCGCGCTATACATCGGAGTTACAGGAGAAATGCAGCAAGCGCTCTTCTGAAATGCGCGCCTATTTGAGTTATCTGGACAAATCCATCAGCGATCCATTGGCCCGTGCGGAAGCCAAGCGGGAGATCGATGAAATGCAATCCGCAGATATCCTATGCCGACTTAGTGGAGAAATTTTCTACTACAAACATGCATACGAGTTGTTCATAAGGCAGCGAGATATTTCTTCTTCCGGGCTCTCCTCCCAACATAGGCGCTTGGATTATTCCAAATATCTGCTTGATTTCTACGATACGCATTGCCAGACTCCAAAATAATTTCATTTTTATGAGCCTCCCGTGAAAGATTCGCCGATCCGGTACGGATAATATAGAAAAGCCCTCCTGTTGCACTCGTTCGCAGGCACGTTAATGCCGGGGAAAGTCACGCATAAACGGAGTTTCAGCTTGACAAACTGTTCAAAAGATGATAGTTTATTATCGCAATTCACCTTTAATCAACGGAAAGGGACGATAAGTTACTGATCTGAACAGCAACAACTGAAACATATAACGTTAAGCAATCTTTCGCTCGGAAAACGCCAAATTCACAGCAGGAAAGACACAGCTCAACGGATACGTCATTGTGGCGTCTTCCGTTTGCGTGGTCTTTCCAGGCATTGGCGTGCCTCCGAGCGACAGCAACGGAGGGCGCCTTTTTATTTGCCTTTCGCCGACGGTCAAGTATTCGAAAGGAGGGATGTGCATTGTAATAAGAGACAGGTTCAGAGAAGGATTTATCACAAAATGAAGGAGTGGGAAATGAGTAACGACGAATGGCTATTGGGAGAAATGAATGTTTACGCGGATTCCCTGCCAGCTCCAACCGGATTGGTCGCGAATATCGGTGCTGAAAATGAAGTGACGGTTTCCTGGAACGACATGTCGTCCGGAGAGGGATATATAGAGTACAGTGTTCAAGTCAGCCGGTTTTCTGATTTCCGGGATGTATCTGATTATGGCAGTCCGGCGATTGTTGATTCATTCATGGAGTCCGATAATACATTCTGGATGATCCTCGACAAAGGAAGCTATTATATCCGGGTGAGAGCCATTGATTACACAGGGGAATACGGCGAATGGTCCACCGTCATTACGGTCGATGTGCCGATTGCGTGGATGACAGGCTACGAGGGAACTATTCTTGGCGTGGAGGGAATGGATGACCGGCTGGATACCTCCAATACACGAATTTCCGAAGTGACGGTAAACCGGAATGGATACCTGTCCGTACAGGATGGCGGCAAGACTCGAGGGATTATTGTAAATTCCGGCGGTCAGATGCGGCTTGGCGACGACTGGGCTGTTTATACTGAAACTTACGCAATAGAAACCGTTATCAATGACGGTGGAAGAATGATGGTAAAGGGAGGCTATGCGCAGCATACCGTTATCAATACGGGAGGCGAACAAACTGTTTATGGAGTATTTTCGTCTTTTACTTTCATGGAAGATTGGGTCGGTGCTTATGATACTACCGTCAATGGAGGTACACAGACCGCGATTGCAGCCAGTATTTCCCGGACTACTGTGAACTCCGGCGGCTTGATGGTTCTTCACGGCGGACTGGTTGATTCTCTGACAGTAAATTCGGGCGGTATCGCAAAAATTTACAGTTATCAGGCAGGAAAAACTGCAACTACAGACAGCACACGTTTTGAAATTACTTATTTCGCCGGTCGTGCCGCCGACATGGCCATTAACGGAGGCACGGCATATTTGTACGACGGCACTACTGCCGACGATACCCGGATCGGTTCCGGCGGTGTCATGATGGTCCATGCAGGAGCGGAAGCGTTCGACACCACGATCTCCACAGACGGTTCGCTGATGGTGCTTGCCGGCGGACGGGCGACCGACAGTGTGCTGAACGGTGGTTCCATTCATGTCGCAACCGGCGGCTTGATTGATGGAGTTTCCATCAATTCCGGCAAGCTTTATCTGTATGGCGGCGCGATTCTTGACGGCATGGTCAATGTCAACGGTACGGTCATGCTTGATGATGTGACGATGAATCGGGGAACGTTGAATCTTCAATTGACTTCCGCTTCCGCCGTTTCTCCGATGATCAATGATTTGTCGTATCTGGAAGGTGGCGAGTTGACCGTCACGGTTGACGCCGCGCCAGGTGCCGGCATCTATGTCTTGGCCGGAAATGCCGGGCAATACAGTCAGAGCATTTCGTTGAAAGCCGACAGCGGAACGCTTGGAGCGCTTACGGTAAACGGCGACGCTCTGAATTATGGTGCATATCGTTATCAGCTTCTACTTTCCGATAATTCCGACTTGACGCTTCAGATCAGTAGTTCCATTGTACTCGCGAAGCCGGAATATTCTGTTTCGACGACAGAGCCGACCAATCAGGATGTCGAAATCATTGCCGCTTTCTCTGCCGACGCGGTGATCCGGGAATATTCCTTTGACGGCCAGAACTGGTCCGCCTATCAGGGAAAGATCATTCTCTCCGGCAACGGTTCCGTCTACTTTCGGGAGGGGGACGGTTCGGGCAACTACGGCCCGGTGGCAAGCTGCATCGTAAACAATATCGATAAGATCGCCCCCGAGAAGCCGCAGTTGACCGCGTCCACTCAGGAGCCGACTTACGACGCGGTCCTGGTTACCGCCCTGTTTTCCGCCGATTCGGTCAAGCGGGAATATTCGCTGGACGGGCGGAGCTGGCAGACCTATACTAACCCGGTCGCCGTGACCGGAAACGGCACCGTCTATTTCCGCGGAACCGACGCTGCGGGCAATACCGGCGTTGCGCAGTATGAGGTATCCAATATCCTTACGGTTTCGCCTGAGGCCCCGTCAACCGTCAGCCTCGCCCGCAGCAGCTATAAAAAGTACAACATTACCTTGAAGTGGGACAAGGCGACGACGGCGGATAAGTCAATCAAAATCGCCAACTACGAGATCAGCATCAATGGAGTGATTTACACATCGAAATCCACTTCATTTTCGTTGAAAAACGTCGATCTTGGCAGTTATGAATGCATGGTTCGCGCCATTGACAGTAACGGGAATGTCGGTAAATGGAGTGATGTGACGACTTTCACGGCGGTCGACGAAACCGCTCCAGTCGTGAAAATCACCTCCGTTTCTGTCAACGGTTATGATCTGATTCTGGGGTGGAACGGCGAGGATAAGAAAGGAGACATCATTTCCTATAGCGTCAAATATGACGGGATTATCCGGGAGATGCTGGGCGGAGACGCTTCCTCCATGACACTGACGCTTTCCGAAAGCGATGTGGGCAAGCATAAAGTCGAGGTGATCGCCTTCGACGGCACCAACTACAGCAAGGCTGCCTCCAAAACTGTCGCGGTCAAGGATGTGACGCCCCCGGAACAGGTGACCGGCCTCTCGGTTCCCGTTGCGGACAGTAAATACAAAGCGATACTTTCGTGGCATATCGGAACCGATAATTCCGGCAAGGTTGCTCGGTATGAAATTTTGCTCGACAACGGCAAGATTCTGAAATCGACCCGAACCGCTCTCTCTGTCAGCAAATTGGCGGTCGGCGAACACACCTATCAGGTCCGGGCCCTCGACCAGGCGAAGAATGCTGGAGCATGGAGCGAGGTGCAGACTTTCATCGTCCGGGATATGACCGCTCCGACTTCGATCAAAGGCAAGGCGACCGTAACCGGCTACAGTGTCGGCTTCGAGCTTTCCGGCAAGGATAACTCCGGTGAAATCGCGAAGTACATCGTTAGTTGCGGCGATAAAGTGGTGGAAACCACTTCCTCTTCGGCTGTTCTGGACGGCTTTGACCCCGGCAAACATTCGGCTGTCGTTGTTGCTTATGATGCGGAGGGGAATGCCAGTAAAGCGGCCAAGGTTACTTTTACCGTGAAGGATGTAACAGTGCCGGAGCAGGTGATCGGTTTGAGCAGTTCGAATGTTCAGGATAAGAATTATAAAGCAAATCTGTCCTGGCAGGTGGCGTTTGACAACAGCGGGAAAATTGCTCAATACGAAATCCTGCTTGACGGCAAATTTTACCACTCCAGCAAGCCGACTCTCACTACCGCAAAACTTACGGTCGGCGAACATAGCTATCAGGTTCGAGCGATTGACCAGACGAAGAATGTCGGAGCATGGAGCGAGGTACAGACTTTTATCGTTAATGATGTCACCGCTCCGAATAAGGTCTCCGCCAAGGCTAAAGTCACCGACAACTGGGTCGGAATCGAATGGAAGGAGGCGAAAGACAATGTCGGAGTCACAGCCTATGAGGTCTGGTTCGGCGAGAGCAAAGACTGCATGAGCCTGGGATACCAACTGGAGGCCAATCAATTCTCCTGCGACTTCAGCGGAATCGACAAGGGAACCTGGTATTACGGCGTGGTGGCAATCGATGCCGCCGGCAACCGGAGTACGCTGACGACCTCCAAACTGACTGTAAAGCAGGAGCTGGAGACGGCGGTTCCGGTCGAGCTTTCAGTATTTCCCTTCCAAAACGATGAACAGTATTCCTCCGGTTTATTGAATTTGGCGGCGGGATTCTAAACAACCTCCACAAAAAAGAAAAGGAAGCTTATGAACACCAGAATTGCAGTATGCGGACACAATGCAGAAGCCAGAATCAACCTGATCCGGAGCGTCACTCCTCGGGGAACAATACCGGAAACGCCGCCGACAGGCAATGTTGTTTATGAAACCGAGAATATTGACTATCTTGATTGCGCTGTTCCGGTTCAGGAAATCGGCCAGCGTTTTGAAATCAATTTCGACTCCTCTGCTCCTGATCGGGCAGATGCTGTTTGGTATTGTCTTGACGGCAACTCCGGATTGGACGAACTGCAACAAGCTGCCGGACTCACCGGACGGGTACTCTTTGTTGTTACCGACGGTGATGAACTGGATGGTGAAAAACTGGAGAAACGAATCAGCATGCTGGAGCAAACCGGCTTCGACCGGGAAAAGATCATCATCGTTTCACTGAGGGAGAGAACCGGCCTTGTGTTGCTGATCGAACAAACGATCCGCCCTCTTGGCGGTACACTGGAAGAGAAGGATCCTGAGCTCGAAGCGTTGCGCAGGAAAACCTCAGAGGAAGCGAACAGCTTCATTTACTGGGCCTCTGGCCGCGCATTCGCAATTGCACTGGTTCCGCTGCCGATGGCGGATGTATTGCCGTTGGTAGCAAACGAGGCATATATGTTCTATAAATTGGGCGCGCTGTATGGCTACGCGGTGAACAAAACAATCTTGGCAGGGTTCCTCGGCTGTTTAGGCGCAAGCGTTGGCGGCAAAATCGCCGTCAGTTTCGTTCCGTTCCTGAAAGCTCCGATCGCCGCCGGTATTACTTACGGGGTGGGGTATGCCGCCAAGGCCTATTTCGAGTCTGGTATGAAGCTCGACCAGGAAATGCTTCGTGATATTTTCCTGAAGTCGAAGAAGAAGGGCGAAGAGGTCAATTGGAAAGAAAAAAACTGAAGCCACACAGGTTGAATCATGAGTCAAAAAGTTTGAATATCGCCAATGGTACAGGCCTTATCTCAATGCATTCCATGAATCAGTAAACAAATCGGCAGGAAGAGGCGAGCCAATATTGCCTTGGCTCGCAAGTTCCTCGATATTGTGTATCAAATATTAAGAAACAACTGGATGTTTGATGATTTTACTCAATTTGAGCTTGTGTAAAATTGAGTTTTCTCGACATCGAAGTGGAAATTTATTATGGGAGACAGATGATGCAGCCTAAAGTATTGATTTATGGTGATTCGCCGTTTATCCAAAAAGAAATAGTGCAGTGTTTGGCCAATGTTGAGCTGCTTAAATTGGAACAAGAGTCGGGAGAAATCAGCAGTGATTGTTCTCCGATAAGATTCATGAAATATTCAGGAACTCATACGGTTCCCGATTTTCAAAATTTCTGCCGTCGCAAGCAAGCGTATTTTGATCCCGAGTGTAATGAAACTGAAGATATTATTTGGTTTTTTTTAGGTCCCAAAACTTCAGAAGAACTATTGGACTATATCAGTCAGTATTCCGGACGTTATTGTCTTATTCTATGCGAAGCGAAAGAATTGGAACGAAAAGAGTACACTTCCTTTCGTTCTCTGTTAAAAACAAAAGGATTTAATGACCATAATCTTATTACAGTTTCACTACATGACGGGACGGGACTGGTAAGATTAATGGAACAGACGTTCAGTGTTTTTAAGGATTCATATGCAAAGCAAGAGTGTAAGAACCATGCAATGCTTACATTGTTGCGTAATCGCGAATCTAAAAAAGCTGATAGCTATATCTACTGGGCTGCCGGAAGAGCATTCTTTTTAGCCGCGTGCCCTATTCCCGTAGCCGATATCGGCCCATTACTTGCCAATGAGGCTTATATGTTTTTCAAAGTAGGGAAGACTTATGGATATGCAACAGATAAAGCCGCTCTCGTCAGTTTCCTCGGTTGTATTGGAGCCAGTATCGGCGGTATGGCGTTGGCCAGTTGGGTTCCTTTGCTGAAAGTGCCTATTGCCGCCGGTATTACCTATGCAGTGGGAAAAGCTGCTCAAGTATATTTTGAATCCAATATGAAACTGGATCAAAAGAAACTCAAAAAAATATTTGAGGCAGAGTTTAAAGTAGGAAAAAAAATGGACTGGAAGGCGATTGTTGAGAAATTAAAAATCAAAAAAGATTCTGCATTGCCTGAAGAATACGAAGGAAACGATAGCAACGTTTAAAAAATAAATGAGCTTATTGGAGATTCAATTACATGGTCGATAAGTAACAAAAGCCGCTGTTTGCCAATCTTTTCCGTATAGAAGAGTCGGGGAACAGCCCTCTGCATGTTGACGTTCAGCATGCAGAGGGTTCTAAGATCTTATTCTTTACTTACTCCCAGCAGCTTAATCAATCCGACTACTGCCGCGGCTCCGGTAACAAAGCCGAGGGTCAGCGCGTCAAAAACTGCTTTCCGGTCGCATCGCCGGAACGGAAAACAGCGCTCTTTCTTCTCTTCTTCCATGGTGGATTTCCTTTGTTTTTAGTGAATGAAAACCGGCAGCCGAAACAGCCGGGGTGCTGATACTCTGCGGCTCGCACCATCTTCCGCAGAGGGCGTACCCGGTTGGGGTTACTTCCATAAGGTCGGCGGCTGGCCGTCGAGACCGAAGAGGCGCGTCAGTCCGCGATAGCATTGATCGGCGCGGGCGGGGCTGTACTTCTTGGCGTTCTCGGTGAACGCATTCAACAGGCTCCAGCGCGTCGGCTCGGCGAACTCTTCATGCCGGGGCTCTTTGAACTCTCGGAAGATCGGCACGATATCGCAGGAGTTGACCGCTCCGGCTTCCGCCGCTTTTACGATGGCGGCACGGGCAGTATCATCCCTGACAAACTGAATCTTCAGGTCTTCGGCCACGGTTTCGAGCGTCAGGAAATCATCTTCGAGTGCGTCGATGGCTTCCACGACCAGGCCGTTCAGCTCAATCCGTGAGGTATGCCGTCGCTTCAGAACCGTACTGCCGCCGAACATGAGATTCGCGCAGACCTGCACGTTCAATCCGGCAGCCAGGCCAACCGCAATCGTGCGGTCATGACTGTTGCGGATGCCGATGCAACGTGACCACTCCGAGCTTGAAGTCCGATTGATCCGGATTACGCCGAACATCCGCTGTCCGTCACGGGCCAATCCGTACTGCTCGTCGAGAATCTGCCAGTTGTGCGCCCTGACCACATCGGTTACGGCGTCGATCACCTCGCTATGAGGAACCGGCTTCCAGCTCGCGGTAGCCGCAGGCGTTGGAACCAGTGCGATTTCATCGCGCCCGACAAACTTGCCTTCACTCATCATCAGTCCCATAATCTCACCTCCATTTCTTTAAATGCCACTGTCTGCAACGATCCCGATACGGACACTCGTTACAGGCGAACGATGTTTCATTCGGCAGGAA
>OJMH01004158.1_pt1 | contig 10066 bp, 7 predicted proteins | sample 1597111 | NCBI WGS metagenome assembly OJMH01 (sample SAMEA2452115, study PRJEB22498) | human gut metagenome
CAGGCCAGACATTATTTCCAGACGATCGTGACCGGGTATGACAGCGATGTCGCGCATGGCAAGCCGGCGCCGGACATCTATCAGTGCGCCGCTGCCCGCCTGCATACGACGCCTGCGCAATGCGTCGTCGTGGAAGATTCGCCCAGCGGCGTTCGCGCCGCCCATGCGGCCGGCGCCATGACCGCGCTCATTCCCGATGTCGCCGTCCTCAGCCCAGAAGAGAGAAAGATGGCCAGATGGATCGTCAGCAGCCTGGATCAGCTCATCCCGATATTGCGCGAGGAGATGGGCCTATGATCTTCAAGAAAGAAGTGTGGATCACCCCTTATCAGATGAACCGCAGGCTGCACATCTATGTGCCGCAGCGAGCGATGGAGGAAGGACGCCGCTGCCCGGTGCTCTATATGTTTGACGGACACAACCTGTTTGAAGACCAGGAAGCCACTTATGGCAAGAGCTGGGGCCTGAAGGACTACCTGGATCACAGCGGCCTGCCGCTCATCGTGGTGGGCATGGAATGCAACCACGAGGGCAACAGCCGCCTCGTCGAATACAGCCCATATACCTTTACCGACCATCAGTTCGGGACGATCGCCGGCAGCGGCAGACAGATGATGCGCTGGGTGGTCGATGAGCTCAAGCCGCTCATCGATCGGGAGCTGCCTACGCTGACTTCCCGCAAAGACACCTGGATCGCGGGCAGCTCCATGGGCGGGCTGATGTCCCTGTATACGATCACCGCCCACAATGACACCTTTTCCAAGGCCGCCTGTCTCTCCCCTTACCTGTTTCCGGTGCGCAAAGACATGGAGAGAGAATGCCGCCGGCCGATCGATCCGGATACCCGTGTCTATCTTTCCTGGGGCAGCAGCGAGACCCGCAGCAAGCGCTCGCTCAGCTGGATCTCAAAGACCAATCTGGAGATGGCCAACCTGCTCAACGCCGCAGGGGCCCGCGTGCACCTGAACCTGGTCTTAGGCGGGACGCATTGCGAGGCCTGCTGGGAAAAAGAGATCCCGGTGTTCCTGCGCTTCTTCCTGGCGTGATATGGACCGCAGCGTCAACACACGAGCGCTGTCCCTGCGGCCGGGACAGCGGCTGATCGCTGTCTCTGATATCCATGGAAACCTGCGGCTGTTCGACAAGCTCCTCGATCAGGTCCGCTACACGCCTGGATCAGATGTGCTGGTGCTGGCCGGCGACCTTATCGAAAAAGGGCCGCAGAGCCTGGACACCTTACGTTTCATCATGAAGCTGAGCAAAGCGCCCGGCGTATACGCGCTCATGGGCAACTGCGACTTTGTCTGCAAGAACATCTGGCACCGATATAACCTGCGCTTTCTCCATCAGGTGCTCCTGCAGCGCAAAGCGAGCATCCTGCATGAGATGGCCGATGCCCTGCATGTCTCGATCGACGCCCATACCGACATGGAACGCTTCTGCGATCTGCTGCACCAGCACTATGCAGAAGAGCTTTCCTGGGTGGATGCCCTGCCGCAGGTCGTTTATGATGACAGCTGCATCTTCGCCCATGCCGGCATCATGAACGAAACGGACTTCGGCAGCGACTTCCGCGAAGTGATGACCTATCCGCATTTCATGCTTCACGCGCCGGAATTCACCCGCTGGGTCATCGTCGGCCATATGCCGGTCAGCGAATATTGTCACGACATCGCGCGTTTTCACCCTCTCATCGATGCACGCAGGCACATCATCTCCATCGACGGCGGCAATGCCGTCAAGCATGCCGGACAGCTCAATGCCCTGATCATGCGCGATGGATCGATCAGCTGGGAGAGCGTTGACGAACTGCCCTGCGTGCGCGCAGCGCGGGACATCGCCCCGCCCAACCGCGATCCATTGTTCATCACATGGCGGGAAAGCGCCATCCGGGTCCTGAAGCATGGTGAAGACGCTGATTTCTGCGAACATCTCGCCAGCGGCAGGAAGCTGTGGATCGCCCATGAGTTCATCCATGCGGGCAAGGATGATCAGCTGTGCGCCGATGACTTCACCAGCTATCAGATGCCGCTTCAGCGTGGCGAGCAGGTCTCGCTGGTCCGCCGCTATGAACGCTTCTCCATCATCAAAAAAGACGGGATCCTGGGATGGTGCCGCAATGCGGACCTCATCCCGTGATCCCGTTTTTCGATCATGGATGCAGATAACGGCTGACTGCCTGATTGAATACCCGGACCGCTTTCTCCGAAGTATCCCATGAAGTGACGATGCGGATCGCCGTATGCCGCTCATCCACCTTTTCCCATGTGCCAAGCTCAAACTGGCCTGACAGCTTCTTCAGCACATCATCCGCGAAGATCGGAAAGATCTGATTGGTCGCTGACTCGATGAGCATCTGTACGCCTTCCGCCTTCAGATGCGCGGCGATCTTCTGCGCCGCCGCATTGGCATGCATGGCATTGCGCCAATATAAGTCTGAAGAAAAGAGCACTTCGAACTGGATGCCCAGCAGCCTGCCCTTGGCAAGCATGCCGCCATTCTGCTTGATGTGATAGCGGAAATCCGGCTTCAGCTCATCATTGAGGATCACCAGCGCCTCACCGAACAGCGCGCCGTTCTTCGTCCCGCCGATATAGAACACATCGCACAGCTTGGCCATCTCCTTGAGCGTCAGATCATTGCCCTGCGCGCACAGCGCATTGCCCAGCCTTGCGCCGTCCACGAACAGATACAGGCCAAGGCGGCGGCACAGCTTCCAGATGTCGCTGAGCTCCTGTTTCGTATAAAACGTGCCTAGCTCCGTCGCATTGGAAAGATAGACCATCTTCGGCTTTACCATATGCTCATCGGTATGCTTCTTCACGGCCTGCTCGATATCCGAACAGCGCACCTTTCCATCGTCTGCACGCAGCGCGATCACCTTATGCCCGCTGTTTTCTACGGCGCCGGTCTCATGCACGTTGATGTGCCCGGTGTCTGCGCAGATCACTGCCTCATGCGGCCGCAGCGCCGCCGCGATGAGCGTCTTGTTGCACTGGGTGCCGCCCACCAGAAAATGGACGTCTGCCTTGCGTGTTCCGCACGCCTTGCGGATGAGCTCTGCCGCCTGCTCGCAATGCGCATCCAGGCCATAGCCCGGCGTCTGCGTATGGTTGGTCTCGATCATCGCCCGCAGGATCTCATCGCAGGCCCCTTCACTGTAATCATTCACAAAAGAAATCATGTCGTCTCCCCCTGTTCTCTGCCCTTTAGCATACCACATCTTCCTGTTTTTTTCACGTCCATGCGCATTGTCAAGCCGAAAAGAAACAGGTATACTGGTACAGGAGATGATAACATGAATCAAGATGAACGAAGAGAACTGCTCGCGTTTGCGCAGCGCCTGCTGGGCATCGATTCGCCCAGCGGATACACGATGCACGCCATGCAGTTTCTGCAGGAAGAAGCAGAAAAGCTCGGGTTTTCCTGCGTGCGCAGCGCCAAGGGCAACCTGATGGTCACGATCCCAGGCAAGGATCATGCGCAGACCTGCGCGCTGAGCGCACACTGCGATACGCTGGGACTGATGGTCCGCTCGATCAAAGACAACGGCATGCTCGCCGTCACCAACATTGGCGGCCCGACCCTGCCTACGCTGGATTCCGCATACTGCCGCATCCATACCCGTGAGGGAAAGACATATACCGGAACGATCCTGTGCACGGCCGCAGCCAAACATGTGCATGAAGAAGCGTCCACGCTGGCCCGCACGCTGGATACGCTGGAGGTGCGCATCGATGAAGTGGTCAGGACCAAGGAAGATGTGCAGAGGCTGGGCATCGCCAACGGCGATATCATCGCGATCGACCCGAAGACCTGTGTCACGGACAGCGGCTTCATCAAGTCACGCTTCCTCGATGACAAGATCAGCGTAGCCTGCCTGTTTGCCGTGCTCAGACACCTGCATGCGCATCCGCTGCCGCTGAGGAAGGATGTGATCGTGATCTTCAGCAGCTATGAGGAGGTCGGCCATGGCGCATCCTTCATCCCTGAGCACGTCGAAGAGATGATCTCTGTGGATATGGGCTGCATCGGCCTGGATCTGGCATGCACGGAATATGATGTCAGCATCTGCGCCAAGGACAGCAGCGGGCCGTATGACTACGCGCTGACCTCGACGCTCATCGCGCTGGCCAAACAGGAACAGCTGCCCTATGCCGTCGACATTTACCCGATGTACAGCTCTGATGTCAGCGCTGCGCTGCGCGGAGGAAACAATATCCGCGGCGCGCTCATCGGTCCCGGCGTCCACGCCTCCCATGGCATGGAACGCACCCACATCGAAGCGCTGGATGCCACCGTATCCCTCATCCTCGCCTACCTGCGCACCCTGTGCGCCTGATCCATTATCCAAAAGAGCGAAGATCGATCTGATCCCGATCAGGCAACAGGCAATGGCCGCACATGGTGTGCGGCCGTCTTTTTTTATGCGCGCTTCATCCTCTCCAGATGATAGACATGATCTGCCTGATGAGAGACCTCAGCGGAATGGGTGACGATGATGATGCACCTTCCGGCCTCTCGCAGCCGCAGGAAGATATCCATGATCTCATCCCGGGTATGCGCGTCGAGATTGCCGGTCGGCTCATCAGCGAGGATCACGGAAGGGTCGTAGCTGAGCGATCGGGCGATCGCCACACGCTGCTGCTGTCCACCGGACAGACGCAGCACACGGCGGTTCATCTCCTCGTCGCTGAGCCCCATATCGGCCAACAGCGCACGGGCGCGCGCCAGCCGTCCTCTGCGGTACATGCCGGAGATCTCCATGGACAGCTCGACATTTTCCAGCGCGGTCAGCTTCGTGAGCAGGTTGTAATGCTGGAAGATGATGCCCGCATCATGACTGCGGTAGTCATACATGTTCATCTGTCTCAGGCTCTTTCCCTGATAGAGGATATCTCCATCCTGAATGGCGGTCAGTCCGCTCATCAGCGAGAGCAGCGTCGTCTTGCCGGCGCCGGAAGGGCCGACGATAGCGTAACACGCGCCATCCTCAAACGTCATGGAGACATCATTCAGCACCGGGGTCCGATCGTAAGCGTATGTGATGTGTTTCAATTCCAGTATGTTCATGCGTATCCTCCTCTTCAGTCACGGTTGGCCAGGATGGTGAGCGGATCAAAGCGGAAGATCGAGATCAGCGTGGCCGAGCTGCTCAGGATGACCAGCACGAAGGCGATCCCGGCCATCTGCAGCAGGATGATCGGATCGCTCGCCTCGCTCACGCTGCTCACCGCGCTCACCATTCCATCTGACGGCATCTCCGGTGCTTCCTCCTGCGGTTCTTCCATCTGCTGCATGTCCTGCCCTTCCTGATCCCCAGGCATGCCCCCGCGGCCGAAATTGTCATCCATGCGCTAGGCACGCTGCGAGGAAGAAGCAATCTGTGTCTGCAGCAGCGCATTGCTTGCCGGCACGCTGAGCACAGCGCCCGCGCCAAAGCCGAGCAAGAGCGCGATGAGCGCGATCACCATGTTCTCGCAGAGGAACTGCATGGCGATCTTTCCTTTGCGCATGCCGATGGCGCACAGCACGCCGATCTCATATTTGCGTTCGCGGATGCTGAAGACATTGATGACGATCAGCACGACGACGCCGATGAGCAGGATGACGGCCAAGAACCAGAATGCGAAATTAGAGAGATTTTCTAACGGGATGAGGCTTTGCTCATAAGCATTGACATCGGTGGAGGAAATGGTGTATGCCTCATCGAGCCCCAATTCCCTGCACTCGGCGTCGAACGCCTCATAGTCCGTCATCGTGGAAAATACATAGGTGCCGCTGACCTGCGGGCTGAGCTGCGCATCTTCCGCCAGCTGCGCCAATGCGGCGTAGCTCATCAGGATCTGATTGGCGCTGTCCACGCCCGGCCCTTGCATCATCGTGCTTTCCCGCTCATAGATGCCGCTGACCGTGAGCGTAAGCTCCACCGTGCCATCCTGATCCTGCAGGGTGATCTCATCGCCGACGCTGATGTCGTTGTACAGCGCAAGCTCTGAAGAGATGACGCACGCCGGATCGCTTCCTCCTTCCGCGAACATGCTGCCCTCGCTGATCGACGCCGTGCCATCGATGAAGTCGCTCATGGCCTCATCGCTGCTATAGCCGATCAGCGCAAAGCTGTCCGTGGACAGTCCTCCCGAAGGACCCGGACGCGATTCGCTCTGGCTCGAGGTAACGGCTTCCAGCTCGTCTGTACCTGCCATATACAGTGTGCCGGTATAGTAGAAGGCGCTGACTGAATCTGCCTGTGCATAAGTCTGCAGTTCCTCCAGCGTCAGCGACTGCAGCTCCTGCAGCTGTTCGCGCATGGCTTCACGATCGCCCTCCAGCGGCTGACCGCCTTCAGGCGGCTGTGCCTGCTCCATCATGCCGCGGCGGTCCGTTTCGATCGTCGCCGTGATGTTGGTGAGCGCCTCCATCGCCGCGCGAGCTGTCCGCCGCTTTCTGAATGCCCGGTCCGATACATGAGCAAAGCACCAGTACGAAGAGGATCACGCCGATCAAGATCGAACGTCCCTTGCTGCGGCAGATGCTGCGTACGGCATGTTTTACGATATACATGTGTTTGTCCCCCCTTGTCTTTCGCATTCTAACATATCGGAATGAAGCATATCCGTGTGGAAAGTGACGGCTGAATGAACAAAACCGTAAAAAAAACCGTACGCAAGGTACGGTCAAAATGAAAGCATATTGTTGTCCAGACAGGAAGTCAGATTCAGCCGCTTGGCCACGCCGTCACTGAAGACGATCTCGATCTCATCATCATCGCTGATGATGCGGCGCACACGGCCTTTTCCCAGCGTGGAATGCACGATGCGCTTGCCCGGCTTCAGGTTGGTGCGGTTCGGCTGCTTCTTCACTGTCCTGCGCACCGGCTTCTCTTCCACATTCTTCTTTTTCATCAAGCGGTAGAGGTCGTTGATGAAGGCATGCGGAACCATGCTCTGCATGAACGCCGTGCGCGCGACCAGAAAATACATCCGGCTGCGGATCTTGGAGAGGATGCTGTAAAACAGCCGTCGCTCATTCTCCTGATCCGGGAACACATGATAGAATGCGTCGAGACAGTCTAAGAAGCAGACCTCATCAAATTCCTTGCCCTTGACCTGAGAGAAGCTGTACAGCTGCAGGTAATGGATCTGATCGCTGCCGACCGAGGTCAGCTGCTCGAGCCGCGCCAGCAGTTCGATCGGCCGCTCATAACGCTGCGCCATCACCGAGAAGACGAGCAGGTTCGGGCTCTTCAGCGTGCAGCCGCGCTGCTTCATATGATCCTCATAATGGAGCTTGCTGAGGACATACAGCAACAGCTTCGTGGAGCTGAGATGCTGCGCGATGCGGATCTCCTCGATATGCGCGACCACGCGGTTCTTGACCGATGAGCGGATATTGCTGTTGACGATGGCGCTGTAGATGTCCAAGGATGGATCCGCCCCCATCAGCGCGCCGATCTCATTGATGTTGCGCTCGCTGAAGCCGAAGCCGACCTTCTTCTGGATCGCGCTGAACGCCTCCAGATCGCGCGGATTGAGCATGAGACGGAACAGCTCGATCAGATCATCGTCTCATCCCGGAAGAAGCTGTGAAAATCCGAAACAGTAAACGGCAGGCCCTCCTGCTCCAGCAGATCGGCTAACGGAAGCAGCGTGAAATGCTCCCGGCTCAAGAACACCATCTGCGGATTATTGCGGGCGAGCACGAGCGCGTGATGATAAGACTCATTGAGGTCCTTGGCCGTGATGAAGCGGACCACGGAATCATCCTCCAGATGGAACGCATGATCGCTGTGCATGAATTTCTGGATCATCTCATCGATGTTGACATCACAGCGGAAATTGCGGTTCAGCTCGACCAGGGACGCATCCGGATAAGAGGAAGAGAAATCCTCAAAGGAAAGCAGATACGGCGCATGTTGTCCCGCATACTGGTCAGGATCGATGAACAAGGTCAACGAGGTCCCTTCCCCGCAAAGCAGCTTCAGCATCACATGCGCCGCAAACGAAAGGTTCTGCGCGTCATCGACATGGATATGGCTGTAATAGCTCCGATACTGATCCAGCAGCTCTTCATCCTTCATCAGGCACTGCGCCGCCTGGGCCATGAGATCCTCATAGCTCACCAGTCCGCGCTGCTCCTTATATTGTTCAAAGCGGGAATACAGATACGGAAAGTCGATGCCGTCGACTTCGATCTGCGCGATGCTGCTCTCTGACATCATCATGCCCTTGCATTCTCCCAGCTTGCGATAGACGCTGTCCAGCGCATAATGGTTCAGCGAAAGAGAAAAATGCTCCTGGATCATCCGGGCCACCTGCAGCTTGAAATCGCGCGACACACGGCTGTCATGAATGCCTCGTTTAGCATTGTAATGGTGGATGATGTTGTAACAGAACTGATAGATCGAACGAAACATCGGCGCGTCTTCCTCTTCCTCGCTGCTGTATTCGCTCTTCCACAAGTAATTCAGATGTGCGGTATCTTCCTTATAAGCGACCAGGTTCAGCGTACGTTTCAGCGCCACCCCTTCCTGCGCAAGAAACTGCAGCCGTTCCAGCAGCAGCGTGGTCTTCCCACTTCCGGATTTTCCCCTTACATAGACATTCCCCTCTTTCTGAAAGACGGGACGCACGACAGCGTCCGTGCGGTCAATATGACGGTTCCCTTCCATACCGTTTATCCCCTTTCTCCTTTTTACATCATGTTCTTTATTATACTTGATTTTAATCCTAAACACAAAACCATTTCTACAATTTCCGCATGAAACCGGATTCAAAAAGCAGATGCTCCTGCCTGGCAAAAGCATCTGCCTGATCATTCATTTAAGCCGAAAGACCCATGACCTCATCGCGGAAGATCCGAGCATCCATTTCCTTCAGATCCTCGGCGATCGCCGGCCTGAATTCCATCTGCGCCAGGATATCCTTCTCCAGGTCTACGCCCGGAGCGATCTCCGTCAGTGTCAGCACACCGTCGATCAATTCGAAGACAGCGCGCTCAGTGATGTAAAGCACCTTCTGTCCGACCTCTGCGGCATATTCGGCCGCAAACGTGACCTGCTCTACATCCTTGATGAACTTCTTGACTTTTCCTTCCTGCAGGATGTGCAGCTTTCCATCCTTGATCTCGACCTTCAGGCCGCTTGTGGTAAAGGTTCCGCAATACACGACGACCGGCGCGGTCTGCGTGATGTTGATGAAGCCGCCGCAGCCGGCGATCTTCGGTCCGAATCGGGAAACGTTGATGTTTCCGAACCGGTCGCATTCCGCCAGGCCCAGGAAGGCCACATCCAGGCCGCCGCCCTGATAGAAGTCGAACTGTACGTTGTGCGGGATGATGCACATTGCGTTTGCAGCAGCGCCGAACTGGGTTCCGCCGTACGGTACACCTGCGATGGAGCCTGCCTCAACGGTCAGGGTCATCTTGTCGGAGATGCCTTCTTCAGCAGCTACGTTAGCGATCTTCTCCGGTGCGCCGGTGCCAAGGTTTACGATAGCGTCCTTCGGCAGCTCCATAGCAGCACGGCGAGCAATAACCTTCTTTGCATCCAGCGGGATGGACGGGATAGCGTCAACCGGAATGCGGAATTCGCCGGTCAGTGCGCCGTCATACGGCATGCCGAGGCACTGCATGTTCTCCTCTTCGGTGCCGACTACAACAGAGTCAACATAGATGCCCGGGATAGCAACGAGCTTCGGATCCAGAGAACCACCCTGAACGATCTTCTCAACCTGTACGATAACCTTGCCGCCAGAGTTCTTACAAGCCTGAGCCATAGCGGTAACGTCCAGCGGGCCGATTTCGCGATGTACGGTGCAGTTGCCGTACTCATCGGCGTAGCTGGCCCGCAGGAACACCACGTTGATGGGGAATCCCTTGTACAGCAGCAGCTCCTTGCCCTCGATGTTGATGACCTTCACCAGGTCCTCCGTGGTGCAGTCGTTCAGCTTGCCGCCGCCGTTGCGCGGGTCAGCGAAGGTGTACAGACCAACATGGGAGATCGTGCCGATGTTGTGAGCTGCAATGTCACGGTACATGTGGGAGATAATGCCCTGCGGCAGGTTGT
>OJMH01004163.1_pt1 | contig 10062 bp, 12 predicted proteins | sample 1597111 | NCBI WGS metagenome assembly OJMH01 (sample SAMEA2452115, study PRJEB22498) | human gut metagenome
CGACACGGTCATCGGCTGCATCGGAGGCGGCTCTAACTTCGGCGGACTGGTCGCGCCGTTTATGGGCGATAAACTGCAGGGGAAAAATGAGATCGATTTTATCGGCGTGGAACCTGCCAGTTGTCCTTCGCTCACGCGCGGAAAATACGTCTACGACTTCTGTGACAGTGCCAGGACGACGCCGCTCGCGAAAATGTACACGCTCGGCTGCGGTTTCATGCCTTCGCCCAATCATGCGGGCGGTCTGCGCTATCACGGCATGAGCCCCGTGCTCTCGCAGCTCTATCACGATAAGTACATGCGCGCGATATCCTACACCCAGACGCAGGTATTTGAAACGGCAGTTCAGTTCGCGCGTATCGAAGGTACGCTGCCCGCTCCCGAATCCGCTCATGCGATAAGGGGAGCCATCGACGCCGCCCTCGAATGCAAGCGCACTGGCGAAAAGAAAGTCATCGTTTTCGGTCTTACCGGCACGGGCTATTTCGATATGAAGGCATACGACGAATATCTCAACGGCAGGATGACGGATTATATCCCCACCGACGAGGAGATAGCAGGTAAGTAAAGTATAATATGTTCCGCGCTTTGCACGGCACGAGTATAAGTCTTTCCTTTTCGGGCATTGAGACGGAAAGCAGGCTGCCCTTGCTTTCGCTCGCAGATCATATGACGCGCACCGAACGGTACGGTCGGAATGAGCCGAAGTCTCATATGCTCGCGGCGGTGTTCATATCCTTTCGGGATCGAAGGTTTGACTGTTTCAGAATAATATAGTATAATCATGCGGAATACAACGAGGGAGGCGTCGATGAAGATAACATCGAGATTCACTGTAGCGGTGCATACTCTGCTGTGCATATATCGTTTCGGCAGCTCTGAAAAGGTCACGTCCGAATTCATCGCGGCAAGCGTCGGCGTGAATCCGGTCATAATCCGCAGAACGCTGTCGTCCCTCAAGGCAGCCGGCATGGTGGACGTAAAAGCTGGCAGCGGCGGCGCGAGCATCGTATGCGACTTCGGCAAGACCACGTTATACGACGTGCTCGTAGCTGTCGACGGCGCAAACGGCGAGATGTTCCGTTTCCATGACGCGCCTAATCCCGCGTGTCCCGTCGGCAGGAACATACATGCCGTGCTCGACGGCAGGTTATCCGCCGCACGCGCGGCGTTCGACGCCGAACTTAAAAAAGTAACGCTTCGCGAGCTTGCGTCCGAAATGGACGACCTCGCCTGAAAGAGACCCGTCCTCCTCGTGAGCGGCGGGTCTTTTTTTGCATGGCGTTTTATCCGCGACTCTGTTTTCAGGCGCGGATACCCGGAAAAATTTTTTTGAAAATTTCGTTGTAACGTTTGACATTACAACTGAAGGATGTTATACTCTCGTTGTAATCAAAAAGGTTACAACAAAATATTTTTCGGGAGGACTGCATTATGAAAAAGCTGGCTGTGGTATGTGCGGCAGGCAAGGAGGGAAGGCTTCTCGTCGGTGAAGCGTTGTCTCGCGGGTATGAGGTCACGGGATTCGTGCGCAAGCCGGGCGATGAGGTGGACGCGAGGGCTAAGAAGAAAATCAAAGATCTTTTCGATCTGACCAAAGACGATCTCAAGGGATTCGACGTCGTCATAGACGCTTTCGGCGCATGGACGCCGGAGACGCTTCCGCTGCACAAGACGTCGCTCATGCATCTGTGCGACGTGCTCGGCGGAACGGACGCGCGTCTGCTCGTGGTCGGAGGAGCAGGCAGCGTGTATGTGGACAAGGATCATAAAGTGCAGGTAAAGGATCTCGAAACGTTCCCCGATGCGTTCAAGCCGCTGGCAAGCAACATGAGCGAGGCGCTGGATATGCTGCGCAAGCGCGACGACGTTAAGTGGACATATCTTTCGCCGGCTGCCGATTTCCGCGCGGACGGCGAGCGCACGGGCAGATATATCGCGGGCGGAGAGGAGTATACCGTGAACGAGAGAGGCGAAAGCGTGATAAGTTATGCGGATTACGCCGTCGCGATGATAGACGAGGCGGAGAACGCAAAGCACGTACGCGAGCGCTTCTGCGTTGTCGAAGCGTAAATAAAATGAGAGGAGGCGCATTGCATGGACGCGGAAAAGATGTTGGATGAGCTTATCGGCGAATTGTGCGCGGAGCGCGGCGAGCCCGTGCCCTGGCTGCCGGCGGGCGACAAAGCGAACTGTTTCCGCGCTCTGTGCAATGTTCGCCCTCCGGCTCCGGTGAGCGAAAAGTTTCTGAAGATTCAGGACGAATATCTGTCCGCCTGTACTGCGGCGCGCGGTACGGTAAGCGCGGACGATCTCGTGCGAAACGGCAACGTCGCGCTTTGGCGGGGCGATATCACGAGGCTGGAGGCGGACGCCATAGTCAATGCCTGTAACTGCACGCTCCTCGGCTGTTTTTATCCTTTGCACGGCTGCGTGGACAACGTCATCCATTCGCGCGCAGGCGTACAGGTAAGGCTGGATTGCGCGGCAATGATGAGAGGAAGATCCGAACTAAGCGGCAGGGTGAGAGTGACGCGTGCGTACAATCTGCCGTGCGGATACATCTTTCACACGGTGGGACCGATAGTACGCGGCGCGGTAACGGCGGAAAACGAGCGCGATCTTGCGGACTGCTATCTGTCCTGTTTGAGCAAAGCGGACGAGATGGGACTTAAGACGCTGGCGTTCTGCTGCATATCCACGGGAGAGTATCGCTTTCCCAACGAGCGGGCGGCGGAGATCGCGACGGATACGGTGCGTTCGTATCTTGCAGGTACGGGCAGTCCGCTGCGGGTGATATTTGACGTTTTCGAGGAGAAAGATCATGACATTTATGAAAAACTGCTCGCCGAAGACAGATAAATTCCGCGAATGGTTACGTGACGCCGACGCGGTCATTATAGGAGCCGGCGCCGGACTTTCGGCGGCTGCGGGATATACGTATTCGGGCGAACGGTTCCGCAGACATTTTGCGGACTTTGAGAAGAGATTCGGCTTTCACGATATGTATACGGGAGGCTTTTATCCGTTTCCGGACGAGGAGACGTATTGGGCTTATTGGTCGCGATATATTTCCGTGAATCGCTATGACGGCGGCAGAAAAGAAGTCTATGCGGATCTCCTTTCTCTCGTAAAGGACAAGGATCATTTCGTCATCACTACCAACGTCGATCATTGTTTTCAGCGCGCGGGCTTCGATAAAGACAGACTTTTCTATACACAGGGAGATTACGGACTGTTTCAGTGTTCCGTGCCGTGCCGCGAAGTGACGTATGACAACGAAGAGGCGATACGCCGTATGGCGGAGGAGCAGCGGGATATGCGCGTACCCACGGAGCTTCTGCCGCGTTGCCCCGTATGCGGGAAACCGTTGATCCCTAACCTGCGCGCCGACGACAGCTTCGTCGAGGATGAAGGCTGGCACAGGGCGGCGGAACGATACACTGAGTTCCTGCGTACCCGCGTCGGGCGGTGCAGAGTGCTTTTATTCGAGCTGGGAGTAGGCATGAACACGCCGGACATAATAAAATTCCCGTTCCTGCGCATGACTGCGGAAAACGAAAACACGGGTTATGTATGCGTGAATCTCGGCATGACGTATGCGCCTGAAGAGATATCCGGACGTTCATTGTGTTTCGATACGGATATAGCCGCGTTCCTGCGCGCGGTATGCGCGAAAAGAGCCTCGTAAAGAGGCTTTTTTATGTGCGCCCGAACGGCAAACGGTGGACTTTCGGTTAAGGACGTGATATAATTACCGCATGACTATCACCGAAAGCATGTTAAAATTCTTTCTCGGAGGAAGACGGGTCAGGCAGGAGAGCTTTTCTTGCATCGTGTCCGTCGCTGTTGCGGTAGCGGCGAGCGCGGCGGATATCGTGTTCCGTTCTTTCGCGCTCACGGGCGCGTTCGAATATGACACTGCGGGATACGGAGCGCTGTTCATTGCGTCCGGAGTCGTGACCGCGGTCGGCGCGCTCGGAACTTCCGCGATACTGCTCGTCGCGCGGACAGGGAGGATGGGTTCGCTGCCCCTGTCGCTTTCTGTCGGAGTGACTTCCGTCGGATATCTGCTCAATATGCTGTTCGCGTTGCTCGTGCGAGGCAGCGCGCATATGAGCATAGAGGTGCTGCTCTTCGTATTTTCGCTCGTCGCTCTGCTTGCGATAATACTGACGTCCGTCCGTACCGTGATACCGCTCAAATCCGCCATAGTGACGGGCGCGATGTGCGTTCTGTCCGTGATCGCCGCGTTCATCCCTTATTTCACCGGGGATTTTTCCATAGCGGAATCGGCGGGATGTCTGCCTTTGTCTGCGCTGCTCGGCGCGGCTGCGTTTGCCGTGATATCGCTGTCCGCCGGCGACGACGGAAAGGAGGAAAATTTTGAACGGCAATAACGAAAAGGACAGGGAAGCAGACCGTTCCGGACTTGTCCCCGACGCCGCTCCCGGCGGCGAGGAAGATCCCGAGACGGATAACGGGAAGGATGATCCCGGCAAAAAGCGCGATCTGTTCGCCGAGTTTCTCAGAAGCCGTGCCGTGCTCATCGTATCGATAGCGGCTTTGCTCATCCCCATTGTTCTGCTCCTGATCGCGGTATTCCTCGGCGGCACCGTATTCGATAAGGTAGCCGTCGTGTGGGCATGTCTGGCAGCCGTACAATTCGCATATTGGTATAAGCTCGGCAGACGGGTCTCGCACCTCGTGATGACGATCGTGAGCGGAGTATTTACGCTTGCATTCGTCGCGCTTTACGTTATGGAACTTACGGGCGTTATTTAACCGCGCCGATGCTTCGTGATATGAACGATTTTCTTGAAACTACGCTTTCAAAGACATTTGAAGTAAGCAGCGACCGCGTGGACTTCAAAGAGCGTTACGATCTCCGCCATCTGATGAACGATTTCCACGATATCGCGGGCAAGCAGTCCACGTTATACGGCGTGGACGCGGACGCCATAGGCGGGAAGTATAACGCGATGTGGATAGTCACGCGCGTGCGCATCGTTTTTTCGGGTTCCATGCCGAGATGGAAGGACACGATAAGCGCGGAGACATATCCGTTACAGCCGGGTATCGTCCGCATGGAGAGGGAAGCGGTCTTCCGCCGCGGCGACGGCGTGCCGTTTGCGCTCCTCGGTTCCGAGTGGTGCGTGCTCGACAGGGCTACGGGTCGGCCCAAGCGTCCTTCGCAGGTGGGGTATTCGTCGGATATCCCGCACGGTACTCGCGCCGTGATGACGGATTATACGCCCATGCGTTTCGCTACCGACGAAAGCGATTATGTGTTTTCGCACGTTGCGCGCGTCAGCGATCTCGATCTGAACGGACATTTCAACAATGTCGCGTATATAACGCTGGGGTTGGATGCGTTCTCGTCCGCAGAGCTGTCTGCCGATATGACGCGCTATGAGATAGCGTTCAAAGCTCAGTGCTACGAGGGCGAAGAACTGCGCGTCTACCGCCGTGCCTCCGAGGACGGCGGCTGGTACGTCTACTGCGACAAGCCGGACGGCACCCGCGTATTCGACAGCCTGATACATTTAAAATAAGAGTATCGGAAATAACGGAATGAAAGACCTGCCCGCGGCAGGTCTTTTCGGCGGCGCCGGTATGTGCCTTTTTTACGATCCGATCTTTTGCCCGACGGTAAAGCGGGATCCGCACCCGGTATTGACATTATCCGCTTGCGTGTGTTATAATAAATAGCAACATTTTCATGTATGGAAAGATCTGCGGATCGTACGAAAAAATCGGCTTAAAGGAGCAATAATGAACGGTAAAGTTGAGGAAATGATAAAGCGCGCCGTCGAGGCGCTTGGCGCCGATGGCTATGAGCGCGGCATACCGTGGAACGGATATGACGTTTATGTTCCGCAATACGACTGCGATCCCGTGGTCGGATTTCCGTATGTCGTACTTGTCGGGAACGGCGAGGTCAGGATATCTGCCGAAGAGGAAGCGCTCGAATACCTTGATTACAGCTCGGAAAAAGGGAAGAACTGAACGCGCGAAACCGAAGAAAAAGGAAACGGTCGGGAATCCGCATGGATATATGACGGGCAATGTGTCGACGTCGGTCTCGATCGCTTGCGCGGAAAAAACGAAAGTTCGCCGTAAGCGGACTCAGCCCGGCGGATGAGCGAGCGTCCGCGGAAGGCGAGCGCGAACATCACGAGCGGCAAACACCGCGGTAATGAATTTCCCGGCAAAGTCCTTTGGCTTTGTCTTGGCGCCGGGACCAATACAAAAGACCCGCTTATTTGCGAGTCTTTCTTATGGTCGAGGTGTGATCGAGCGATCGCGGAAGGCGAGCGCGAACATCACGAGCAATAATGCGCCATGGATCAAAGGCGCATCATTGCGAAGTTCTTTGGCTTTGTCTTGGCGCCGAGACCAATACAAAAGACCCGCTTATTTGCGGGTCTTTTGTATTGGTCGAGGTGACAAGACTTGAACTTGCGACCTCACGGTCCCTAACCGTGCGCGCTACCGGACTGCGCTACACCTCGTTTTATTTGTCGTACCTTACGAAGTAACTCGTGACGGCTTGTCCGTCCGTCAGTTCGCCGTTTTCGTCATAATCCCCGGGAGTTATCGTCAGAGATATCACATCGGCGCTCACGATCTGTATCGTGTACTTCGTTTCGCCCCAACGGTTATCCGTTTTAAGGTCGATCTTATTGTCTATATGAAGATCGTAAAGCGCGTAATAACCGTCCGTTCTGTCGTAACTGTCTTCTCCCGCTTCGCCGAAGGTATTGACGTATGCCCAAGGCTCGCCGTCCTTTTCGGTCAGGACGATGTAGCGGGTGAGATCGGTTATCGTCGTATCGGGCGTATTTTCTTCGTTTTCGCCGGAAACGTCGGCCGATCCCGCAACGCCGTAATTACCGGCAAGGCAGAACGTACCGTACATATCGCTCGCGTAAGCAACGTTATCGACGCATGCGGTGAACAGCACTGCGCAAGCGAGCGCTGCGGCAAGTATGAAAATTACGCATAACTTTCTCTTCATAAGCTAAATCATTATAGCTTATCGCAGCAGCGCTTGTCAAGCGATTTTGACTTATTTCGCCTGTGTAATTCGGCGGCATTTTGTCTTGCAATTTGATCCGCGCAATGATATAATGGGATATACGCGGAGGAGATATGAAAAAGCATATAGAGGTGGCGGGAGCGCTGTTCGTCGAGAAGGGGAAGGTGCTCGCGTTTGAAAAAGGCGAAACGAAGTACCCGTATACTTCGCACAAATTCGAATTTCCCGGCGGCAAGATCGAGCCGGGCGAAACGCCGAGGCAGGCGCTTCGCCGCGAACTTTCCGAAGAGCTGGATATGACGGCGGAAGTATACGATATCTTCGACACCGTGACTTACGAATATCCCGATTTTATAGTAACGCTTTACGTGTGTCTGTGCCGGCGTCTGTCCGATTACAAGCTGAAAGAACACGTCCGCGTGCTTCCTATGGCGGCGTCCGAGCTCGATCCCGAAGAATGGGCGCCTGCCGACGCGCACGCGATCGGCAAGATCAGGACGCATCTGCTCTGATCGCCGTTACTTTACCGCGTCGGCTATCAGTTTTGCCGCTTTGTCGATGCCGATGCTGCTGCTTATCGTCATGTGATAGTTGCGCATGGCGCCCCATTCCGTGAATACGTATTTTTTATGATAGTTCGCGCGGGCTTTATCGTTTTTGCGGATGAAGCGTTTTGCCTGAGCTTCCGTGATGTCTGCGTGGCGGGAAAGAAGTCTTGCGACGCGCTCGTCGAGAGGCGCGTGTATGAATACGTTGAGGCTGGGAACGTTCTGTTTCGCAAGCACTTCGGCGGCGCAGCGACCGACGATCACGCAGTCGCCTTTTTTCGCGAGCTTCGCTATCGCGTCGCTCTGCGCAATGAATATCCTGTCGTATATCGGAAGATAATGATTGGAGCCGAACAGTCCGTACCCGTAAAGGTATCCCGAATAGTCCAGTCCGATGGACGTTTTATCCTCGCTGTTCGCGATGGTCTCGACGGGAAAGCCGGACAGGCTCGCCGTCAGTTCCGTTACCGTTTTGTCGTAGCAGGGGACGCAGAGTATTTCCGCCGTCTTGTGTCCTATCTCGCTTCCGCCCGAGCCGTATTCGCGGCTTATGGTTATGACCATTTTTCAAGTCCCTCCTTATCGTTTGACGTAATTCGATTATATCATATTTTTCTGCGGATTTCAATATGTGTAACGAAAAAACCGCGCATGTTTTTGCGCGGGGTCGTTTAGCGGTCGTCATTCGACGAGAGTGCAGCCTTCGAGCGTGGGATCCGAATCCTCGCCCTCGCCGTATCTGTCTTCGAATCTGAAATCGTCGGGAAGCTCGCGCGGAGCATATCCCGTTATGGCGCGGAACATCCGGTTGAAATTCCTTATCGTGGTATATCCGGTCTTTATGGAAAGTTCCGTCATGGACGCCTTGGGTTCGCTTCGCATGATATCGACGGCGTGGCGTATGCGCACGTTGTTGAGGTATTGCGAGAACGTCATACCCATCTGTTTGTGGAACAGGCGCGAAAAGTAAGCTTCGCTGAATCCGGCAAATTCCGCCGCCCGCTCGAAAGTGTATTCGCAATACTTTTCTTCGACGTCATCCAGCAACTTTTTCAGCGTTTTGAGCCCGGCTTCCGCAGAAGTCGCGGGGACGAGCTTTTCGCTGCGGAGCAGCCGGGTAAGAAGAAGCTGCGTAAGGGCGTTCGCCGCCTGCGCGCGGAAGGGTTTATCCGACTTCAGTTCGCCGCGTATGCGGGCATAGGCTTCGGGTATCGTCGACGGATCGGAAAGGCGGGGAGACGCGAGCCGTTCGTTTTTCACGATGGTTTTCATGAGGCTGTCGTCAAATATAAAGACGAGAAGGTACGTCTCCTCGCGGGCTTTCATATAATGTATCTCGCCGCTTTGTATGAGCATGGCGTCCCCGGGCGCGAGAAGATAATTTTTCCCGCTGCAAAAGACGTCGATACTGCCGCGCTCGACGTATATCAGCTCGCAGTCATAATGCCAGTGCAGAAGATTGTGCGAGTTGCGGTATTTGCCGACCCATACTTTTTCGTCGCCGTCGTATTTTCTCAGTTCGTGTTTTGCGGGCATGACGCATGCCTCCTTTGAGACAATTATACCGCATAAGGTCAATAAATGTCAATATCTTGTCAATAAATTTCTTTAATTTCGGCTTGCGATGAGTTATACTGTAAGTAAGAAACTTTCAAAGGGGAATACAGATATGGAGAAGATCGATTTCAACGGCGGCTGGAGATTTGCCCGGTCGGGATGCGACGACTATAAGGAAGTCACGCTGCCTCACGACGCGATGTTCGAAGAGCCGCGCGACGAAAACAATCCGAGCGGCAAGAACGGAGCGTTCTTTGCCGGCGCGGATTACGAGTACATAAAGTCCTTTGTCCCGGCGGACGAGTGGAAAGGCGCTTTCGTATATCTCGAGCTGGAGAGCGTATACCGCTGTCCCGAGGTGTACGTCAACGGAGAAAAGGTCGCCGAGCGTCCCAGCGGGTATCTGCCCGTGCTCGTCGATCTTACGGATAAGCTCGAATACGGCGGATCCAACGAGATAAAAGTGATCGCGCATAACGCCGAGCAGCCCAACAGCAGGTGGTACAGCGGCGCGGGCATCTACCGCCCCGCGTATATATACGTGCTTCCCGAAAAGCATATCCTGCCTTACGGAGTGAAGATAAAGACGACGGACTGCGAAAAGCGCGCGTTTTCGCTCGGCGTTGCGACGAACGCCGCGGGTAAGGTGACGGCGGAGATATCGTGCGGCGACAGGGTGCTGTGGTCGGGCGGCGCGGAGACGGACGGCAAGTCGCCCGCGGCGCTGACGGGCGAGGCGCCGGAAGCGAAACTCTGGTCGGCTGACGATCCGGCGCTGTATACGCTCAAAGTAAGGTTCGGCGAGGACAGCCGCGAGATACGGTTCGGTTTCCGCACGCTGGAGTGGAGCGCGAAAGAAGGGTTTAAGGTGAACGGCAGGCGCGAGGTGCTGCGCGGCGCGTGCATACATCACGA